>OLQM01003314.1_pt1 | contig 14121 bp, 10 predicted proteins | sample 1673161 | NCBI WGS metagenome assembly OLQM01 (sample SAMEA3136761, study PRJEB25190) | human gut metagenome | reverse complement strand
GTGGGACGACGAAATCGAATTCTAACGAATTACCGATTTCTGTCCCACTCTCTGTCATCTACTCTTTCAAGGCTGAACATAAGCTGGCTAGAGCAATCGCTCCTGAGAGCATAGCGGTAGATGGGAGGAGCACATAGTCTGCTACTAACGAATCTTAAGCACGCAGGTCCTCCATCAAGTCTGAAACTGATTCAAAGGGTTGACTCATATTCCGATTTTGCTCTACATCCGTTACGACTTGGAGCAACTTCCCATTATCATCTAATCGAACATCAAAAGGTAAGCCCTGATATTGAATAGCCTGACGGAGAAAAATGTTGATGGCTGTTGTCATATCCATCCCTAAATGATTAAAAATCTGTTGGGCCTGTTCCTTAACCTCACTATCCAAACGAATACTCATACTCGTCTTAGACATACTCTCACCTTCTTTCTATTGATTATTATAACAAAAAGAAGGATATTGTAAATACAAAAGATATACAATAGCATTTTAATATTGATGATTAAGGCAATTCTTATGACTTACTCTCTATAAATTTTTTGACCATAGGTAAAATTTCTTTTTCTAATCCTTTTATCTGATCCGATTCCCATTTAGTTTTTTCTGTTATGCTAGCCATTATTTGTAACTTTAGACTCTGACGATCAAAAATTCCTTCCCACTGTTTATATTTTGCACTCGGGACTAAATTTCCAAATTTCGAATTTTGACTATCTGTAATGATACAAAGGTTCCCAAAGGAGTGTAAGAATTGATCATCCATTTTCTCAACTCTTTCATCACTATTTGGATGTTGCGGAAACCAATGCTCTATAGAACGACGATATGCAAATTTGAATTGATCAAATTTTATACCTTTATACTTTCCTCCTAATTCTTCACGGTTTTTCCACAAGATGTAATCAACAAAATTGAATGCATAAACAGGAATATCACCATATTTTTTGAGCATATCTTCCTCGGTGAACAATCTTCCCTCAGCATATCTTACAGCCATTATTTCAAGAAAATCCTTAAAATAAGAACCAAATTCCGGTTGATCTAACTCTTCAATATGGTTGAAGAGGAACTGCAAACTTTCATATAACCAACGACTATCACGATTGGCAGTAAAAGTCACAGCAAACATAGATTGAAGAAGAATGATGTTTTTGTTAATTTCTGAATCTGAAAATGTATTCTTAGTAAAGCGTTCTTCAACTATGTAATGCTCTTTTGCTTTTCCATTTGGCTGGTATTCATAGTAAGTCCCCTTCTGCAAAAACCATTCATCCTTATTTCTGCTTGAAGAATCCATATTTGAATTTCTAACAATGAAATTATCAAAAATATGTTTCATTCTAAGAAGGAATTCACTGAATTCAATAACCCAAGTCTCATTTTTATTTTTTATATCAAATAGAGTTAAGAGTTTCTTATCATCTAACTGAACCTCACTGGTATCCTTACCTTCCCAAATCGCCAATACATGGAGTAAGAAGGTCGGAAAATCAATAACTTGGGTATAGTCACCAAAATCTTTTTCTATTTCTGTAATTTTTTCATTTACCTTTTTCCCTAATATATCAGATAACTTTCTTCTTTCATTTTGATAAAAATCAATATCATCATAAATATTATGAAATGAGTAATTTGAAAAGTGCCATCCGAAAATACGTTCACGCTCCTGAAAATTATCTGCCCTCTTCCGCCTCATCTTAAATTGACTTGCTACTGGCTTATCAAACTCTGCGCAAGCATCCCAGATTCTTGCAAACTTTTGAGCCATTTCTTGATCTATACCGAACTTAGCCATCATTTGCGCCTTAAGAATCTCATGAGCCTCTAGTTGTTCTCCTCGAGAATTGAAACGTTCGAAATAAAGATTCAAATCTAAATCTTTAGGAAGAATACTACGAAAAATGATGACTTTATTAAAAAGATAATCAACGAAGGGCTGAGGTTCAAGTTGGCGCTCTCCTAGCACTTTTTTCAAGGCATCTTTAGCATGTCTGTAACCTCTAGTTAATTCATTTTCATCGTCCTCAGAAATTTTTTCATTGATAAATAGTTTTTGAATATTCTCATTTGATTTTCTCCGAGCTGGAAAAGTTAAATTAACTGCCTCTAATTTGTTAAAATCAAACTCATTTTTCAAAACCAGGGCAATTAAATTAAGGGCTGTTGTTCGTTGTTGACCATCAATGATTTTAAAAAGGCCATTCTCTTCATTGACAACTAATGTTCCAATATAGTAATTGTCTCTCTTTTCTTGAAAAGCATCTGCTACATCATTCAATAATTGCTCAATCTCATCATAAGTCCAGGAAAAATTTCTCTGATAAAGAGGGATAGCATAGCTATCTTCGTTTAATAAACAATCAACGGACAAGCTGACGTGTGTCTCTACCATTTCTCTCTTTCCTCCTCTATAATTTGCTCCACAGTATAATTTTCAAACAATTCTCTATCTATCTTAATCATGAAATCATTTGGAGTTACAGCATGTGCTAAAATTTGAAAAAGTTTTTGAACTTCTCTTTGTCTGAACTTCCCTCCTGCAGCGTAGTTTCCCACAGTAGCATCATATATAGCTCTAGACTTCACACGGGGATAGTAAGCCCAAATAAAAAGAGTCTCTATTATTTCCTTTGATAGTTCATCTTTTCCAAATCTCTCTGCAAAAAGTGAGCAAATATTTAGAAACAGATTATGGCACTTGAGATAGCGTCCTTTTGAACTATTGTAAATTTTCAACATACCGTCTGGGTAATCTGAACCATTTTGTTTACTCTCAGGATTATTAGACATTCCTAACTGTTTATTTAAAAAATCTATATGATCTCTAATCGTTTGATGAACAGATTCAATATATTCAAAAAATTTGCTTCCATCTATGATTGGCATGGTAATTGACATAGGGAAGTTTTCAATATGACGATATAATTCTAGGTATGGAAAATCCCTACTTAAATCAACACCTTTAAAATCATCAATAAAATCTTCTGTAAAACGTAGATAAGAACCATACCGCTTATTGGTTAGTCCTGTTTCTCCCCTAGACCAACGTCTCATACGAAAAAGATGCTTATCAAATAGATCTTTCAGACTTAAATCGTCATCTTCCACAAACTGCTCCCACTTCTCAACAATTTTTTCATCTTCTGAATCTTGTTGGCGCAGATGATAGGCTTTGAGTAAATCATGAGGTTCCAAAGATTTGCCACGATTATTCTGAGAGTCAAATAATTGAAAAGCTTCTGCCAAACGTTCCTCTGGCATGATGATACAAGAAATAGAACAATTTTCCAATAAAAATTCACAAATATTCTTTGTCTGTTTTTCCCCAACAAGTCGAGTTAAATTTTGCCATTCATTATAATTTTCACTGGCATGATAACAAGATAGCTCTCCAAATTCGGTACTTAACAGTTGGGTAGCACCTTCGTAATTATTTACATAATCTAGTAAATGTAGTAATAAGGAAATGGAAATTAAACGTTGTTGTCCATCTACAATATCTAAATGTCCATCATTCTCATGCAAAATGACAGATCCCACTTGATATTCCCTTTTTCCCATTGCATCTTGTAAATCGTAGAACAGATTACGAATATGCTTTCTGTCCCATTTATAAGGCCTTTGATAAGAAGGAATCCGCAAATTTCCCTTTCTTAATATCTCTCCAACCTTTTTAGAAGTAAATTGAATATCCATTTCATCCGCCTTTATCGTATTTAAAAAACTACAAATTCATATGAATCTGTAGTTAAGAGTGTCTATTTCTTTTGAATAACACTTGCATTAGGAATATTTTTTGAATACTGTTCTGCCGCTTCCTTTGTCCAAAATCCTTGTGCAATCATATTCCCAAACTGATCAATAACAATCCATTCAGTCATATCTCCATCACCTTTCAACTTTTTATTAATTATATATTAACCATTTATTATTAGAGATAGTATAGCATTTACAAACTGTAAAATCAATATTATCTCTGTAGAATATAATATTATTTTTCTCAATTCAAGATCAACTGCAATACACTTTCTCTATTTAAGAATACAAGTATATAAAAATAGGAGTAAAACAGTACGATTTTTAGTAAATTTCGTTCTGTCCTACCCCTTAAAAGGTATTGTAACATTCTTCCAAACTTAGAAAACGAACAACTAAATCAATCAGTTACTACGTCATGTAATTATGACTTTTGTTCATCTAAGAGTGATAGCTTTTGAATAAAAATTATTTATCCATCAAAACAAATCATCAAAGAGGCTCAACTGGTTATCCTCTGGCATATTACCAAGAATGCCCATCTCATCCATCTTTTCAACCAGGGTGGACGAAACGCCGCCACGCTTCCGGAGCTCGGTCTTAGAGAGGAATTCTCCTTCTTCACGCGCTCGCACGATTTGCTTGGCGACGTTCTCTCCCAGACCATCCATAGCAACAAATGGTGGAATCAGGGTATCCCCATCGATCAAGAATTCTGTCGCCTGACTGCGATAGAGGTCTAGCTTACCAAACTTGAAGCCCCGCTCCCACATCTCATTGACAATCTCAAGGGTGGTGTAGAGATCGATTTCTACGTTGGAAGCTTCGTTGTTCTTGCGTTTTTCAGCGATTTCCTTCATCCGAGCTTTCACGGCCTCAAGGCCTGCGCCCATAGTCTTGATGTCAAAGGCCTTGGCCCGAATCGAGAAGTAAGCACAGTAGTAATAAAGTGGATGATGCACCTTAAAGTAGGCTACACGAAGGGCCATCATAACATAGGCTGCCGCATGGGCTTTCGGGAACATGTATTTGATCTTACCACAGGACTCGATGTACCATTCAGGGACATTGTTTTCCTTCATGGCTTGGATGTAACCGTTGCGCTCTTCTTCTGAGATCTTGAGCCACATCCCTTTCCGCACGCGCTCCATGATGGTAAAGGCCATCTTAGGCTTGAGACCCGCGTGCATGAGGTAAACCATGATGTCGTCCCGACACCCGATAACGGTTGATAGATCGGCAATGCCCGCCTTGATCAAGTCTTGAGCATTTCCCAACCACACGTCTGTACCGTGAGACAGACCAGAGAGCTGAAGTAACTCCGCGAAGGTCGTCGGATGGGTCTCTTCGACCATGCCCCGAACGAAGTTGGTCCCAAACTCTGGAATCCCCAACATTCCTGTCGGCGTTCCGATCTGCTCGGCTGTCACCCCTAGCACTTCTGTCCCAGAAAAGAGGGCCATGACCCCTGGATCATCCATAGGGATATCATTTGGATCAATGCCTGACAAGTCCTGGAGCTTACGAATCATGGTCGGATCATCATGTCCCAGAACATCGAGCTTGAGGACGTTCTCATCGATATCGTGGAAGTTAAAGTGGGTGGTCTGCCATTCAGCTGTCACATCATCTGCCGGATACTGGACCGGAGTAAAGTCATAGACATCCATATAGTTTGGAATAACAACGATTCCCCCCGGGTGCTGACCAGTCGTCCGTTTGACCCCAGCTGCACCGAGAGCTAAGCGCTCGACCTCGGCATCTCTGTAATACTTGCCAAAATCACGCTCATAGCCCTTCACAAAACCGTAAGCAGTCTTAGCTGCGACCGTACCTACCGTTCCTGCCCGGAAGGCATATTCTTCTCCAAAAATATCACGAACATCCAAGTGGGCGCTCGGCTGGTCTTCCCCGGAGAAGTTCAAATCGATATCGGGTACCTTGTCTCCATCGAAACCAAGGAAAGTCTCAAAAGGAATATCCTGGCCATTTTTGCTGAGCTTGTGGCCACAGTTTGGACAATCCTTGTCTGGCATATCAAAACCAGATCCATAAGAACCGTCTGTGATGAACTCACTGTACTGGCACTGGCTACAAACATAGTGAGGCGAAAGCGGATTAACCTCGGTGATCCCGATCATGGTCGCGACAAAGCTGGATCCAACGGATCCACGCGATCCAACCAGGTAGCCCCGCTCATTGGAACGGTGCACCAGCATTTGCGATGCCAGATAAATCACGGCAAAGCCATTCCCCAAGATAGAGGTTAATTCCTTTTCAATCCGCAGATCGACAATATCAGGGAGCGGATTACCATAGATCTCAAAGGCTCGCTTATAGGTCAATTCCGCAACTGTTTCTTCGGCCTTGTCGATAAATGGCGTATAGAGGTCACCCTTGACCACTTCGACCGGCTCAAAGGTCTCTGCGAGCGCATTGGTGTTTTCAATAACAATCTTGCGTGCCAAGTCTTCTCCCAAAAAGGCAAATTCATCCAGCATTTCATTGGTGGTTCTGAAATGCGCTTTTGGAAGTGGCGCTGGCTGGGCATCTTCTCCGTGCCCAATGGTCCGGTTGATCATAGCCCCTTGACCGAGACTACGAACAATGATCTCCCGATAAATCTCATCTTCCGGCTCCAGATAGTGGACATTTCCTGTCGCAAGAACAGGCTTGCCGAGGCGATCTCCCACTTCTATCAAGCTCTTGATAATGGTCTGGAGCTCCTCCATGTCCTTGACCTGCTCCTTGGCAATGAGGGGCGCATAGATAGCCGGTGGCATAACCTCGATAAAGTCGTAGTACTTGGCCACTTCGACCGCCGCATCCACACCTTGCGACATGACCGCATCAAAGACTTCCCCTTCTGAGCAGGCCGATCCAAGGATCAAGCCCTCGCGGTGGGCGTCCAGTACGGTCTTGGGAATCCGTGGAACTCCTTCGAAATACTTGGTCCCAGAAAGTGAGACCAGTTTAAACATGTTCTTAAGGCCAGTCTGATTCTTAACATAGAGAGTCGCATGCTTGACCCGCGCCTTCTTATAAGAATTCTCATCGATCAAATCGATATTCAAGTCCTTGAGATTGGTCACCCCATGCTTTTCAGCGACATCTTTGATGAAGATAAAGAGCAGGCGCCCCGTCGCTTCCGCATCGTAGTTGGCCATGTGGTGGTGCTCCAAGCCTACTCCAAAGCGCTTGGTCAATGGCCCCAAGCCATGCCGTTTAAAATCTGGATAGAGATTACGGGCAAATTCCAGGGTATCGATGACTGGCTGGGTGATCTTGGGAAGCCCATGACGTTCATAGTTGGCATTCATGAAGCCCACGTCAAAGGTGGCATTGTGGGCAACGAGAACCGTTCCCTCACAGAAGGCCTGAAACTCCTTCAAGACCTGTACCAAGGGCTTGGCACCCCGGACATGTTCGTTGGTGATCCCTGTCAATTGGGTCGTAAAGGCGGACAAAGGATGGCCCGGATCAATGAACTCGTCAAACTCCTCAATGACATTGCCCTTGTACATCTTAGAAGCAGCGACCTGGATCAAGTCATTGTAAATGGCTGAAAGTCCTGTCGTTTCCACGTCAAAGACCACATAAGTCGCTTCATTGAGGTCCAGATCCACCTCGTTATAGGTGATGGGCACCTTGTCCTCTACGATATTGGCTTCCATCCCATAGATCAGCTGGATCCCAGCTTTCTTGGCTGCTTTAAAGCCATGTGGGAAGCTCTGCACATTGCCATGATCAGTGATAGCCACCGCCTTATGCCCCCACTCAGCTGCCTTGGCGATCAGCTCTTCGACTTCCGGCAGGGCATCCATCGTCGACATATTGGTATGGGCGTGGAATTCCACCCGGCGCTCGCCTTCTGGCATCAGGTCCTTGCGGGCATAATGCACGACTTCCTGGATGTCTTGGACATTCATAGTTAAGTCGCGCGTGAAATTGTTCATTTCGATATTTCCCCGCACCCGTAGCCAGCTGTTCTTCTTGATCATGTCAAACTTCTGGGCTTCTTCCTCATTTTTGACCCATTTCTGAAGGGAAAAACTCGAGGTATAGTCGGTCATCTTAAAGCTGATCAAGACCCGACCAGTTCGTGTCACCTTGTGCTCCACGTCAAAAACCACACCTTCAAAGACAATTCGGTTCTCTTCTGTCGTGATTTCGATCATCGGAGTGATCTCAGCCTTGTCTAGCTTGGGTTTAGCCGCCGCTTTCTTAGCCTTAAAGTCAAAAGCTGGCTTTTCTTCAACCGCTGGTGGCGGAGCCATCTGGGCCAAGGATTCCATGGCCCGCAAGGTCTCTTCATTGGCCGCTTGGAAGATCTTTTCATTTTCCTCTTCAAAGCGCGCCACTTCTTGCTCTGTCAACTCTTCATCAGACTCCACTCGACAGGTGAAATGTGGAAAACCAAAGGCTTCCAACTGCTTGGCAAGGTTGGGCAAATGGTTCTTACGAAAATGCTCCGTATCAACCGAAGAAGGCCCTGAGATGATCAATTCTTGCCCTTCCGCACGCACCTGCAAGTCTTGGTAGAGCCCCTTAAAGCCTTGACTAGCGCAAGGCCCTTCCTCAAAGACCTCCCGGTAGTAGGCCTGCAATAAATCCGCAGAAAAGTCCTGATTGGCCACTTGGATGGTAAAGGTCGCCTGGTTTCCTGTCTTTGAAAATTCGTCCTTCAAGCGCTGGCGCAATTCCTTAAACAAAGCAATCGGCAAGACTTCCGCAAAAGCAAAGCGGAACTCCCATACCCGACTGACCTTATGCACCACAACTTCTTGAATCTCCGCATGCAAAAAGGCACTGGAAGATCGCATCTCCAGCGGCATATCCAGCTGATCCATTAAAATTTCAAAGGTGTTGGACATTGTTTCTCCCTTGATCTTGATTCTTTTGCTCGCTTTTGAGTAGCCCGCTTTCTATGCAAAAACAGACCATTCAAAAACATTCGTAACCCTTATTTTATCACAATTTAAGGATTAATTCGAGGGAGAAGTAGAAGTTGAATATAGCAAAAGAGCCCTCTGAAATCGAAGACTCTTCATTTTATAAAGGTAAAGATCACCTTAATGTTTTGCCAACTTTAGGTAGTATGGTATCACCTTTTTGTATCATTATGATCTCACAAATTACTAAAATAATCAACGTATTTCGTCAAAGATCAGCTTCAACGAAAGTCTATCAAACTGATCACTCTCCACTGGTTGCCTCTGTTTCTGAACTGGAGCTCGGTGTCCGTAGCAAGTCCTTCATCTGAGACTGAATCGCTTCTCTCGAGCTTTGTTCTTGCTTTTGGATATCCTCCACAGTCGGCTGCAATTTCTGACGGATTTCCACTTTTTCCTCTTGCTCTTTTTGCGCTTGAAGAGTCGGACGGTACATGGCAAAGAAATCGCCAATGACCACTAAAAAAGAGAACCAAGTGGTTCTCTCTATGTTGTAACTTTTTATCAACCCACTACAGTTGACAAAGAGCCGAAATCTCTAGCTTTTTTGTGGCTGAGAACTATTTTGTCCCAGCCTCTTCTCGATGTTAGCTTTTCATCAACCTATTACAGTTGATAAATAGCCATTATTTGTTCTCTCTGAACATCATTAAGGTAAATTATTAGCTGCTTCTCTTTCTGAATCAGTAACCGGCGTTGATGCACTATCTGGTGATACATAATTTGGGTTTCCATATGATGCAACTACGCCTCCTTCTGAGATAGAGTTAGCAATTGAAGCATCTGTGCTGTAAAAAGCTGTAGCTACACGATCTAAATATGTATTCAAACTACTTACAACACTAGCTACTTTTTCAACAGTAGTTTTAATAGTATCTGTACCAGATGAAATATGTTCTCCAGATCCATCTGATACAGCTGAAGATCCATCTTTAATATTGTCACCAAGTTCTTTTGCAGCGACCTGAATACTGTGAATATGTGCTGTATCAATTGAAATCGTTGAATCCATTCCCATATTAAATTCTCCTTGTATGTTCTCTAAAAATTCTCTCAGTATCAAATTGAAATAGGGTTACCGTTATAATACTTTTGAATCTCATCAAACTCAGAGATTTTCGTATCTTTATTTTCAATACTCAGTTCTTTAGGCAAATAGGCGTAATCGTACACAGAGGAACCTAATTTAAGAAATTCTGTTTCTAGATCAATCAGTTCTTTCCCATTCGTAATCACACCATTCTCAGAATTGATCACTTTATACGCAAAACCTTCTTGTTTTGAAAAGAGTTTAAAAGCAGACGGATAGGATGCTTTTAAATTGATATTACCTTTGTAAGATTCATCCTTCCAAAAACCATTATCAAAGGGATAAACTCCATCAGCGTAGCCTTTACGGATAGAAATGGAGAGATACACTCTATTCTTCTCATTTAATTCTTCTTCCGTTGTTTCTTTATCAATTTTAAGGGTTTTAAGATTAAGCAAGAAATAACGTGGCTGAGTTCGCTTCATAATTTTAATGATAGCGTAGTCATTCCCATTCATTTTTCGAAGAGTCGGGAAAGGACCATAGAGCACAAAATCATCATTTTTTACATACTCCACCATCATCTTCCAAAGATCAACTTCCTTTCGTTTCGCCTTACTCCCTGTTAAATCATAGATTTCTAAATGGGCGTATTCATCTGACTTCATTTTTTTCGATGGAATAATATCTCTTACTCTGTTTCTTTGCCTAACCAAATAATTAGAGTTCACCCTAACCCAATCTGATGAATCGGGAGACTTCAAAGATTTCTTCCGTTCTTTTTCATCAAACTTCCATTCTACCACAAGCCCATTTTTAGCATGGATAAATCGAAAGTCTTTAATGTCGGATTTCGCATTATAGACTGAAAATTCATAGGACTCTTTACTCTTATCACTTTTTTCAATTTTCTTTTGCGATTCGCATCCTGCAATGAACAAAACGCAGATTAAACAGAAAAGATACTTATTAATTTTAATTATTTTTGCCATTAATTGCATACACATCCTCTTTCTCATAAGTTTGATGTAAGTACATTCCCAAATTAGACATGCCATTTATTTCAATATTTCTAATAATATTATTAAATTTCTCTAATTCGTCTGCACTCATCTTTTCCAAAGTTAAACCGCTATCCTCTCCTTTGACATAAGAAATAACATTTGCATAGTCGGTTCGGTCCTTTTCAGGGATTGATTTATTTATAGCATAATTTAGTTTATCCATAGATATATGTTCCGATTCTATATAGTTCATCAATCCATGTTCGTTTAACTCAAGCGATCTAAGCGTTGCATTGAAATCATAATACTGCCCCGTTCTACCATCAGCAAGCACTTTTTCTCCATCTGGAGTTAAGGACCAACCACCATAATCTAAAATTGTATTCATCATTTCTTTCTTTTCTTCTGTTATATCATTATCAAACTTACTCATTGCAGACTGATGTTCAACGTACGCTTTCACTCCATCAGAGAGACCCGAACTTATCTTACTCCAATGCCCCCAATATTTATCCAGCTTGCTATCTGGAATACTTTCTCCTGTCGCCAATTTATATTGTTTTTTGAAGTCATCTCTTCCAGATTTTACACCTTTTGTAAGATTAGATTGAACACCATTTACATCTATATCTTTCCCGTCAGTACTTAAAGCCCCCAATGTTTCTATTACCGAAACAGCTGTCGATCCGTATGGTACAAACGACATTATCGTTTTTCCAATTGCACCAGCTATTTTATCTTTGTATTCATTATGGGCCTTTTCTCTATCTGCTTCCAGTTGTTTTAATTTTTTACTATATTCAGAAGGTTTCATTCCAAAATCAGTGTACTCTGTAGTCGCTGTATAATTTTTTGAATCACCCCATTTATAATCGCTATCTTTTAATTTGAGATTCTTTTCTTCATTGGAACTTTGTACAGTACTAACATCAAATTGATAAACTCCTTTTTTTATCGAAATTTCAAATTGACCATTTTCATTTAAAGTAACACTAGCAGCTGTCTTTCGATGATAGGTTTCCAGAACTCTTCGAGAAGTATTAACTTTTGTATCTCGTGAGGTACCTACTTCTAACACCTGTAAAGAATACATAAGAGCTATGTTACTATTTATTGCACTAAGCTCCTTTTGATGAGCAGCCATCATGCTGTTATACTGCTTAAGTAATTCATTATATTCTTCCATCTGTTCGGGAGTGCCATTTACTGGCTCAACCGGTTTCTTTTGATAAAGAATATACATATCAGTTAATTTCGTCTGAGCTAATCTATCCTCACCAATTAATATATTGTTGGTGAATTTTTGGTTTCGCTCAACAGAATAATCATTGAGTGCATTTGTGAAATGCTGCCACATTTCATTATTATTCGCCATAGTCCAATCATTTTGTTCGTTGGCAATAATCGTATACATTTCCTCAGAAATTTTATCTGGATCTACTTTAAGAACATCACCTGGCTTCTCACTAATAATAGCTTTTAATGCCTGCGCATCTTCTTTAGTTTTAGGTACATCTAAATAGTACATTTGATCTGCAGTTAAATATCCTTTGGCAATTGCAGTAAAAACAGTTGAACTTGGAATTTCTGAGATACACATAGCATTTTCTAAGACACTTTGAAAAGCTGATATTTTTGCAGTGGCATCCAAAAGGTCTAACGTAAACTTACTATACGCTGTTTGTACATCTGTATCCTTTTTTGTTCGAGTAGATGCAGCTTCTTCTAAGCCTTTTGTCGCTTCCTCGGAGATTGCTTTTGTATCCTCTGCAGTACTCTCCATAGCCTCGGCCGCTTGTTGAAAAGCACTATCTAACTGATTAGAAGTAGTAGTAATTAAATCAGTTTGGTCGCCCTTTAATAGAAGCGATAGATTGACTACTCCTGAGTCGCTACTGAAACATTCATCGTCAAACCCAGCACCTTTTATCGCATCTGTGTATGTATTAACAACATATCCATACCTTTTGATAGCGGTTGGTAATTCATCAAAGACTTGCTTTTGCAACATATTTAATTTCTGAAAATAAGCATTTATAGCTTCACCTTTACTATCACTACCAGCTTTATCTGTGAAATTACGATACAAGCCATTCGTTTCTGTCCTGTAAGTCTCTGCAAAATTTTTTATACTCTTTCCATAAGATTCCAAGTCGGTACGATTTAATATTCTAATATCTGCCATGTTTTCTCCTTAGTCCTTTTCTAATGCAAGAGAAGCTCTCAAATTTGATAATCTAACCGAAGCAATTAAAATTGTACTAGCTTCTTTCGCAATAGCTGAATTCAATTCACTAATAACGAGAGTTTTTTTATCAACTAATTTTGATTTAGTATCGGTTACAATTTTCTCTTCATCAGTTGTCATAGTATCGTATGGCTTCCCTGATAATTGATAATTTGATTTTATAGCCATAGAATTTTCTGGGAGATATTTGAAATCAATTCCAACCCCATCTAGACGTGCTTTTGCTGCATTTAACTTAGATAGTTTTTCACTTGCTTTTGAAATTTCACCCTGAACCTGGGATATTTGTGCATTTATTTCCGCTTTACTCATTTCTTTCTCCTAATCAAATGTGACTTTAATTTTTGTCAAATTATTTTGTCTAATATAGTAATTTTCTTGAGGAGCCAACGTTCCTTCTCTCATCGGTTTATTTACTGCTGTAACAATTGTCTGATCTGTATATCGAAGACCTAAAAGAACCTGTGATATTTTCTTCGCTTCTTTTGTTACAGGATCATAACGGCTCGAAATACCTGAATCACTCATAATTACAGAACTATAACCTACACGATAGCCTTTTTCTAATACACTGATTAATTTTTGCTGTGTTACTGAATCTAAACCATCTACAAAATGTGCAAAATCAAGGATAATGATTTTCACTACATGATCTGTCAATCGTTTATCTAGTCGCTCAGAAACCTTTAATGCTAACCCGCCAATCATATCCATTACATCTTCTTTTGAACTTAATATTTCTATATTCGCTGCTTTAGGTAAGAAATTATGTTCAGGTGCAAATACAACTAATTTCTCTTGATGTTTTTGACCATACTGGATTAATTGTTTTAGTAGATTTGTCATTTGACTTTCTTTACTTGTTAAATAAAGTAAGTTTGATAAATCAGGATCCCATGTCACCGGCTCAACTGTTTCAAGATCCAGTCCGAGTGGTAATTTCCCTTCATCCAGCAAGGCTGCTACATCCTCACGGCCATAGAAGGCTGCTTCTGTCAACTCATCTGGCACCATTGGGATTCCTGCTGGGGTGTGGCCAGTCCACATCTCTTTGAGGCTCTGCACTTGGTCACGGAGGTTGTTGATGATTTGGATATCATTGTCTCCTGCGACTGGTAGGGCGAACT
>OLQM01003300.1_pt1 | contig 14166 bp, 9 predicted proteins | sample 1673161 | NCBI WGS metagenome assembly OLQM01 (sample SAMEA3136761, study PRJEB25190) | human gut metagenome | reverse complement strand
TCACCATCCCGAGCGACTACGCGGCCATCGGCTGATTATTTGAACGATTCCCGGTGAACATTTTGTATGTGACGAGCGAGGCGGTCCCCTTTTGCAAGACGGGCGGCCTTGCCGACGTGGCCGGCAGCCTTCCGCAGGCGCTCGCGGCAAACGGAGACCGCGTGAGCGTCATCCTGCCGCTTTACGAGCGCGTGAAGGACAAGTGGGGCGAGCAGCTCCACTTTGAAAAGTGGACGTTCGTGCGCCTTGCGTGGCGCAGCGTCTACTGCGGGCTCTTTTCGCTCGAGCGCGACGGCGTCACGTGGTACTTTGTCGACAATGAGACGTATTTCCGCCGCAGCGAGCTCTACGGCTACTATGACGACGGCGAGCGCTTTGGCTTTTTCTCCCGCGCGGTGACGGAACTGCTCAAGTCCCTGCCGCAAAAGCCCGACGTTGTCCACTGCAACGACTGGCAGAGCGCGCTTGTGCCGATCTACATCAGGGACGAGGCCGTGCGCGACGACTTCTATAAAGGAATCCGCACCGTGATCACGGTGCATAATATCGAGTATCAGGGGCGCTACGGCCGCGAAACGCTTGAGGATCTGTTCGGTCTCGATCGCGGTTGGTTCGACGGCGGAACGATCGAATTCAGCGGCGATGTGAACCTTTTGAAGGGGGCAATCGTTACGGCTGACGCCGTGACCGCCGTGAGCCCGACCTACGCCCAGGAACTCAAATACGCCTACTTTGCCCACGGGCTTGAAAACGTGATGAACATGAACGCGCGCAAGCTCCACGGTGTGCTCAACGGTATCGATATGCAGCGCTACGATCCCGCGCATGACAAAAATCTTGCCGCATCTTACTCGCCCGGCGATCTTGCGGGAAAGCAGGCGGACAAGGCGGCGCTGCAGAGCATGCTTGGCTTGCAGGAGAGAGCGGATACGCCAGTCCTTGCCATGGTCTCGCGCCTTGTTTCGCACAAGGGACTTGATCTTGTGTGCGAAACGCTCGATTCTTTCATGCAAAAGGACGTGCAGCTCGTCGTGCTCGGCAAGGGCGATGCGAAGTATGAGACATTTTTCAACTATGCCCGCCAGCGCTACGGCGGGCGCATGGCCGTCCACCTTGGCTACTCCGAAGAGCTTGCCATGCAGATCTACGCGGGCGCAGACCTTTTTCTGATGCCCTCAAAGAGCGAACCGTGCGGCCTTTCCCAGATGATCGCCATGCGCTACGGCGCAGTGCCCATCGTGCGCGAGACCGGCGGATTAAAGGATACCGTCCACGCCTATGAGGCATGGAACGGGCAGGGCAACGGCTTCACCTTTGCAAACTACAATGCGGGTGATATGTGCTATGTGATCTGCGAGGCCATTGACCTCTATCACAACAACAAGGACGCCTATGCGGCGCTGCAAAAGCGCGGTATGACCGCCGATTTCAGCTGGACGCGCTCGGCGCAGGAATACCGCCGTATTTACGAATCTATCTGTCGATAACAAAAAAGGAACGAATCTATGACCATTGACTCTGTGAAGAACATGAAAGAAGCGCTGTGCGAAAAGCTGAAGGTCAGCTTTGGCAGCACCGTGGAAGAGGCGAGCGACGCGCAGATGATGCGCGCGAGCGCCCTTGTCCTGCGCGATGTGATGGCTGAGCGCAGCGTGGACAGCATGCGCGAGAATCGCGCGGAACATCGCCGACAGGTACACTACCTGTCGATGGAATTTCTGATGGGCCGCAGCCTGATGAAAAACGCGTTCAATTTAGGCGTCGGCGAAATTTTGACCGAAGCGCTCGACGAGCTGGGCTTCCGCGCAGCGGACATCTTTGAAAGCGAGCCCGACGCGGGTCTCGGCAACGGCGGCCTTGGCCGCTTGGCCGCGTGCTATCTCGACTCGATGACGACGCTCGACATCCCCGCCGCGGGCTATTCCATCTGCTATGAGCTCGGCATTTTCCGCCAGCGCATCGTCGACGGCCAGCAGGTCGAGCTGCCGGACAACTGGAAGGACCTCGGCGGCGCGTGGCTGCTGCCCAAACCGCAGGAGACCGAGACCGTCTGCTTCGGCGGCACGGTCCGCCAGTTCTGGGACGACGGGCGGCTGCATGTCGTGCCCGAGGGTGAGACCGAGGTGCTGGCCATCCCCTGCGACATGGAGATCGCGGGCTACGGCACGAAGCATGTCAACACGCTGCGCCTCTGGGACGCGAAGTCCCCCGTGCCGCTCGATATGTCGCTCTTTTCGCAGGGCGAATATCTGCGCGCGCAGGAGCAGCACGCGATGGCCGAGACCATCGCAAAGGTGCTCTATCCCGAGGACAACCATCCCGAGGGGAAGAGCCTTCGCTTAAAGCAGCAGTATTTCTTCGTCTCCGCGACCGTGCAGTCCATCGTGCGCAAGCACATCGAGGTCTACGGCACGGCCACGAATTTCCACGAAAAGAATGTCATCCAGATCAACGACACGCACCCCGCGCTCGTCATCCCCGAGCTCATGCGCATCCTGATGGATGATGCGGGCCTCGACTGGGACACGGCGTGGAACATTACGACGCACTCCGTCGCTTACACGAACCACACGGTGCTTTCCGAGGCGCTCGAGCGCTGGCCGCAGGAGCTGATGCAGTCGCTTCTGCCGCGCGTGTGGACGATCATCACCGAGATCGCACGCCGCTATCAGGAAAAAATCGAAAACTACTACCACGACGAGGCCAAAACGCGTGAATTGGCCATCATCTGGGACGGCCAGGTCCGCATGGCAAACCTGTGCATCGCGGGCGGCATGGCCGTGAACGGCGTGAGCGCCCTGCACTCCGACATCCTGCGAAACGACGTTTTTAAATACCAGTGCGCGATGGAGCCGGAGAAGTTCAAAAATGTGACCAACGGCATCGACCACCGCCGCTGGCTCGCGCAGATCAACCCGCGGCTCGACGAGCTGGTGCGCGCGCTCGCGGGCGGGGATGAATACCTCCTGCACCCCGAAGCGCTTAAAAAGCTCGAGGCCTATGCAGACGACACCGCCGTGCTGAACCGCCTCGGCGAGATCAAGCGCGCGAATAAGCTCGATTTTGCCGCCTACGTCAAAAAGACGCAGGGCATCGTGCTCAACACCGACGCGATCTTCGACGTGCAGGTCAAGCGCCTGCACGAGTATAAGCGTCAGCTTTTGAACGCGATGCATATTCTCTACCTCTATCAGCAGCTGCAAAACGACCCCGGCCGCGCCATGCAGCCGCGCGTGTTCCTGTTCGGCGCGAAGGCCGCGCCCGGCTACGCCGTCGCCAAGCGCATCATTCGCCTCATCAACTCCATGGCGGCCGAGATCAATGCGGACCCCATCTGCCGCGACAAGCTGCAAGTGGTATTCCTTGAAAACTACCGCGTGTCGCTCGCCGAGCATCTGATGCCCGCAAGCGAGGTGAGCCAGCAGATCTCCACCGCTGGCAAGGAAGCCAGCGGCACGGGCAACATGAAGTTCATGATGAACGGCGCGCTGACCGTCGGCACGCTTGACGGCGCAAATGTCGAGATGCACGAGGTGCTCGGCGATGAGAACATGTTCCTCTTCGGCCTGCACGCCGACGAGGTCGTGCGCTTGAAGCGCGAGGGCTACACCCCGCAGAAGCTCTATGCACGCGACGAAAATCTGCGCTGCGTGATCGACAAGCTCAAGCAGGGCTTTTCCGATGGCAACACCTACGAGGATCTTGCCTCGCGCCTGCTGCTGAACGACGAGTATATGCTCTTGCAGGACTTCGCGTCCTATTGCGCCGCCGAGCAGCGCATGGCGGAGACCTATGCAAGGAGCGAGGACTGGAACCGCAAGTCGCTTCTCAACATCGCGCGCAGCGGCATCTTTGCTGCCGACCGCGCCGTCGCGCAGTACGCCGACACGATCTGGCACGTAGAACACAAGTGAAATATTTCAAAAAAGGGACAGCAAAGCTGTCCCTTTTTTGCGTCAGGCGGTGCTTTTCCCCAGTATTGACAGCTATGATATAATCGTGCATGACTGAAAATATGAGAAAACAGAGGAAAACGCTATGGAATTCACACAGGGCGTGCGCTTTGATTCGCTCGGCCTCACGGAAGAGGTACAGCGCGCGCTGAAAAAGAAGAATATCGAGGAGAGCACCCCCGTGCAGGCGGGCTGCATTCCGCCGATGCGCGAATGGAAGGACGTCATTGCCAAGGCGCCCACCGGAACGGGCAAGACCTTCGCCTTCGGCATTCCTATCATTGAGCATATCGAACCGGGCAGCGAGGAGACCGAAGCGGTCATTTTAGCGCCCACGCGCGAACTTGCCATGCAGATCACAAACGAGCTGCGCGACCTGTGCGTATATCTTCCGGGCGTGCGCATTGTGTGTCTCTACGGCGGTGCGCCCATCGGCAAGCAGATCGACGCGCTCAAAAAGCGTCCGCAGATCGTTGTCGCCACCCCCGGCCGCCTGAGCGACCACATGAAGCGCCGCACCGTCAAGCTCGACAATGTCAAGACCGTTGTGCTCGACGAGGCCGACCGCATGCTCGACATGGGCTTCATCCACGATGTGACGCGCATTCTCGACAAGCTCAAGAGCCGCCGCAACCTCGGCATGTTCTCCGCGACCATCTCGCGCGAGGTCATGGACATCAGCTGGATGTATCAGCGCGACCCCGAGGAGATCACCGTGCAGGCGAAAGAAGAGAACAAGCCCGACATTGCGCAGTATCGCATCGACGTGGACCAGAACGACAAGGCGCACGTTATGGCGCAGATCATTCGCGCCGAGGGGCACGAGCGCGTGATGGCCTTCTGCAACACGAAGGGCATGGCGGAGCGGCTCAAGGCCTTTTTGATGATGGAAGGACTCGATGTCGACTGCATTCACGGTGATATTCCGCAGAAAAAGCGCGAGGCCGTCATGGCGCGCTTCCGCCGCGGCGAGCTGCCGGTCTTTGTTGCGACTGACGTGGCCGCGCGCGGCATCGACGTGGACGATGTGGACGCGGTATTCAACTATGATGTGCCGCTCGAAAACGAATATTACGTGCACCGTATCGGCCGCACGGGGCGCGCCAAGCGGCGCGGCGTCGCCTATACGCTTGTATCGGACTATCCTTCAGGCATGCGCCTGGACGCGATCGCCAAGTACACCGGTGGCGAGGTGAAAAAGGCGCATCTGGACGAAAACGGAAAGCTGGTCGAAGGTTGACGGAGGATCTTTCCACTGCATGGGAGCAGAACAAAAGGGAGCATTTCTTTTTTAAGAGATGCTCCTTTTTGCATAGGCCAGCGGCGATAATTTGGTAACAAATTGTAACTTTTCACGCTCCTGCCTTTACAACAGCGGAAAATTTCGCTATAATGAAGCGCATGTTACGATACTGGAGCGGCGGCTTACCGCGCTTTTGCTAATAGGAGAGACTATGAAAACGATAAAACGGATCGCAGCGCTGCTGCTTGGCACAACGCTGCTGCTTGGGCTGTTGCCCGGCTGCGGCAATAAAAAACAGGGGAATGAAAAGCTCGTTCTCAACGTGGGCGTCTGCGGCGCGATCGACTCGCTCGATCCCGCGATGAACACCGATACGGACGCCGACAGCATTTTTCATGCCCTGTACGAAAACCTGATGCGCGAGAGCGACGACGGCAGCGGCGAGGCGATGCTCACCAACGGTATGGCGAAGGAATATACCGAGGAAACGAACTATGACGGCACCGTGACCTACCGCTTCACGCTGCGCTCTACCGCGCGCTGGTCGGACGGGGAGAAGGTGACGGCGGACGATTTTGTCTATGCCTGGCAGCGCCTGGCCGATTGCTTTTTTCTATTATATCACAAAATCACCACCGTGTCCACCTCCTTTTTTGCAAAAAGCAGCGGAGAACTGCCGGTTTTCCAAAGGCCGCTCCGGAAATGCCGGTGCTTTGACCGGAAACCATGCCGGCTGCAATTGCCCGTCTTTCTTATGTAAAAAACGATGTGCCATTGTGACAGATATTTTGCCTCCCGTATTTTATAATAGAGTTTACCAAACATTCATCTTTTCTCTACACTTTTCAGAAAGGACCGCCTGCCATGCACAACGTCAATCCTCAGCCGCTCCGCCGACCGCTTTTCCTCCCTCGTTTTCTCTGGGAGAGCGGCGGCGGATTTCTCGCCGGTCTGCTCCTCGCCGGCACCCACGTAGGGGCTATGACCTCGCCCCTTCCCATTGCATTCGCCGCCAATTTCACCGCTCCCGGTGCTGTTTCCGTGCTCATCGGAAGTCTGCTCGCCTACGTCATCTCCGGCACGCTTCTGGACAACCTTCCCCTGCTCTTCGGGCTGGTGGTGGTCGTCAGCCTGCGTATGTTTCGCCACCCGCCACGCACCGCTTCCGGCATGGCATGGAGCACCGCCCTCTGCGTGTTTCTCGCCGGCATCGCCGTATCCCTCTTCTTCCACGCCAGCGGCGCCGAGGTTATCGGCTACACTATGACCGCCTGCCTCACCGGCTGCGCCTCCTACTTCATGCACGCCGTATTCACCAGCGTCCGTGCCAGCGGAAAGATTCCCCTCCGCTCCACTGACGGCTGCGCCGCTGCTATCGTCCTCATCCTAACCATCGCCGCATTCAGCTGTTACCGCATTCCGGCAATGAACGTGGGCTGCATTCTCGGCACGGCAATTACGCTGGTGGGCGCACGCAAGTTCCGCTGTGCCGGCGGTGTGATCTGCGGCGCACTCTCCGCCTGCGGTGCTGTACTGGGTGCCGGCAGAGATGGCCTTGCCATGCTGGTACTGCCGGTGGGCGGGCTCCTGATGGGCTACCTCGCCTCCCGCAACCGCTTCGCCATCGCCGGCATCTTCTTTGTCTTTTCCCTTATGGGGCTTATCACATTCAGTTCTGCCCTGCTCACAATTTCTGTGGTCTGCAATCTTTTTCTGGGCAGCGTGGCATTCCTGTTTCTGGATGCCGCCTGTCTGGACAAGTGGCTGGTCACGGACATCTCCGACAAGAGCGACAGCACCCAGCCCCTTTCCGCACGCCTGAACGACATGGCAGGCGCCATTCGCAGCGTGCGGCAGGACACCAACGCTATCGCCGCCCTGCTCCCGCAGGAGGAGATCTCCCACGACACCGCCAGAGAAGTCTGCGAGACCGTCTGCGGCAGCTGCCGGAACAAGCTGCGCTGCTGGGAATCCCATTACGAAGAAACGCTGTGTGGCTTTCGGAAAATGGAGAGCCACCGTGGCACAGAGCTGCCGCCCATTCCGGCAGAGCTTGCCCAGTGCAGCCGCACTGAACGGCTTCAGGCGCTGTTTTCCAGACAGGCGGCAGAACGCAGGCGGGCACGCTTTCTGGCGGCACGCACCGCAGAGAGCCGTACCGTGCTGCTGGAACAGCTCTCCGCCGCCGAGGAGCTGCTGCAAACTGTTTCCAGCCATCTGGACATCCGCTACAGCAGTGAGATGAGCGAGAGCATCCGCCGGCGCATGCTCCGGTACGGCTACGACTGCGACACCGCTGCCGCCTATTACACCGAGTCCGACCGCCTGATGATCGAGCTGCACTGCGCCGACCGCACGCTGGACGGCTGTCTCCCCACCATCCGGCACATCCTCTCCGAATCCCTGAACATGACACTGGAGGAACTGGATCCCATCCGGCTGGGCGGTCAGACACGCTACCGGCTCTGCCAGCGTCCCAAGTACCGTCTGGAACACTTCTCCTCTGCCCGTCACGCCCAGCAGGAGAACATCTCCGGCGACAGCGCCGTCACCTTTACGGACAGCGCTGGAAACCCCTATCTTGTCCTCTCCGACGGCATGGGAACCGGCAAATACGCCGCCATTGAGTCCCGCATGACCACGGAGATGTTCCGCAAATTCGTCAGCGGCGGCATCACCGGCACGGCTGCGGTACGGATGATGAACGGACTGTTGCTCACCAAGTCGCCGCAGGAGACCTTTGCAACACTAGATGTGGCGAAGTTCGATCTGGATGCCGGCGCACTCACCATCATGAAGTCCGGCGCAGCTGCCACGCTGATTCGCCACGACGGCAAGGTGTCCCGCATCAGCGCCAAGACCTTTCCCCTCGGCGCAGAACCGGAGGGCGAGCTGGAGATCCGGCACATCGCCCTCCGGCCGGACGATATCATTCTCATGCTCTCCGACGGCGTCAGCGAGGACGCATACCCCCTTATCCGGCAGCTTCTGGAGAGCGGCGCCACGCTGGAACAGATCGTCACCGAGATCTGCGAAAAAGCGGCGATTTTTGCCGGCGGAACCCAGCGGGATGATGTCACCGTCTGTGCAGCACGGCTGCTTCCGGCATAAGCACCTGCGCCTCCCGAATTTTTTCCAAAATCTGCATCTTTCTTTTACGCAGACGCTGTTTTTTGCCGTCTGTGTAAATTTCCATGCGCATTTCAACAACGGTTTCAAAATCGTATCACACTTTTTCATCGTTTTCACTGGCAAAGCGTGAACATTTTCTCCCAGCTTTTGTACATATTATACAAATCGGTGGATTAAAACTGTTCATTTCTATAAAAATCACCAGTGAAAACAAAAATAACTTGCAATGATTCTCTTTTTATGTTAAAATGTGAATAGAAAAATAAAAAGGAGGGTTTGCTATGCCTTCATCGCAGAAATCCAAAGATTACGATTTTCCGCTGTATCTGTTCCACCAGGGAAAAAATTTTGAGGCGTACCGCTTTTTTGGTGCGCATTTATTCCGCCGCGGGAGAGGACAGTTCTGCCGGTTCCGTGTCTGGGCACCGCATGCCAAAAGCGTCTCCGTCATCGGCAGCTTCAACAACTGGGACCGCAGCTGTCACCCTATGGAGAAGATCACAGATGCTATCTGGGAAGCAGAAATCCCCCGCATTCAGCAATTTGACAGTTACAAATACAGTATCGAAACGGAAGATGGCCGTATTTTAGATAAAGCAGACCCCTATGGGTCACACTACGAAACCCGTCCCGGCACAGCCTCCAAGATCTATGAGAGCAGCTATACGTGGAAAGATGCCGCATGGTACACCGCAAAAAAGCAGCACTCCCCGTATAAAAGCCCCATGAACATCTACGAGGCAAACCTCGCCTCGTGGAAACACAAGCCGGAGGAGAAATTCCCCAGCTATGTGGGATTTGCCGAGGAGATCATCCCTTATCTGAAAAAGATGTCCTACACCCACATCGAACTGATGCCGCTGACGGAATATCCCTTCGACGGCTCGTGGGGATATCAGGTGACTGGCTATTTTGCCCCCACCTCCCGCCACGGCACGCCGGACGACTTCCGCACCATGATCGACATGTTCCATCAGGCCGGCATCGGCGTCATTCTGGACTGGGTTCCGGCACACTTTCCCAAGGATCCTATGGGTCTGTGCGAGTTCGACGGCTCCTATTGCTATGAGTATGCCGACCCGCTAAAAATGGAGCACAAGGGCTGGGGCACCCGTGTCTTTGACTACGGCAAGGGCGAGGTCTGCTCGTTCCTGATCTCCAGCGCCTGCTGCTGGCTGGAGGAGTTCCATGTGGACGGTCTGCGTGTGGATGCGGTGGCATCCATGCTCTATCTGGACTACGACCGTCCCGACGGCGAATGGCGTCCCAACGTCTACGGCGGCAACGAGAATCTGGAGGCAGTGGAATTCCTGCGCCACCTCAACGAGGCAGCGTTCTCCCGCAATCCGGATATTCTCATGATCGCAGAGGAATCCACCGCATGGCCGCTGGTCACCAAGCCCACCGACATCGGCGGACTCGGCTTCAACTTCAAGTGGAACATGGGCTGGATGAACGACATGCTCAGCTACATCTCGCTGGACCCCATCTATCGGGCGTTCAATCACGATAAGCTCACGTTCTCCTTCTTCTACTGCTTCTCCGAGAACTATATTCTCCCCATCTCCCACGATGAAATCGTCTACGGAAAATGCTCCATGCTCCAGAAGATGAACGGGCAGGACGATGCGGAGCGCTTCGCTTCTTACCGTGCTTTTCTGGGATACATGATGGCGCATCCGGGCAAAAAGCTGCTCTTCATGGGTCAGGAATTTGCCCAGAAAAACGAGTGGAATTACGAAACGCAGCTGGACTGGGAGCTCTTGGAACTGCCGGAGCACAAGCGGATGGAACAATTCTCGCAGGATCTGAACCGGTTCTATCTGGAGCACTCTCCCCTGTGGCAGGACGACGACTCGTGGCAGGGCTTCAGCTGGATCTCCCACGATGACTACCAGCAGAGCGTCATTGCATTCCGGCGCATCGATGATGCCGGCAAGGAGATCATCGCTGTGTGCAATTTCTGTCCGGTACAGCGCAACGATTACAAGATCGGCGTGCCCAAGGAGGGCAGCTATGCGCTGGCATTCAACACAGACGACAAGAAGTACGGCGGAAGCGGCATCACCGAATCCAAGTTTCGGACGCTGCCAATCTCCATGCACGGCTTTGAACAGTGCGTCTCGCTGACACTGGCACCGCTGTCGGTGATCTATCTCACCTTCACCCCGCCGAAAAAGCGCACCGTCCACAAGTCCGCTGTAACGCGAAAAACACCGGCAAAGCCAAAGGCAGCCAAGAAACCGGATACTGCACGGAAACGTACAGCCGCACCCAAATAAAATTTGCCGTAATCTGTGCGGAAACCATGTGCTCTAACCTCATTGTACCGCATAGTTTAGGATAAAGAGTTTCCCTATTTTGAAATAGAACGATTAGGAGGAATATCATGAAGATCAAGAAAAAGTGTGTCGCTATGCTTCTCGCAGGCGGTCAGGGAAGCAGACTATATGCCCTGACACAAAAGGTGGCAAAACCAGCAATCCCCTACGGCGGTAAGAATCGCTTCATCGACTTCCCGCTCTCCAACTGCATCAACTCCGGCATTGATACCGTGGGTGTTCTCACCCAGTATCAGCCCATGGTGCTAAATGAATACATCGGCAACGGCCAGCCCTGGGATCTGGATAAAATGCACGGCGGTGTTCACGTGCTTCCGCCGTACCAGACAGCTGCCGGCGCATCTTGGTACGAGGGAACTGCCAACGCCATCTATCAGAACATTGCGTTCATCGAGCGCTACGATCCGGAATATGTCATCGTACTGGGCGGCGACCATATCTATAAAATGGATTACTCCAAGATGCTGGACTACCACATTGCCAATGAGGCAGACAGCACCATCGCTGTCATCGATGTTCCCCGTTCCGAAGCCTCCCGCTTCGGCATCATGACCTGCGACGAAACCGGAAGAATCACAGACTTTACAGAAAAGCCAAAGGAGCCAAAGTCCACACTGGCTTCTATGGGCATTTATGTTTTCTCCTGGGCAAAGCTCAAGAAATACCTCATTGAGAACGAAAACGCCAACACCGGCTCCAAGGACTTCGGCAAGGACATCATTCCGGCAATGCTGGCAAACAGCGAGCGTCTGTTCGCCTATGAGTTCGAGGGCTACTGGAAGGACGTTGGAACACTGGACAGCCTGTGGGAGGCAAACATGGATCTGCTCAGCCCGAACGTTCCGCTGGATCTCTATGACCCCAACTGGAAGGTATACTCCCGCCACAACAACATGCCGCCCCAGTACATCGGCGAAAATGCCCACGTGGAGAACTCCATGATCACAGAGGGCAGCGTCGTGGACGGCACTGTGGACTTCTCCATCATCTCCTCCGGTGTCACCATCGAAGAGGGCGCATCTGTCAAGTACAGCATTATCATGCCGGGCAGCACCATCAAGAAGGGGGCTGTGGTAGAATATGCTATCATCGGTGAGGACTGCATCATTGAATCGGATGCAGTCATCGGTATGAGCCCGGAATCCGTTCCGAACCGTGACGACTGGGGCATTGCCGTACTGGGACACAACATCACCGTTTCCTCCGGCAAGCGTGTCCTTCCGAAAGACATTATTTCCGAAAATCTGTAAAGGCGGTGCAAACACATGAGTATTAACCAGAATGTATTGGGTTTGATTTTTGCTAGTATTAACGATTCCGCAGTCATCGATTTGACCAAGCTGCGCACAATGGGTTCGATCCCCTACGGCGGACGCTACCGTCTTGTGGACTTTCCTCTCTCCAATATGGTAAATTCCGGCATTTCCGAGGTTGGCGTCATCACCAAATCCAACTACGGCTCTCTGCTGGATCATCTGGGTTCCGGAAGAGAATGGGATCTGGCACGGAAAAAGGGCGGTCTGCACCTGCTGCCGCCGTTCAGCCAGGTTGGTGGCGGCACCTATCAGGGCCGTCTGGAAGCGCTGAGCAACATCTGGAGCTTTGTAGAGCACACCCGTGCCAAGTATGTGGTTCTGTCCAACTGCGATGTCATCACCACCATTGACTTCAACGACGCGCTGGAGCATCACCAGACCTCCGGCGCAGACATTACTTTCATCTACGGCAAGGGCATCTACAACCGGGACTCCTGCCCCAACAGCTGCATTCTCCAAATCGATGAGAACGACACCATTCAGGAAGTTCTCACCAATCCGCTGCTCTCCGGCGAGTGCAACATCTCTCTGGATATGTTCATCATGAACACAGACTTCCTCAAGCAGGTAGTTCTAGAGGCGATCAGCAAGAACCAGCAGAGTCTAATTCGTGATGTGCTTCAGGCAAGAAAAGACGAGTTTGTCTTTAAGGCATACGAGCACAAGGGCTGCTTCTACCGTGTCAACAGTCTGGAGGCTTACTACAAGGCAAACCTCGCACTGCTGGACACCAAGATCCGGAATAACATCTTCTCCGCAGAAGCTCCGATCTACACCAAAGTCGGCGACAATCCGCCGGTAAAGTACGGTCTGGAAGCAAACGTCAAGAACTCTCTCATCGCAGACGGCTGCGTCATTGAAGGTACGGTAGAAAACTGCGTGCTGTTCCGTGGCGTGCGTGTTGCCAAGGGTGCTGTTGTCCGCAACAGCGTCCTCATGCAGGGCACAGAAATCGGAAGCGGATGCAACATCGATGCCATCGTTGCCGACAAGAATGTCACCATCTCAGAAAATCGTGTCCTCACCGGTTCTTCCTCCTATCCGCTCTATCTGGGCAAGAAGGCAAAGATTTAAGAAATAACGATAGAATCAGAGAAACAGATATGCTATAATGAAATCGTGCTTTCCGAAAAAGACGTATTATGTCTTTTCGGAATACGATCGGAATCACGGATGCGCTGCCGCAGGGAACAGGCTCTCAAAACGATTGGGGCATTTCCTGCGGCAGTCTGCATCTCTGCCGTTTGGAGAAAGGACAGGTATCCCCTATGAAAATCTTATTTGCATCCAGCGAAGCGCTCCCCTTTGCCGCATCCGGCGGACTCGCCGATGTGGTCGGCTCGCTTCCCGCTGCACTCAGCCAGAAAAAGGACATGGACTGCCGTGTGGTTCTGCCGCTGTACCGTTCCATCACGCCGGAAGTCCGCAACCGGATGACCTTCCTCAAGGACATCAACGTGGAGGTGGGCTGGCGCAAGCAGTACTGCGGTATCTATACCATCGCTGTGGGCAGCGTCACCTATTACTTGCTGGACAACCCTTATTACTTCATGCGGGACGGCATGTACGGCTTCTACGATGACTGCGAACGCTTCATCTTCTTCTCCCGTGCCGTGCTGGAGATTCTGCCGGAACTGGGCTGGAAGCCGGACATCATCCACTGCAACGACTGGCAGACCGCAATGATTCCCGTTTTCTATCGGGTGCTCTACCAGTATCATCAGGAATACGAGAACATCCGCATTCTCTATACCATTCACAACATCCAGTATCAGGGCGTATACGGCAAAGAGGTCATCACAGAGCTGATGGGAATCCCCACGTATCACACCAACCTACTGGAATTTGACGGCATGGTCAACCTGATGAAGGGCGCCATCGAAACCGCCGACCGTATCACCACCGTCAGCCCCACCTACGCCAAGGAGATTCTCGACCCGTGGTATTCCTATGGCATGGATCGGGCACTGGTGCGGCGGCAGGACGGCATTGTGGGCATTCTCAACGGCATTGACGTGGTGGGCTACAATCCGGAAACAGACCCCAACATTCCCAAGCACTACAGCGCCGCCAAGATTCAGGGCAAGAAGGACTGCCGCAAAGCGCTGCTGGAGGAGTGCCATCTGACGGATACCAATGCGCCGGTGATTGGCATTGTCACCCGATTTGTCGCCCACAAG
>OLQM01003296.1_pt1 | contig 14182 bp, 10 predicted proteins | sample 1673161 | NCBI WGS metagenome assembly OLQM01 (sample SAMEA3136761, study PRJEB25190) | human gut metagenome | reverse complement strand
CCAACGACACGAGGATTTTCAGTCCTCTGCTCTACCAACTGAGCTATCTGGGCATTTGCCTATCTGAAACAAGCAGGAATCATCAGCCGCTATCCTTACAAGCTCTGCTCCATCAGCGACATCAACAATTTTACAAGATTTCTCCGACATTGTCAAGATGATTTTTGCGTAAAATAAACATAATTCGTTCCTGCGTATTTGGGGGAAACAAAAAGACATGGCAGACCGGCCATGTCTCTGAGAATATTTTGCTACACATACGCCTTACGCCCGCTGGCATCCGCAATGCCTTCCTCTTCCCGGTATTTGGCAACGGTCCGGCGGGAGATGGATATGCCGCGTTCTGCCAGCTTTTCACCCAGGAGGCGGTCGCTGTAAGGCTTCTTTTTGTTTTCTTCCTCTATGATTTCCCGGAGCACCCGTTTGATATCCGCGGCAGTCACGGATTGGGCGCCGTTTTCATTGCCGCTGCTTTCCTGGACAGCCACGCTGCGCGAGAAGAAGTAGTTCATAGGGTATACGCCCCAGGAACACTGAAGGTATTTCTTGCTGACAGCTCTGCTGACAGTGGATTCATGGATGTCCAGTTCCTGGGCGATATCTGCCAGCCTTAATGGACTCAGATGGGCAGGCCCAAAGGTAAAGAATTCCTCCTGGTGTTCCAGGATGGCCCGGGATACCTGCATAAGTGTCTTTCCGCGCTGGGTCACACACTGCTTCACCCACTCGGCCTGCCGGATTTTATTGCCCAGATACTCCTTCAGTTCGGAGGACTCCGGATTCTGGTTCATCTGGCGGTAGTAGCTGTTAAGCTCAATGGTGGGATACATGGATTCGTTCAGCAGTATGTCAAAATGGTCCTTGAATTTTACAATGGTCACATCCGGTATAATATAGCGGAGCTGGTCCCTGCTGCTGAAGGATACGCCCGGCTTTGGATTCAGGGATTTAATAATCTGACAGTAACCGGCGGTTTCAGCGGGAGAGAGGCGCAGCTTCCTGGCAATGGCCGGAATCTGGTTCCTGGCAACCATTTCCAGGCAGTTGTCAATGATGGATTCCAGTACCGGGGTCAGCATATTCCTGCGTTCCAGCTGCAGCTTCAGGCATTCCTCCAGTGAACGCGCGCAGACGCCGGAGGGGTCCAGAGCCTGGAGGTCGGACAGAAGATCTTCCACAAGCTCGGTATCGGTCCCAAAGTAGGAGGCAATGGTCTCTATGCTCTCTTCCAGATAGCCCTTGTTGTCGAGACATTCCAGCATGAACTTAATGATTTCCGTTTCCTGGTCCGTGAAGTTTTCCGTGATGAGCTGGGACCACAGATAGTCCTGAAGGGTCTCTCCGTCGTCCGTGTTTATATTCCAGCTGGATTTAAAGTCGTAGTCATCGTCATTATTCTGGCGCTGGTACAGATAGTAATTCTCCTCATTGAAAGAATTAAGCCATTCCTGCTGTTCGATGGACTCGCGCTGTTCTTGTGCCGTGGGCGGCTCCACAATGTCGATTACCGGGTTTTCCAATGCCAGTTCGTTGATATAGGTATTCAGCTCCTGAGAAGTCATCTGAAGAATCTCAGCTGACTGAATCATCCGCTGTGACAAAGTCTGGGTCTGCTTTACCTGTAATTTTAGGTCCATAACACTTCCTTCTTTCGTGATATCTCATAAGGTGATGATTGCAGCCGGGCAGTATGAGACAAAAAATGTTTCCGGTCCGCCCGGGGAAATTTTAATGAGATAATTATAACACAGATGGCCTTTTGGTACAATGATGCACTTGGACATTTAAAGGGGCTATTTAAAGTCTGTTTAAAGTTAGCAAGAAAGCAGCTGCGTGTAATCAGGAGCCAGGCAGCGCCCGGACAGATGACCATGCAAATCAGCCTTTTAAAACCCGTGGAGGCATGTTATAATATCGCCATGGTCCACCGCAGGGAAATGGACGGAGACGGATGCCAATGTTTTGCAGGGCATTTCCAAGGTATTTTCCAGGATCCTGCGGACGGAAGAATGAATTCAGGAAGGAAAATATTTCATGCTATTTAGTTCCATGATATTTTTATGGCTGTTCCTGCCCTTTGTGCTGGTGGTCAATCTGGTGCTGCCAATCCGGTTAAGCAACCTGTTTCTGCTGGCAATGAGCTTTATTTTCTACGCGTGGGGGGAACAGGAGTATATATGGCTTCTCCTTTTGTCACTGGCAGTGAATTACGCAGGCGCCATGGGGATGGAGGCTGTGCGGGGCAGCGGGCATGACGCGGGGACAGCCGGAGCTGATGCGGGGGCAGACGGGGCCGCTGCCATGTCAGACAGGCAGACCACTTCCGGCGCCTCTAAGCAGACGCTCATTACCCCGGATAAGCTGCTCCTTGTGGCGCTGGTTGCGGTGAACCTGGGGTTTCTGGGGTATTTTAAATACTTCGATTTCCTGACCGGCCTGGTAAATAAGCTGGCGGGAGGCACCGTGATGGAGCCAAAGAACCTGCTGCTGCCGGTGGGCATCTCATTTTACACTTTTCAGATGATCTCTTATGGGGCGGATGTGTACCGTGGGACCATACGGGCCGAGAGAAACCTGCTGAATCTGGGACTTTACATGTCCTTTTTCCCTAAGATGATACAGGGACCTATCGAGCGCTATCAGGGGATGGGGGCATGTATCAGAAACCGTCATGTGACGCCTGAGCTGTTTGCCTGCGGAGCCAGGCGGTTTATCTACGGACTGGGCAAGAAGGTTATACTTGCCAACCAGTTCGGAAGCGTGGTGGACAAGGTTCTGGCCAATCCCATGGACCAGATTAGCGGAGGTTTGGGATGGTACGCGGGAATCCTGTATACACTTCAGATTTATTTTGATTTTTCAGGTTATTCGGATATGGCGGTGGGCCTTGGCAAAATGCTGGGCTTTGAGCTGACAGAGAATTTCAATTATCCGTATCTGGCCAGAACCGTGGGAGAGTTCTGGCGCAGATGGCATATTTCTCTTTCCGGCTGGTTTAAGGACTACCTCTATATTCCTCTGGGCGGAAGCAGGAGGGGGACGCTGATCACCTGCCGCAATCTGATGATCGTGTTTCTTTGTACCGGATTCTGGCATGGCGCCGGCCTGTCCTTCATTGCGTGGGGAATGTATTACGGCTGCCTTCAGGTGGCGGAACGGCTGTTTTTAAAGCGGCGGCTGGATAGGCTGCCTGCCGCTGTCAGCTATATTTATATGTTCTTCGTTACCGTGGTGGGATGGACCATGTTCCGGGCGGATTCGCTTACCAGAGGACTCATGCTGCTTGGGCAGATGTTTCTTCTGCGGCCGGGGATATATGATACGGCCATGTATATGAGCCATAAGACCATAGTCTATATGGTGATTGGAATGGTGCTGTGCGGCCCGTTTCAGGCCCTGGTCCCCTGTTTCAGGAAACATATGCAGGACGGCAGGAACATTTACCTGTCTGAAGGCCTGGGACTTATATTGCTGTTCGCCTACTCGATTGTGATGGCTGTGGGCAGCACCTATAATCCGTTTATTTATTTCCGGTTTTAGAGAGGAGGATGCAGGTGAGACAACGCGCAAAAGCATATATATTTGCAGGCATGTTCCTGGGGATGATGATACTTCCCAGACTCCTGTTCGTACCTCTTAAGGACTATGTGGATACGGAGAATTACGAAAACCGGATTTACCAGGAAAAGCCGGTTCTTAATTTCAGGAATCTCAGGGCGGCGGACCTTAAATCCTATCCGGGTCAGTATGACGCTTACTTTAATGACCATCTGGCCTTTAAGAATCCCATTGTGGCCTTCGGAAAACTGGCGGACATCCACGTGTTTGGGGAGGTTACATCCGATGCCGTGCTTATGGGAAAGGACGGATGGATGTTCTATAAGCTGAAGGGGGAAATGGAGGACAGCATTGCGGACTACCAGGGAACCAATCGCTACAGTGAAGAGGATCTGGAACGGTTTGCCGCGCTGCTTAAGCAGGCCGATGAAAACCTGGCTTCCGGAGGGACGAAGCTGGTTTTCTATATGGTTCCCAACAAGGAGCAGGTGTACAGTGAGTTTATGCCCTCCTCCGTGAAAGTGGTTCAGGAACAGTCCAAGGCGGATTTGCTGTACGCATATCTGAAGGAGAATACGGACTGCGATGTGTACTATCCCCTGGATGAGTTCAGGAAGGCCAAGGATGACTGGTGCCAGATATACAGGAAGTACGATACCCATTGGAATGATATGGGGGCATTTATGGCGTCCCGGATGGTGATACAGGATATAGACGGGGAGCCGTTCGGCCCGGAGTCATACCGCTCTTATGATATTGAAAACAGGGGAACCTTCAGCGGGGACCTTGCAACCATGCTGAATCTTCAAAAGTACTATGACGATGATCCGTTCCTCAAGGTGTCAGGCTACAGGGAGGATGTGTCCTTTGAAATGGATTACCAGAATGAACATGAGACCATTACCCACTACTCCTCAGACGCAGAGGGGAAGGCAGAAAAAATCCTTATATGCAGGGATTCCTTCGGGGTACACATGGCTGAGTACTTTGCCAGGAACTACCCGGACGTGACGCTGATGGATTACCGGACAGAGGACTGCGGGGCAGCCGCCCTTGAGCTTCGGCCGGATGCAGTGGTGATTGAGGTGGCGGAACGGTATACGGATTATATGTTTGGACTGCTGGAACGCCTGGGGACCATTGGATACGGGATGGAATTAACCGGTGACTGAAACGGGCGGAATGGAAAAACGGCAGCGAATCTGATTGGGGTCAACCGGATTGTGCTGCCGTTATTTTTATATTTGATATGGAAGATCGAAGCTAAGCTTACCCGGCCAGGAATCCTTTTCCGATGATTTCGCTGGAGTTGGATATCAGCATGAAGGCGGTGGGCTCAATGGCGCGGATATAGTTGCGCAGCTTTAATGCCTGGCTGCGTTTCATGGTGGTCATGATTACCGTCTTTTCATGATGGGTAAACGCTCCCTCTGCATGGTATACCGTGGCGCTGCGGTGCAGCGTGTTGATGATATAGTCGCAGATCGGCTCCGGGTCGTCACAGATAATATTAAAGCATTTGCACAGATTCAGATTCTCAATCACATCGTCAATGACCAGGGATTTGGCCGCCAGGCCGATGGTGGAGAACAGCCCTGTCTCAGGTCCGAAGATGAAAAATGAGGAGGCCGCGGCCGCCACATCCACCAGCATGAGGACGGTTCCTATGTTAAGGCTGGTATATTTCTTAAGTATCATGGCGATGATATCTGTACCGCCGCTGGAAGCGCCCAGATTAAAGAGGATGGCTGTGCCCACTGCCGGCAGGAAAATGGCGAACAGCAGTTCCAGCAGAGGTTCGGTTGTCAGCGGCCTGCTTAAAGGACAGACACGTTCCAGCAGGGACAGGCTGATGGACATGACCATACTTGCATAAACGGTCTTTATTCCAAACCCCTTACCCAGGAAAATGAACCCTAATACCAGCAGAGAGGTGTTCACAATAAATGTGAAGTCACTGGCGGACCAACGGCTGATTTCACTTACTACCGTGGAAAAGCCTGTAACGCCTCCGAATGCAAAATGATTGGGAAACTTGAAAAAGTAGATTCCAACCACCATAATCCAGATGCTTACTGTAATGATGCCATATTCGGCTGCCGTGCGCCAAAATGGACTTTTTATCTCGCTCATAATCGCTGCTTCCCTTGTATGAACCGAGTAACGGATACGCGGAAAGTTTACCCCCTTTGTGGCCTGAAGGTCACGTATTCATTGTTGTTCCATCCATATAATAGGCTGAAACTACTACAAGTGCAATCACATTTTTTGTTGAAACAGCCACAAGTATATAACTGTAGCCGGGAAAGCCTTGTGAATATAGGAGAATACAGTATTTGGGGTATAGGTGGCGCAAAAACAGCTTGTAACCACTATATATATGGTTTATAATGGTGGGCGTGACATCTGGAAAAGGAATGCACGGATGTCAGGAATTAGAGAAGGAGAGCAAAAGGTCATCATGGCGAAAAGGAAAGTGGATATAGATTTGGACTATAAAGGGCTGGAACAATGCCTGGAAGGAATCGGAAGGGATTTTCAGGGGGAGGGATACGGGCTGGAGCGCCTGTTTGAAAGGTACCGATCCTTTCACAAGCAGGGGATGGAACCTGCGGAGGGCATGGAAGCCCTGATTCGTTCCGCGGCGGAACTGACTTCCAAGGAAGCACCTATGTGGGAATTTGCAGCGGCCAGGCTGCGGTACTGCCGTTTTGCCTGTGAGATGGAGGAACAGCTCAAGGGGCTGGGAATCAGGGGGCTCTATGAAAAGATTTCATATCTGACAGACCAGGGGTTATATGGTGATTATATTTTGAAGCATTACGGCCGGGAGGAGATAGAGGAGGCGGAAGGATTTCTGGATGATGAGAGAAATAAGCTCTTTACCTATGCGGGACTGGATTTGCTCCTTAAGCGGTATGTGATCCAGGACCACAGCCATCATCCGTTAGAGACGCCCCAGGAAATGTATCTGGGCATTGCCCTGCACCTGGCCATGAAGGAAGATAAGGCGTGCAGGATAAAATGGGTGCGCCGGTTTTACGATATGCTCAGCCGGATGCAGGTAACCATGGCCACTCCCACCCTGTCCAATGCCAGGAAGCCGTATCATCAGCTTTCCAGCTGTTTTATTGACACTGTGCCCGACAGTCTGGAAGGAATTTACAGAAGTGTGGACAACTTTGCCCAGGTCAGCAAATTCGGCGGGGGCATGGGCTTGTATTTCGGAAAGGTCAGGGCTGCGGGAAGCAGGATCCGGGGCTTTGAGGGGGCAGCCGGAGGCGTAATCCGCTGGATTAAGCTGGTGAATGATACGGCTGTGGCAGTGGATCAGCTGGGCATGCGCCAGGGCGCTGCGGCGGTTTATCTGGATGCCTGGCACAAGGATCTGCCGGAGTTCCTTCAGCTTCGGACTAATAACGGGGACGACCGCATGAAGGCCCATGACATTTTCCCGGCCGTGTGTTTTCCTGATTTGTTCTGGAGGATGGCTAAGGAGAATCTGGACCAGGACTGGCATCTGATGTGCCCCCACGAGATTCAGACCGTAAAGGGATACTGCCTGGAGGACTGTTACGGGGAGCTGTGGGAGGAACGGTATCTGGACTGTGTGGAGGATGACAGGATATCCAAGCGCACCGTGCTGTTAAAGGATGTGGCGCGCCTGATTATCAAGTCCGCGGTGGAGACAGGCACACCCTTTATCTTTAACCGGGATACGGTAAACAGGGCCAATCCCAACAGCCACCGGGGCATCATATACTGTTCCAACCTGTGCACCGAGATTGCCCAGAACATGTCTCCCATAGAAAGTGTATCGACTCAGGTGCTGGAGGTAAATGGGGAGACCACGGTGGTCCAGACCACACGGCCGGGAGATTTTGTGGTCTGTAACCTGGCCAGCCTCTGCCTGGGGGCCATTGATGTGGATGATCCGGGCGAAGTGGAGCATATTGTTGCCAGTGCCGTGAGGGCCCTGGATAATGTGATTGACCTGAATTTTTATCCGCTGGCCTATGCCGGAATCACCAACCAGAATTACAGGGGAATCGGCCTGGGAGTCAGCGGGTACCACCATATGCTGGCAAAGCACGGCATCCGGTGGGAGAGCGGGGAGCATCTGGCCTTTGCGGACCGGGTGTTTGAGCGGATTCATTACGCGGCTGTCAGAGCCAGCGCCAATCTGGCGGCGGAAAAGGGACGTTACCGGTATTTTGAGGGAAGCGAATGGCAGACAGGAGCATACTTTGAGAAGCGCGGGCTTGTGAGCGGGGAATGGAAATCGCTGGCGGAACAGGTGGCGGAGTATGGAATGCGCAACGCCTATCTTCTGGCTGTGGCGCCTACCAGCAGCACCAGCATACTTTCCGGTACAACGGCTGGCCTGGACCCCGTGATGAAGCGGTTTTATCTGGAAGAGAAAAAGAACGCCATACTGCCCAGGGTTGCCCCGGACCTGACACCACGGACCTTCTGGCTGTATAAAAGCGGATACACCATGGACCAGACCTGGACGGTGCGGGCCGCAGGCGTGCGCCAGAGGCACATTGACCAGGCCCAGAGCGTGAACCTGTACATTACCAATGATTACACCATGCGTCAGCTGCTGAACCTCTATATACTGGCCTGGGAGAGCGGCGTAAAGACCCTGTACTATGTGCGCAGCAAGTCCTTAGAGGTGGAGGAGTGTGAAAGCTGTTCCAGCTAAGCGGTTTTTGAAAGGTATATATTTAAGAAAGGATATTTGATATGAGTATATTATCGGCCAAGCCCCTGTTTAACCCTCAGGGCGACACGGATAAAAACAGCAGGAGGATGATAGGCGGAAACACCACCAATCTCAATGACTTTAATAATATGAAATACACCTGGGCCAGCAGCTGGTACCGCCAGGCCATGAATGATTTCTGGATTCCGGAGGAAATCAACCTCAGCGCGGACTTAAAGGATTATAAGAACCTGACGGCTCCGGAGAGGACTGCCTATGATAAGATACTGAGCTTTCTGGTGTTCTTAGATTCCATCCAGACAGCCAACCTGCCCTGCATTGCCCAGTATATCACAGCCAATGAGGTAAATCTGTGCCTTACGATTCAGGGATTCCAGGAGGCGGTGCACAGCCAGAGCTACAGCTATATGCTGGATTCCATCTGCAGCCCGGTGGAGCGGGACAGGATATTGTACCAGTGGAAGGAGGATGAACACCTTCTGCGCCGCAATACATTTATTGGAAATCTGTATAATGAATTCCAGGAGAGGAAGGACGATGTGACCCTTCTCAGGGTCATTATGGCAAACTATATCCTGGAGGGCATCTATTTTTACAGCGGGTTCATGTTTTTTTATAACCTGGGAAGGGGAGGCAAGATGCCCGGAAGCGTCCAGGAAATCCGTTATATCAACCGGGACGAGAATACCCATTTGTGGCTGTTTCGCAACATGATTGGGGAGCTCAGGAAAGAGGAGCCGCAGTTATTCACGCCGGAGATGGTGGGTATGCTTAAGTCCATGCTGGAGGAAGGCGTGGCGCAGGAAATCCAGTGGGGGAGCTATGTGATTGGCGATGATGTCCCGGGTCTGACCAGCGAAATGGTTACGGACTACATACGGTACCTGGGAAACCTGCGCTGGAGCGGGCTGGGCTTCGGCACCTTGTATGAGGGGTATGACGAGGAGCCGGAATCCATGAAATGGGTTAACCAGTATTCCAATGCAAATATGGTGAAAACAGACTTTTTTGAGGCAAAGAGCACGGCTTACGCAAAAAGTGCCGCCATTGTTGATGATTTATAGATATGGGGGTATAATGGGGCAGGGATACCGGCATGAGAAGCAGTATCAGAAGCAGTACCAGAAACAGTATCAGACGCCTGGTATCCAACCATATGATTGACAGGAGGAGCGAAAACGTGACAGTAGAAGAAGGGGACCGCAGGACCTGGGAGCTGGCAGGCCAGCTGGTACAGATTGACAGCTCTGACCCGGGAGCCTATGAAAGCCAAATTGAACAGTGGATATATGAATGGCTTACAAAGGAGATAGAGGAAAAGGCAGGAGCGCTTAAGAACCGGATTGAACTGATTCAAAAGGAAGTAATGCCGGGCCGCTTTAATCTTATGGCCCGCATACCAGGGAGAGAAGAAGCTGCGGCGTCTTCCCTTGTGTACATATGCCACATGGATACGGTGATGCTGGGAGAGGGATGGGAGGAAGATACCCCGGCCCTGGGAGCAGTGGTAAAGGAAGACCGCCTGTACGGAAGAGGGGCCTGTGACATGAAGTCAGGCCTGGCCTGTGCTCTGTCTGCATTTTCAGACATGGCGGAGCTGGCCGGAAGTACAGGAGAGCTTCCGGTGCGGCCTTTTGTATTTATCGGAACCGTGGACGAGGAAGATTTCATGCGGGGAGTGGAATGTGCTATCCGGGACGGCTGGGTAGGCCGGGAAGACTGGATTTTAGACACGGAACCAACGGACGGGCAGATTCAGGTAGCCCATAAGGGCAGGACCTGGTTTGAGTTGACCATGCAGGGAATCACGGCCCATGCCAGCAATCCGTGGAAGGGCGCTGATGCCATTGCCGCTATGGCAGAGGCAGTCTGCCATATCCGCAAGGCCATAGGAAGCTGCCCGGTTCATGAAGATCTGGGTATGTCTACGGTGACCTTTGGACAGATAACAGGGGGATACCGTCCCTATGTTGTGCCGGATTCCTGTAAGGTATGGATTGACATGCGTCTGGTGCCGCCTACGGACACAGCGGCTGCGAAAAATATAGTAGAGGAAGCTGTAAAGGCGGCGGAAGCCGAGATTGCGGGAGTCAGGGGCAGTTACACCGTCACAGGTGACCGTCCCTATGTGGAAAAGGACAGCGGTTCCCGGCTCCTGGCCAGTCTTAAATCTGTCTGCGATCGTGTGACGGGGGAGGACACATACATCGGTTCCTTTAACGGCTATACGGATACAGCAGTCATTGCGGGAACCCTGGGCAACCGCAACTGCATGTCCTACGGTCCCGGCAGCCTGGAGCTGGCCCATAAGCCCAATGAGTACGTGCCGTATGAGGATGTGTGCCGGTGCAGACGTGTTCTGACTGAACTGGCACGGCAGGAGGCATTCTTTCCCTTTGCTTTTTAAGGTCAAATGTGCTATAGTGTAACCAGTTTAAATCAAAGGAGAAGTTAAGGATGAAAGATACTGCATTGGTAATCATGGCAGCCGGTATCGGAAGCCGCTTTGGAGGCGGCATCAAGCAGCTGGAGCCTGTGGGGCCAGGCGGCGAGATTATCATGGATTATTCAATCCACGATGCTATGGAAGCGGGATTTAATAAGGTAATATTCATAATCAGGAGAGATCTGGAAAAGGATTTTAAGGAAATCATTGGACACAGGATAGAGAAGCTCCTTCCGGTGGAATACGCATACCAGGAACTGCAAGACCTTCCGGCCGGCTATGAAGTGACACCCGGAAGAACCAAACCATGGGGTACGGGCCAGGCGGTCCTTTCCGTGAAAGGTATGGTAGACGGACCATTCCTTGTGATTAATGCGGATGACTACTATGGACGGGAAGGATTTCGCAGGATTCATGATTACATGGCGGAGCATATGGATTCACAGTCTGAGATATATGATATCTGCATGGGGGGGTTTGTGCTGTCCAACACCCTGAGCGACAACGGCACAGTCACCAGAGGCGTGTGCCAGGTGGATGGAGATGGATTTTTGACGAACGTGACAGAAACTTATAATATCCAGATGAAGGAAGACGGACTCCATGCCACGGACGAGAGCGGTGCGCCTGTGACCATCAGCCCGTCCCAGCCTGTTTCCATGAATATGTGGGGGCTTCCGGCCAGCTTCATCCAGGAGCTGGAGAAGGGATTCCCTGTATTTTTGGACAGTCTGAAGGAAGGGGATATTAAATCAGAATACCTGCTTCCTAAAATCATAGACAATCTGGTACAGAATAAGAAGGCGAGAGTGACCGTCCTTGACACCCCGGATAAATGGTTTGGCGTTACCTACAGGGAAGATAAACAGGCCGTGACAGATGCCATCAGAGGGCTGATTGAGTCGGGGGTTTATGAGGAGAAGCTATTTGGATAAGGGGTTTTATAACCGAAGATATAAGCGGTATAAAACAAATAACTGCCTGGCTAAAATGGCCCAATAGGTCCTGGTCCGGCCACGATATGGCTGTCAGGCAGACAGGGACATGCGGATACTGTCAATCCGTGTGTCCTTTTTTCATGCATAATTTCAAATACCCAAGCCTATACTATAAAAACAGCCCACTTAAGCCGGGCGGTGATTATAACATGTTTGGGTGGACAACTTAGCTATGAAATTATGGAAGACATTTAACGTACAAAAACGGGAAGACATATCTTATTATAATACATCAGAAGGTTTTGAAACGGAGGGTTTTGCCATGCACCTGGACCGGCTTATCAGGGAGGAGATGGCAGCCAAGGGAAAGGATGGTATCATGTTCCTGTGTATCGGCACAGACCGGTCCACCGGAGACAGTCTGGGCCCTCTGGTGGGACATATGCTCCGCAGCCGGCGGCTTAAGGGAGCGGCGGTCATCGGAACACTTGACAAGCCAGTCCATGCCATGAACCTGGATTTGTACGCCAGGTATATACGGCTTCACTATCCGGATTATGTGGTGGTTGCCATTGATGCTTCGGTGGGAAGTCTGGACCATGTGGGATACGCGACCCTGGGCCGGGGAGCGCTTCAGCCGGGATTGGGAGTATCCAAGGAGCTGCAGGCCGTGGGGGACATAGCCATAACCGGAATAGTGGGCGGAGTGGGCAGCCGGGACCCGGTCATGCTGCAGAGCGTGCGTCTGTCCATGGTTATGAAAATGGCGGACTGCATTTGCGAAAGCATTTTTCTTGTCGAACGATTATGGGAAAAAAGCATATTATACCAATAAAATCAGTGTAATCAGGCTTAAAAAATGTATGAATGATACTATTTTGATACTAATTGCTGTAACTTGTCAGCAACTTCACTGTGACGATTAGGATATAGATGTCCATATATATTGTTAACCATATCCACGGTGTCGCCGATACGTTCAGCGATAAGAAGAGGAGTAAAGCCCATATCTATGAGCAGCGAGACATGGCTGTGCCTGATATCGTGGATGCGAATGCGCTTAACCCCAGATATCGTGCTATATTTATTCATGGCAGTGATTAGTTTGCTTTGCGTGGTCTGAAAGAGCCTATCCTTAGGCCCTATCCCATAAATGCGCTCAGCATAATCTGACAAGCAGGTGACCAGGAATGGTGGTATAGTAATGTCACGAATACTATTGGTCGTTTTTGGTGACGTGATTACGTCCTGTCGGTTAATGCGATGGTACGTTTTGGATATGTGGACGATTCCGTCCTTTAGGTCCACATCCTCCAGGTTCAAAGCAAGCAACTCACCACAGCGCATACCAGTATAGTAAAGAGCCATGAAAGCAGCATAGAGATGAGGATTTCGTATTGAGTCAATAAATGTGTTAAACTCGTCCAGTGTCCAGAAGTCCATTCTGCTGGCTCTGGCCTTGCCTATAGGACCGGCGATTCCGCACGGATTCCGGGGGAGGCCGTAGTATCGTACTGCAAAGTTAAGTATTGCATTGAGCTGATTGTATATTTGACGTTGATATGTGTCTTTCAATTTGCTGGACAGTATTTTGGATTGCCACTGGCGTATATCGGCAGGGGCAATCTCATTTATGCGCTTTTCTTTAAAATATGGAACGATATAACGCTCATAAGGGGCTCTCTTGTTTCTTATAGTAGACTGTTTGAGCCTGTGCATTATATCCTCTGTATAGAGGTCATAGAGTGCCTGGAAGGTCATGTCCGGGGTACCCTGTTGCTTCTGCAGGAAGTTACGCTCCCAATCCTTTGCATCCTTCTGCCTGGGGAAGCCTCTTTTCAACTTTTGCCTGCGCTGGCCTGTCCAGTCAGTGTAATAAAATTTACAGTAATACGTTTTTTGTTTGTCGTCATAGTATGCTGGCATAGTATCATTCCTTTCTGGGAGTTGCGATATCGCAACTAATTTTGGGTAAAATTAATACGCCCCTTGCCAGGACGCTCCAGGAATGATATAATTTACTTGCTTAAGGTAATTATATCTTCCGTGGCAGTCCGGTAAGAGAGTCTATGCGAAAAGCTCTAGGGGTTTGCGGCTCCTGGGGCTTTCTGCTTATTGCTCGGTTGTGCGACAGAACGTTGTACATTGCGGGAAGCATCATGGTCTTTTCCATAGTAACACTCCTTTTACACAAAGTATATTTCACAGCGCATAAAACGCTGCGTAGCCAAAATAGGGGGAGCTGCTTACTTCCGCAGCACCAGGTACAGGCTCAGGGGGCCCATGGCACAAACGGTCAGGGCCGACACGCCGTCGCGCAGGAAGTTGCTGGAGGACTTCTTCATATCGGCAGACAGGGCGTCCAGGGCACGGCCGTAAACGGTAAAGATGTTGCCCTTTTTGTTGCCCGGCTGCTTGAGCCAGTCACGGGTCTGCTGGATGCCCCAGGCGTAGCTGGCAGCCAGTACGCCCGTGCCAACGATGGTGGCACCGGCACTATACAGGCCCAGC
>OLQM01003294.1_pt1 | contig 14184 bp, 12 predicted proteins | sample 1673161 | NCBI WGS metagenome assembly OLQM01 (sample SAMEA3136761, study PRJEB25190) | human gut metagenome | reverse complement strand
CGTTCGATGCGCTCGTTGAGTTCCTTGATGTTGATGACTTCGCTCATTGTTTTATTATGTGTTGAATTTCATGCTTCATACCCTGCGCCCGGCATCTTTTGCCCGCAGCTTCCGCATCCGCCCGGCGCAAACGTTGCCGTATTGTCGTCGGATACGCAAGTCTTGATTTATTATTGGGAACGATTCCCGAATGAAATTATTGCAAAATTAATAAAATTACGGATAAAATGTTTTGAATTTCCCCTTTTTTGCTATCTTGTAATCACTTACCGCTTGAACCCATGCTATGCGAAAATTGTATTATTTAGCCTGCAGTATTGTCTTATCCGGCCTTACCGCCTGTGAAGTGCCTCCGCTGGCGGATGGAAGCTCTGCTGTAACGGTTGAAGGCGTTGCGACGGCTCCGGTCTCGCACACGATTCCCGCAGCGAAGGCACTGGAACATCTTGCCGGGGCACTGGTTGCCCTTGACGGGCCGACCCGTTCTCCGGGTGAATCGAGAACCGTGCAACGCGTTACGGCGGTTACGCGGGCCGACCTGAGGGCGTCTGCGACCCGCAGCGGAGGATGTTCTGCCGACTCGCTTGTTTATTTAGTCGAGTTCGAAGATGGAAAAGGCAGTGCCATTCTGGCTGCGGACGACCGGCTCGAACCTGTTATCGTGATCTACGATACGTATAAAATGAAGAAGGAAGATTTGCGGGAACCGCCGGTCGATCCGGATGCTTGGCGGACACTTGAAAATCTTTATTGCGAAGAGGATGACGACTATTATCTGGGGGCAAGCGAACTCCCGGAGCTACCTGTCGAAAATACGCTTTTGGAACATCAACTCATCTACGATTATATCAATAAGGAAGTAGAAGATACGGGCGGTGCTGTTTATACGGTTGAGAGCGGTTGGAATCTGAGCCGATCCGTGAGCCCCATGCTGACGACTCAATGGCATCAGGGAGCCCCGTTTAAACTACGTTTTCCGATTACTGCTTCGTGGACTATCTGGGCTCCGGCCGGATGTGTCACGATCGCCGTGGCCCAGATTATGAACTATCACCAATTTCCGCGCAATTATTGTGATTGGTCGCTGGTAAATCAATATAATCCTAACGACCCCCTTGAAGATAATGGCCAGGATGTGCTGGACGAAGTCGCGTTATTGTCTAAAAAGGTGGCTGGCGGTTGTCGTGTGGAATGTAATTTTTTTGGCTCCGGGGAAACTTTTTCCACGCCGGCCAAAGCCAAGCGTTTTCTTCGCGATGTGGGCTATACCGGTACCGAGAAACATCTCGGATATGACGCGGACGTGATTAAGAAAACGCTGGATAACGACTGCCCTGTCTTTATCGGGGCTTTGGCTTCCAGCAATCATGGTCACGCATGGGTGATCGACGGATATCTGAATTACGAAAACATCATCAAAACCTACAACGGCCCTACCACTTTGTTGAAAACAAACACAGTGAATAAACTATTCGTACACTGTAATTAGGGCTGGCAGGATACTGACAAAAACGGATATTATGCCAGTAAGGTTTTTGACACCCGAAAAGGGCCTGCGGATTTGAACGGGTATCCGGCGGCGACTCGCGGGGTCAATACTAAAAATTACACATGGTGGTTCCGCATCGTTACTTATAACAAACCCCGATAGTTATGAAAAAACTGATTATATTGTGTAGTGCCGTATTGGGCTCCTTGCTGTTTTGCGGATGTCTTCCGAGCTCTGCGCCTTACGAGGATTTTTACTCCCGGTCGTTCGTCTTGCGGTATTGTCAGGTAAGCGATATCTCGATCGAACGTCGGTATTATTCCGAAGACGATCCCGATTACAACCTGGGCTATTTTATCCGGGTTGTTTCCGATAAACTTTATCGGGCAAACAGGAACGGTGAAGAAAAACAGGTCTACGATGCACTTTGCGAAAAATACAATGATGTGACCTATAACCGTAAGGTGCGATACTCTTACGATGAATACTATCCTCCCAGGTGTTCCTGCTTTTTTACGGATATGGAGATATGGAGCACTGCCGACTGGGATGCCGGTCATCCGGCGGGAACGCCGCTCGATGACATCGTGCGTTTCAAAAGCGATACCCCCTGGCCTTATATCCGGAGCGGTTATACGCAGCGGTATTCCGACAAGAAAAGGGGCGAATACTATCCGGTCTATTGCCTGGTTTCGGAACTTACGGCGGACGACATGACCCTGTTGCCGGATTCCTTTTTTATCCTGTTTACCTCGCGTCCCTCCCTCGACCTGCAACATACCATCCGTGTCCGGTTGACCGACGATGCCGGGAATGTGTACGAGGCTGGCATCGACGTGGATTTCAGCCTGTGACCCGAACCATCCGTGCGGAAACGGGTATTTCTGTCCCTGTCGTTGGCTGTGTTTTCGGATGTCCCGGCAGTGTTGCATCCGGCCGGTAGTCCGCTTTGGATTGCTGTGCCCCCGAATCGGCGTGCGGGGCTTTCCCGGTAAATTTTATTCCAAAATCGGCAGGGCTCTGCCGAAGGGCTTGCGAAAAAGTATTAACTTTGCAGCCATGGAACCCAAAGAATCTCCGATACTGCAAGGCCTGAACCCCGCACAGCTCGCTGCCGTGGTCAACTACGACAGCCCGTCGCTCATTATCGCCGGCGCCGGTTCGGGCAAGACGCGCGTGCTGACCGCGCGCATCGCCTATATGATCGAGCAGGGCGTGGCGCCCTTCAACATCCTGGCGCTCACCTTCACCAACAAGGCCGCCCAGCAGATGCGCGAGCGCATCGCGCAGATGATCCCCGATAACCGCAGCCGCTATATCCGCATGGGTACGTTCCACTCGGTCTTTTCGCGCATCCTGCGCGAGAACGCCGAAAAGATCGGTTTCCCCGAGTCGTTTACGATCTACGAGCCCTCGGACTGCAAGAACCTCATCAAGACCATCGTCCGCGAACTGAACCTCGCGGACGAGAAATACAAGCCCAACCTCATCGCCTCGCGTATCTCCTACGCCAAGAACTGCCTGGTGACGCCCGGCGCCTACCTCGCCAACTCGGTCTATGCCGCCGAAGACCGGCAGGCGCAGATCCCCGAGTTCGGCAATGTCTACAATATCTACTGCCAGCGCTGCAAGCGCAACGGTGCGATGGACTTCGACGACCTGCTCTTGCAGACCAACATCCTGCTGCGCGACGCCCCGGACGTGCTGGCGCGCTACCAGGAGCTGTTCAAATACATCCTGGTGGACGAGTACCAGGACACCAACTACGCCCAGTACGTCATCATCCGCCGCCTGTCGCAGCTCCACTCCCGGGTCTGCGTCGTGGGCGACGACGCACAGTCGATCTACTCGTTCCGCGGCGCCAAGATCGAAAACATCCTCTCCTTCCAGCGCGACTATCCCGAAGCGAAAGTCTTCAAGCTGGAACAGAACTACCGTTCGACGCGCACGATCGTCGAGGCGGCCAACTCGGTGATCGTCCACAATTCGCGCCGCATGGAAAAGAGGTGCTTCTCGGAGGGCGACGAGGGCGAGAAGATCCGTGTGCTGAAAGCCTACACCGACCGCGAGGAGGCCGAGCTGGTCGTACAGGATCTGCGCGACAAGGTGCGCGCCACGGGCGATGCGTGGAACGAAGCGGCGATCCTCTACCGCACCAACAACCAGTCGCAGGCGCTCGAAGAGTCGCTGCGTCGTCGCGGCATTCCCTACCGCATCTACAAGGGGGCGTCGTTCTACGACCGCAAGGAGATCAAGGATATGCTGGCCTATATCCGGCTGGTGGTCAACCCGCGCGACGACGAGGCCTTCCGGCGCATCGTCAACTATCCGGCGCGCGGCATCGGCGACACCACCGTGCTGCGTATCGCCCAACTGGCGGCCGAGCGGGGCGTGTCGATGTGGGAGGCGGTCGACGCGCTGGTGGCCGAGCCTGTGAGCGATCCCGTGCAGCGCACGATCGTGCGCAAGGTCGCCGAGTTCGTGGCGCTCATCCGCTCGCTCTCGCTCGAACGTGCGCAGAAGGGACTCTACGACTTCGGTATGGAGGTGGCGTCGCGTTCGGGCATTCTGGCGCTCTTCCGCCGTGAGAACAGCCCCGAGGCTACTTCGGCGCTCGACAACATCGAGGAGCTGCTCAACTCGATGCAGCTCTTCAAGGAGCAGCGCGACGCCGAGATCCGCAGCGGCGAACGGCAGGAGGACGAGGAGGCGACCATCGACGAGTGGCTGCAGAACGTCATGCTGATGACCGACATGGACAAGGACGATCCTGAGGACCGCAACAAGGTGACGCTCATGACCGTCCACTCGGCCAAGGGACTCGAATACAAATACGTCTATATCGTCGGTCTGGAAGAGAACCTTTTCCCCTCGCAGCGGGCCGCCGAGTCGCCCGACGGCATCGAGGAGGAGCGCCGCCTGTTCTATGTGGCCCTGACGCGCGCCAAGGTCGAGGCGACGATCTCCTATGCCGAGATGCGCTTCAAGTGGGGCAATATGGAGTTCTCGCGTCCGAGCTGTTTCCTGCGCGAGATCGACCCCCGCTATCTCGACGGTGCGGTCGGGGCCGGCCAGACGCCCGTGCGCGAAGAGGCCGCAGCCGGCGGCCGCACGGCGCTCGAAGAGCTGCGCCGGCGTTTCGACGTGCGTTATCAGCAACGGGCGGGCGGCAGCGGCAACCCCTCCTTCGGCGGTGCGAAATCTTCGTTCGGCGGACGGGGCGGAGCCTATTCCGGCGGTTCGCGGCCGGAGAGCGGCGCCCCTTCGTTCGGCGGGCAGGGCGGGACGGATTCCGCCTTCCGGCGTCCTGCGCTGCAACGCCCCGTTGTGCCGGAGAATTTGCGGCGGCTGGGCGGCGGAGCGGCACCCGCCGCAGGGAACGCCGCGGCGTCGGGCTATGCCGTCGGCGAGCGGGTCGAGCATCCCAAGTTCGGGTACGGGGAGATCGTGCGTATCGAAACGCTGGCGGCCGATCATAAGCTGGTCGTCGTCTTCGAGGAGTACGGCGAGAAGACCCTGCTTGCGAAATTCGCCAAATTGACGAAACGATGATACCGGTTTTCGATCCTGCCGCGCCTGCGGCGTCGGGGTGCGTCGCGACCCCCCCCCTCGTATCGGTCTGCATGACCGCCTACAACCATGCGCCCTACATCGGCCGGGCGATCGAAGGGGTGCTGTCGCAGCGGACGACGTTCGCCGTGGAGCTGGTGTTGAGCGACGATTGCAGTCCGGACGGCACGGGTGCGATCTGCCGCGACTACGCCGCGCGTTATCCCGACCGCATCCGGTTGTTGACGGGGGATGTCAACGTGGGGATGCGCGCCAACTACCGGCGCACGATCGAAGCGTGTCGGGGCCGTTACGTGGCGATGTGCGACGGCGACGACTGGTGGTGCGACCCGCTCAAACTGCAACGGCAGGTCGAAGCGTTGGAGGCCGATCCCGCCTGCGGCATCTGCTATACGCGGGTGCGCTGTTATGCGCAGGAGGAGGGGCGTTACGTCGAGAACTACCCGATGGGGGCGGGTGCGACGACCTTCGAGGAGCTGTTGTTGAACAATACGATTCCCAATTGTGCGGCCGTCGTGCGGCGCGACCTGCTCGCGGGTTACTATGCCGATCCCGAACTGCGGCCGCTCGAACGGCCGTGGCCGCTGGAAGACTACCCGATGTGGCTCTGGATGGCGCCGCGCTGCACGATCCGGTTTCTGGACTGCGAGACGGCGGTTTTCCGCGTACTGTCCGACAGCGGCAGTCACCAGTCGTCGCTGGAGCGCCGGATCGTCTATTTCGATGCGATTTTCGACATCAAGTGCTGGTTCGACGCCCGCTACGGCGGCGGCCGTCAGCGGCGGCGGATCGCCAGGATGCGCATGGAATATATCCTCACGCTGATGAGGGATGCGGGCGGCGGTGCCTGTCTGCGCCGCTGGTGGCGCGACGTCCGTCGGGAACCCTCCCTGCTGTTCGTGTGGAGAGGGGGCGGAAAGCTGGTATGGAGTGCGCTCCGCCGCTCTGCCCGACATGAATTTTTGAATGGGAACAGATGATGAATGCCGAACCTCTCGTATCGGTCTGCATGACCGCCTACAACCATGCGCCCTACATCGGCCGGGCGATCGAAGGGGTGCTGTCGCAGCGGACGACGTTCGCCGTGGAGCTGGTGTTGAGCGACGATTGCAGTCCGGACGGCACGGGTGCGATCTGCCGCGACTACGCCGCGCGTTATCCCGACCGCATCCGGTTGTTGACGGGGGATGTCAACGTGGGGATGCGCGCCAACTACCGGCGCACGATCGAAGCGTGTCGGGGCCGTTACGTGGCGATGTGCGACGGCGACGACTGGTGGTGCGACCCGCTCAAACTGCAACGGCAGGTCGAGGCGTTGGAGGCCGATCCCGCCTGCGGGTTGAGCTATACCCGCTCCGAGCGGCGGTTCGAGGCGACGGGCGAGCGGCGGCGCTATCCTGCCGGAGAGCTCTTTTGCGATTTCGACCGGCTGCTGTTCGACAATACGGTCGAGAACTGCACGGCCGTCGCGCGGCGGGAGCTGATCCTGCGCTACTACGCGGAGGTGCGGCCGGAAGAGCATCCCGAATGGCTGACCGACGATGCGCCGATGTGGATCTGGTTCGCGGCGTGCAGCCGCATCCGGGCATCGGAGGAGGTGACGGCCGTCCACCGCATGTTGCCCGAAAGCGTCAGCCAGAGTCGGGCTTACCGTGCGCGCATCGCCTTCTGCGATTCGCTGTGCGACATCTCGCTCTGGTTCGACGCCCGTTACGGCACGGGGCGCCACCTGCGGGCGCTGCGTCGGCGTCGGATGCGCGTGGCACTGTGGGTGTTGTCGCGCGACGGTACGACGGCGGAGTATCTTTCGCGCTGGTGGCGCGACGTGCGGCGCACGCCGCTGCTCGTGTTCGATGCGGCGGGATACGGACTGTTGGTGAAGAAATGGCTGCGACGGCAGCCGAAACGATAAAGCTATGACATTGAAGGAACGTTATGCGGGCGTGATCGGCTGGTTCGAGGCCAACATGCCCGTAGCCGAGAGCGAGTTGCAGTACAAGGATCCCTACCAGTTGCTGGTGGCCGTCATTCTTTCGGCGCAGTGTACCGACAAGCGGGTCAACATGACTACGCCGGCGCTTTTCGAAGCCTATCCTACGCCCGAGGCGATGGCGCAGGCTACGGTCGAAGAGATCTACGCCTACATCAAAAGCATCTCCTATCCCAACAACAAGGCCAGGAACCTGGCCGCCATGGCGCGGATGCTCTGCACGGAGTTCGGCGGCGTGGTGCCGTCGGATCTCGACGCCTTGCAGCGGTTGCCCGGCGTGGGGCGCAAGACGGCCAACGTCGTAGGGGCGGTCATCTGGGGCAAGGAGGTGATGCCCGTCGATACCCACGTCTTCCGCGTGTCGGCCCGCATCGGGCTTACGCGCGGCGCCAAAACCCCGCTCCAGACCGAGTTGCAGCTCGAAAAGAACATCCCGTCGCATCTGCTGCCCGTGGCGCATCACTGGTTGATTCTCCACGGCCGTTACGTCTGCACGGCGCGGGCTCCGAAGTGCGACGCCTGCGGGATCGCGCCGTGGTGCAAGAGCCGTGAGAAGCAGAAAATGGCGGATAAGTAGGAAATTTCCGAACCTTTTGTTACCTTTGACTTCGTCTTAGATACTCCCGTTCGACAATGCTCAAATAAATTTGACATTGTACTCACTTATTCGTATCTTTGAAGCGATGAAGATCGACAGTGCAAAAATCGAAGCGCTCCGCGAACTGCTCGCCGCACCTCGCCGCAAGATCGTGCTGGTCGCACATACCAACCCCGACGGCGATGCGATCGGGGCCTCGACGGCATGGCGCGATGTGCTCGCGGCGATGGGGCATGAGGTGACGATGATCGTCCCCAACAAATACCCCTATTTTCTCGACTGGATGCCCGACATCCGCGAAGTGGTGATCTTCCGCTTCGCGCCCGAACGCGCGCTCGAAGCCATTCGCGGGGCGGATATCGTCTTCTGCCTCGATTTCAACTCCCTGTCGCGCCTCGAAGCGCTCAGCGACGCGCTGGCCGAGAATACGGCGGCGCGGCGCGTGCTGATCGATCATCACCTTTCGCCCGACGGAGGCTTCGACCTGCAATTCTCCTATCCGCAGTCGTCGAGCACCTGCTTCCTGCTCTACTGCATCATCGAGCAGCTCTGCGGAACGGAGGTCATCACCCGCAAGATGGCCGAAGCGCTCTATGTGGGCATGATGACCGATACCGGCAACTTCTCCTTCTCGTTCCTCACGCCGGCGCTCTACCGCGCCCTGGCCGTCCTGGTCGAGAAAGGGATCGACGTGGCCGGTATTCACAACAGCGTCTACAACGGTTATACGGAGGACCGCGCCCGTCTGTTCGGCTATGCGATCCACCGCAAGATGAACATCATCCAGGAGGGGACGGCGGCCTACATGTCGCTTACGGAGGCCGAGATGCGCCGCTACCGTTTCCAGCAGGGCGACAGCGAGGGATTCGTCAATTATCCGCTGACGATCAAGAAGATGAAGATGTCGGCCATGTTCCTCGGCCACCACAAGTTCATCCGTGTGTCGCTGCGCTCGCGCGGCGATGTGGACGTCAACCTCTTTGCCCGCAAATATTTCGACGGCGGCGGACACAAGAATGCCGCCGGGGGCAAATCCTATGTCTCGATGGACGAGACGATCGCTCATTATATCCGTTCGGTCGAGGAGTTCGCCTGCGAGGGCGGCCTCGATACCCCCCCCCTTCGGTAGTCCGGTGCGGTATCGGCTTCCGCGGGGAAAGTGCATCTGAACCTAAAAACCTAAAACCGTTATAAATGAGCCGATATTTGCTATTTTTTGGTTGCGTCCTTCTGGGCGTGCTTCCCTGCAAGTCGCAGGATGTAATCGTTTTGCATAAGGAGAACAAGCTTACGGGGCGTGTGCTGTGGGAGAAAAGTAAGGGTGACAGCCTGTTCTACCGCAGTGCGGTGTCGTCGGGCGACTCGCTGCTGCTGTTCGTTCCGCGCCGTCGGGTTGAATATGTCCTGAGCGACGGCGATCGCCGGATGCTTTACCGCGGCAAAACCCGCGGCTGGCAGCCGTGGCGGGGCCGTACGTTCAACGAGGTACCGCAGCATCGGATGCTCTATGCCGCGTCGTGGAGCACGATTCTCGACGGCTGGTCGATCGATGCGTCGGCGATGCGGATGATGAATCGCAATAACCGTATCGGTGTGGGGGCGTTTGTCCGGTATTTTTCGACGAATCCGTCCCGTGACGACTATGTCAGAATTTCTACATACGATCATCGAGCGGTTGCTTTCGGGCCTCAAACTGAAATCCGAGGGTATAGCCGGCGGTTGAAAACTTTTTTCTATGTCGATTTTGGATTGGGAGGATGTTATCACCATTTCAAATGGGGCGATGGCTATGATGCCAAGTTGGAATGGCTGGAAACGTATGTCAAGCGGGAAGAGCTCGAAAACCAGTATCCTACCTCGCGTTGGGCCTATCAATTCAACTATCGTTTGGGTGCTTACGTTCGGTTGACGCGCGGATTGTATGCCGATGTGGCTTTTACCGGAATAGGACATATCTTCACGCGAATTCCCCAGAAATACATATCCAGCGACCAGTTTCCCTTCGGGTTTAGCGTCGGTCTGCGCTTCGGACGGGAACGCAGGTGAGGCGCATGGGCGGTAAGAAAGCTGCTGCAACCTTTTCGGTTGCAGCAGCTTCGGCTTTGATCGGTGCGGTCAATCGGGCGGGTCGGCTCGATGACAGGGACTTATCTCCCTGCGGAGAGCGTGTCGGCCGTGCCGGAAACCGCTGCCGTATCCGCAGGAATTCCGGCGGCAGTCGTATCCTCAGGGGCGTTCACGAGGCTGTCGGACGTCGAATCGGGTGCCGCAACGGAGGTCGCGGCGGGTGCCGCGGCCGATCGGCCGGCCCGTCCGATAAACGAAGAATAGGTGCCGGAACCCAGGATGGCGAAGACAACCACGGCGAGAACGGCTGCCGCGGCCAGCAGTCCGACGATGCGCTTAATCATGCGGCGCCTCCTCCGCAGGCTCTTCTTCGGCAGGCTGTTCCTCCGCCGGTTCTCCCTCGGCGACGGCCTCTGCGGCCTTTACCGTCGGAATCGTGGGATGTTCCAATTCTCCGATCGCGCGCACGATCACCTCGTCTTCGGGATAGATGCTCAGGAAATAGCCGCTGTCTTCGAGCGAGGTGTTCCGGCCGATGTAGGCTTTGAGCTGCGCCTCCATCAGCTGCCGCGAGCGAGCGATGTCGCCGTAGCGCGGGGCGACGCCCTTGCGGGCGGCGTAGCGGATGAAGTCGTCGACGAGTCCCCGGTCGGCGTCGAGCAGTGCCCGCAGGTCGGCTGTCGTCCGGACGGCGTTGAGCGCCTTGCGGTGGGCGTCGGCGTATTCGATCGTATAACGGTAGAGAATGTTGCGTCCCGATACTTCGAGGTAATATTTGGTCAGGTCGGTCGTGTCGAGCGGTACGAAGATGTCGGGCATGATGCCGCCGCCGCCGTAGACCACCTTGCCGCCCGGCGTTGTGCGGCGCAGCGCGTCGTCGAAACGGATCGAATCGGCCGAGAAGAACTCGTTGTGCTGGTAGCGGTTCCAGATGTCGGCGTCGTAGCTCTCGGCGTCGCCCGAGGTGTAGGGTTTCTGGATCGAGCGCCCCGTGGGGGTGTAGTAGCGGGCGACGGTCAGCCGCAGCGCCGAACCGTCGGCGTAGGGAATCTGCTGTTGGACGAGCCCCTTGCCGAACGAACGGCGGCCGATGATCGTTCCGCGGTCGTTGTCCTGCAACGCTCCGGCGAGGATTTCGCTCGACGAGGCGCTTCCCTCGTCGACGAGCACCGCCAGGTCGAGGTCGGCGGCACTGCCCGTGCCGTCGCTGTATTGTTCGATGCGCTGGTGGTTGCGGTCTTCGGTATAGACGATCAGTTTGTCGGCGGGCAGGAACTCGTTGGCGATGGCGATCGCCTGGTCGAGGAACCCGCCCGAATTGCCCCGCAGGTCGAGGATCAGTTTGCGCATTCCCTGCGTGCGGAGCGTCGAGAGCGCTTCGAGCAGTTCGGTGTGCGAGGTGCGGGCGAACTGGTCCAGTTTGACGAAGGCGATGTCGCCGGTGAGCATCAGTGCCGCCGTGAGGCTGCGGATCGGGATCTTGTCGCGCACGACCGTCACCTCCACCAGTTCGTCGATGCCGCGCCGTTCGAGGCCCAGCCGCACCTCCGAGCCGCGTTTGCCGCGCAGCCGGCGCATGATCTCGCGCTGGGCGATCTGTTGTCCGGCCACCAGCGAATCGTTGATGCGCACGATGCGGTCGCCCGCCACGACGCCCGCCTTGTCGCTCGGCCCCGACGGAATGACGTTCAGCACGATCACCGTGTCGGTGGCCATGTTGAATACCACGCCGATGCCGTCGAATTCGCCGTCGAGCGGTTCGTTGATTTCGGCCATCTCCGAGGCGGGGATGTAGACCGAGTGGGGGTCGAGTTCCGAAACGATGACGGGCAGCGCCCGTTCGACGAGCGAATCGATGGCCACCGAGTCGACGTACTGCGTCTCGATGAGCGATAGCGTCTGCGATACCTTGTTCTGAGGCAGCGCCAGCGAGCGCAGGATGCCCTTGATGTCAGATTCGGCCGACGACCTCCCCAGAAATTGTCCGAGGAAGATGCCCAGGGCGACTGCCGCTGCCACGACGAGCGGAAGCAAAACGGTGGAACGGGAGTTTTTGTACATGATGCGCGGCGCTTATTTCTTGGGTTTGGGTTTGTTCTGGAACGTGTAGCTCAGTCCGACGCTCAGAATGGCCTGGGTCTGTACCGCATAACTTTGGGCGCGGTTGTAGTAGAGCTGAAAATAGATGCTCGTGGTGAGGTATTTCGTCGCCTTGATGTCGAGCGTGTTTTCCCAGCGGACGGTGGGGTGGATCGGCAGCGTCGGTTTGGTCTCCTGATCCTTCCCGTCGGCCTCCCACTTGTCGTAGGCGGCGATGTAGTCGGAGAATTTCGCAATCTTGTTTTTCTGGCCGAGGTTCGAGATCCAACCGTAGAACGAGAAGAAGGTCGTGCGGTAGCGCAGCACGTCGCGGTTGCCGAATTTGCGGTCGAAGTCGATCTGGATCGACGAACCGCCTTCGTACTTCGACGTCTTGTTCGACGGCACGCCGTAGGGTTCGACGTATTTGCGGGTGCCGGCCTCCTTGTTGGCCTCGCTGAAATCGTAGACGAAGTTTTCGCGGATCTGCTTGCTCTCGACGAATACGGCGCTCAGGGCCACCGGCGACATGTTGATTTTGACCGGGAAGCTCTTGTTGGGGCAGTTGTAGGTCAGACCGACCGACAGGTCGAGATAGCCCGGCGACATGAAGGTGCTCTTGCGGTGGATCTCCTTCTGCTGCGTGCGGGCCTTGTAGCCGTTGGCGAACTGGGTGCGGAATTTGAGCATCGCGCCGTAGGACCAGTTTTTCGAGAAGTTGAACGACGGGGCGGTCTGTACCCAGAATTCGTCCTGATTCTTGTACCAGATGCCGACCTCGCCCTCTTCGCCTTCGGGGACGGCCTTGATGCGGTTGTAGCCGAATTTGGCGCTCGCCTTGGTCTCGATCGAGAATTTGTCCTTGGTGAAGATATGATCCAGAAAGAAGGTGCCGATCGCGGCGATCGAGTTGTCGCCGCCCGACACTTCGATCCACGGGTCGTTGAACGAGGTGAGCGTTCCCTGCACCGAAGCCGATATTTCGAGGTAGTTGCGCTCCTTGCGGATAGCGGCCCGTTCGGCACGGTACTTGGCCAGCGAGAAGGCGTCGCGTTCGACCTGCTGCCGGCGGATCGAGTCGGCGAAACTGACTTCTCCGGACTGGGGTTCCACGCGGTCTATGGAGATTTGCGCGGCGGCGGGCCTCGCGAGCAGGATCGCCGTGGTCAGGAGAAGCGTCGTACACTTGTTCATACGCGATTTATTTTTTGCAAAAATAGGAAATTATTCAGGAAATCCCGTATATTTGTCGGTAAAAGAGTTGTTATGAAATACTTCGGAGCACATGTGAGCGCTGCGGGCGGCGTCGAGAACGCACCCCGCAACGCCCGTGCCATCGGGGCGACGGCATTCGCCCTTTTTACCAAGAATCAGCGGCAGTGGAGCGCTCCGGCGCTTACGGCGGAGCAGGTCGCGGCCTTCCGCGCCGCCTGCGACGAGTGCGGTTATGCGCCTGCGCAGATTCTGCCCCACGACAGTTACCTGATCAATCTGGGCCACCCCGACGACGAAGCGCTCGAAAAGTCGCGCCGCGCCTTCGAGGAGGAGATGGCGCGCTGCGAGGCGCTGGGACTCGACCGGCTCAACTTCCATCCCGGCAGCCACCTGGGTAAAATCAGTGTGGAGGAGTGCCTGTCTCTGGTGGCCGAGTCGATCAATATGGCGTTGGAGCGCACTTCAGGGGTTACAGCTGTTATCGAGAATACGGCCGGTCAGGGCACCAATGTGGGCTTTTCGTTCCACCACCTGCGTGCGATTATCGATCAGGTGAAGGATCAGGGCCGGGTAGGGGTGTGCATCGATACCTGCCACGCTTTCTCGGCCGGTTACGATCTGTCGACCGACGCCGCTTGTGAAAAGACGTTTGCCGAATTCGACGAGGTAGTGGGATTCCGTTACCTGCGCGGCATGCACCTCAATGACGACCTGAAGGCGATGGGCAGCCGGGTCGACCGCCATGCCAGTCTGGGCGAGGGTACGCTCGGTATGGCTGTTTTCGGTTACGTTGCTCGCGACAAGCGTTTCGACGGTATGCCGCTGATTCTGGAAACGCCCGACGAGAGCCGCTGGGCTGCCGAAATCCGTACGCTTCGCGAGCTGGCGGAAACACGATAATTTCAATCCTGTTTCAGAAGCTGGCTTATGTCAGCCTGAGGGACTGGAGGTATTACCGATAACCGGCAGGAACGAATAATCGACAGATGAGGAATCGTGCGAAATGGCCCGTAGGAAGGATCCTTTCAACAGCATCTTCTGTCCGGACATCACTTTTACCTGTAGGAACAGGAAGATACTGCGACTGCTGCAGAGCAATACGGTTCAATATTGCAAAACGAAAAGTCCCGGCTAAGGCCGGGACTTTTCGTTTTATTTCTCATCGATCCAGACTTT
>OLQM01003289.1_pt1 | contig 14209 bp, 16 predicted proteins | sample 1673161 | NCBI WGS metagenome assembly OLQM01 (sample SAMEA3136761, study PRJEB25190) | human gut metagenome | reverse complement strand
ATGGCGGTTCAATGTCATGACGGCAAGTTTGCTGGCATCTTTCGTGAAGCGGATGAAAAAGTAGAGTATAGAAAAATTGATAATTTTGTAGAAAAAGTAGAAACTGGAATTTTAAAAGTAGTAACTTCTGAATACGACCAGCCAAGCAAGCCATGGAATTATGACGAGTTAGCTTTTTCAAAATTTGTTGAAGTGGAAAAAGATTTTACTTTTAACAGATATAAATATTTTGATTATACGCAAGACTATCTGAGAAGAAATAGTGATAAAATTGAAGAAGTAACAGAAGAGTATCTTGAAGCTGGAATGATAGACGCAAAAGAAAGACTCAAAGAAGAGAGAAACAGATGAAAACTATCAAAGAATTGTCGGACGAATTAGGCTATACGAAACAATATGTTGCCCAAACAATTCGACAACTGGGTTTGCAAAGTAGTTTGCGAAAAATCGGAAACAAGTTTGCGATTGACGAAGAGCAAGAAAACCTTATACGACAAGCGTTAGAAGAAAAAACGGAAACTAAAAATCGACAACAAAACGACAACAAAACGGAAACTGAGTTGTCGATTAGTTTGCGTTCTGAGATTGATTTTTTGCGTTCTGTTATCGAAAAAAAAGACAAAGAGACAGAAAGATTGTACCAACTACTTGAACGACAACATCAGTTACTTGACCAGCAACAACAACTAACATTGCAGGAGCAAAATAAAAATATTTTACTGATTGAGCAGATCGAACAACTAGAAGAAAGTCAAAATAAAAAGTGGTGGCAATTTTGGAGATAAAAAAATTAGATATTTGTGTATTGACAACATTTAAATATCTGATATACTGTAGACAACAAAAAAAAAAGCCGTAGCTGATAGAGAAAGAATTGGCGTTCTTACTCTATCAGATAAACGATACTTGTTGCGTAAGTACCGATTAGCATTGCTACAACTATTTATCACATTTTTGTGACGTTAAAATAATTTATTTAACGGTAGGAATATTGTAGCATATTAATCCGAAAAGTCAAGCAGGTAAATCGTTTAAAAGCGGTTTACCGTTTTTGTTTTTCTCAAAACAATGCTCTTAAGCATCGTTTTGATGTCTTCAAAAATCGACTGAAAGACTACGCTATTCAGTCAACTTTTTCTCAGAGAAGTTTTTTGAGGGCTAGCATGAATATTTTATTTGAGATAGCGCACTCCATCCCTTCAAGAGAAGGGAGACCCAAGCGCTCGCAGATCGTCGACGGTTCAGATGTGACGATAGGCGAAAGTAGGTAAAGAGAAACCCTAGGACCTTCATAATGACACTCTCTAAAAGTGCGAATTTTCGTGCGATGTAAACGACAAGACGCAGATTATGGACGATGAGCGTTTCCCGTGCATTGGAATCGCCTGCTTCCAGCGCTGCAAATACGGCAGCTTCCTCCTCCTTGGAAAGGGGCGGCGGAAGGGTGTCGATGCCGTTGATATAATCAATGCGGCAGGTGTCTTGCAGGAAGCGGCAGATCCGTTCCCGAATTCGCCGGATGCTGAAAATCCAAAAGTGCATGTTTCACATCCTTTCTGTTGGCAGACTCCGGAATCAGAATTCCAGAAGTCTGGGGTGAAAAATAGCGCATTTCTGCGTACCGCCAATGCCAACCATTCCGTCTGCGGTGCGGCTTTTTCCGCTGGACAGATTGCGGATACAGATCTCATCCGGCCGAAACAGGGGCAGAAGTCCGTTTGCGGTCACTGTGGTGCAGGGAAGCAGCCGGTATCCTTGCAGCTGTTCCACGGAACTGCCGCTTAGAAGTGCTTCCAGAGACTGTTTCCCGCAGACAATGACGGGACGGCCGGAGAAAAGATCGGTGAGGTTGTTGCCGGTATCCGCCATGCCCTCCAGAACTGCCGTTCTCCCGCCGAGCCGGATCAGAACCTGAAAATGTTCGTCTGTGTGATGCCTCCTTCCTCGAAAAAAATCGCATAGGTGCAGCAGGAGATAAGCAAGTGCCGTGAATAGGATCAGCTGAAACAGGGAAAAATCCAGATAAAAGCAGCTGTTGCTCCATGTGGCAAAGCCCTGGTTTGCGGTGCTGCACACCGCCAGCAGCAATCCGGCCAGCAAAAAGCTGCATCCAAAAAAGCAGCCGAACTGCCCCAGCCACCGACCGTGCTGAATGCCAAATGCCAGACTGACGGTTGCTGCCGCTGCGGTCAGCTTCAGGAGAAGCTGGAGCAGGAGGGGGAGCGCCGGCAGAAAGATCAGCAGGGAAAACAGGCTGCTTCCCGCCGAAACCAACAGGCATCGGGCAAACCGCAGCGGCGTATGCGTGACACGTGCCGCAGCACGCAGCAGAAAATAGTTGACATAGAGGCTTTGCAACAGCAGAACGTCCAGATAAATCGTTTGCATGTCATCACCTCTGTTTCTAAGTATACCAGAGATGATCTGCGGTTTCTGTCGGATATGCAGAGCTGGAAACTAAAGTCTTTTGGATGCGGAAGAAAAGGAATTGTAAAAATTGCGGTTTGCATTGACGTGAGGCAGGAGAATGTGGTATAATGAGAGTGACAAAGATGTCGTGGGAAAGGGGCCCCTGCGCAGCTTGTCACAAAAGTGTTCCGTCCAGATTTAGAATAGGAGAAACAAATCATGACGAGTCAAACTGAAATGAATCATTCGCTGGTGGATGGTGTCCCTGCACTGATGCAGAAGCTCTCCGAGGTGCGCCGTGCACAGGAGATCTTTGCGTCCTACTCGCAGGAACAGGTGGATCGGATCTTTCGTGCGGCTGCCCTTGCGGCAAACCATGCCAGACTGCCGCTTGCCAAAATGGCAGTGGAGGAAACCGGCATGGGCGTTGTGGAGGATAAGGTTATCAAGAATAACTATGCGTCCGAGTATATCTACAACGCTTATAAGCACACCAAGACCTGCGGCGTGATTGAAAAGGACCCCGCTTACGGCACCATGCGCATTGCAGAACCCATCGGCGTTGTGGCTGCTGTTATTCCGACGACCAACCCCACTTCTACGGCGATCTTTAAGTCGCTGATCTGTCTCAAGACCAGAAATGCCATCCTAATCTCGCCGCACCCCCGTGCAAAGAAGAGCACCATTGCTGCGGCAAAGATCGTGCTGGAGGCTGCGGTAAAGGCAGGCGCACCGGAGAACATCATCGGCTGGATCGATGTTCCCTCGCTGGAGATGACCAACACCCTGATGCAGGAGGCGGATATCATTCTGGCAACCGGCGGTCCGGGTATGGTGCGTGCAGCGTACTCCAGCGGAAAGCCGGCGCTGGGCGTTGGCGCCGGAAATACACCGGCAGTCATTGATGCTTCGGCAGATATTGAGACTGCAGTAAACTCCATCGTCCACTCCAAGACGTTCGACAACGGTATGATCTGCGCTTCGGAGCAGTCGGTCATCGTGGACGACTCCATCTATGATGCCGTGCGTGCGGAATTTCTCCGGCGTGGCTGCTATTTCCTCACACCGGAAGAAACGGAAAAGGTGCGGAAAACCATCCTCATCAATGGTTCGCTCAACAGCAAGATCGTTGGACAGCGTGCGGCAAAGATCGCAGAGCTTGCTGGCGTGACCATTCCTCAGGAAACCCGTGTGCTCATCGGTGAGGTGACCTCGGTTTCGCTGGACGAGGAATTTGCCCATGAGAAGCTCTCGCCGGTTCTGGCAATGTATCGTGCGGAAAACTTTGAACAGGCAATGTCTTATGCCGACCAGCTCATCAGGGACGGCGGTTATGGACATACAGCTTCGCTCTACGTGGATGCCGGAAAGCATCGGGAGAAAATCGATGCTTTTGCGGCAAAGATGAAAGCTTGCCGTATCGTAATCAATACACCCTCCTCTCACGGTGGTATCGGTGACTTGTATAACTTCAATTTGGCACCGTCCCTCACACTGGGCTGCGGCTCCTGGGGCGGAAATTCCGTTTCGGAAAATGTCGGTGTCAAGCACCTGCTCAATATCAAGACCGTTGCAGAGAGGAGAGAAAACATGCTGTGGTTCCGCACACCTCAGAAAGTATACTTTAAGAAAGGCTGCCTGCCGGTGGCACTTCGGGAGATTCAGGAGGTGCTGCACCGGAAGCGTGCGTTCCTCGTAACCGACCAATTCCTGTTCAAGAGCGGGATGACCGCCTGCATCACAGACCGGCTTCAGGAGATGGGTGTGGCATTCCAGATCTTCTCGGATGTCCAGCCGGATCCCACCCTGTCCTGCGCAAAGACTGGCGCAGCACTGATGCGGGAGTTCGAACCGGATGTCATCATTGCGCTGGGCGGCGGTTCTGCTATGGATGCTGCGAAGATCATGTGGGTGCTGTATGAGCATCCGGAGGCAGACTTTGCCGACATGGCAATGCGCTTCCTCGACATTCGCAAGCGCACCTACGAGTTCCCGGAAATGGGCAGCAAGGCGTACTTTATCGCCGTTCCCACCTCTTCGGGTACTGGCTCGGAGGTAACGCCTTTTGCGGTAATCACCGATGAGGCAACCGGCACCAAGTATCCGCTGGCGGACTACCAGCTGCTGCCGAACATGGCGATCATCGACACCGATCTGATGATGTCCCAGCCCCGTGGGCTGACCTCTGCGTCCGGTATCGATGCTATGACCCACGCACTGGAGGCATATGCATCGGTAATGGCAACCGATTATACCGATGGTCTGGCACTCAAGGCGCTGAAGAACATTTTCGAGTATCTGCCGGAGTGCTATGACAACGGACCGAACGCACCCCTTGCACGGGAGAAGATGGCGAATGCATCTACCATGGCGGGAATGGCGTTTGCCAATGCATTTCTGGGCGTGTGCCACTCCATGGCGCACAAGCTGGGCGCATTCCACCACCTGCCTCACGGCGTGGCAAATGCCATCCTGATTACCCAGATCATGCGGTACAATGCGTCAGAAGCACCCCAGAAGATGGGCACGTTCTCCCAGTATCCGTATCCGCATGCACTGGAGCGGTACTGCGAGTGCGCACGGTTTGTGGGCGTGACCGGTGTGAACGACGAAGAGGTATTTGAAAACTTTATCACCAAGATCGAGGCGCTGAAGGAGCGGGTCGGCATTCGCAAGACGATTCGGGACTACGGCGTTGAGGAATCTGTATTTTTGGAGACACTGGACGACATGTGCGAACAGGCGTTCGACGACCAGTGCACAGGAGCAAACCCACGGTATCCGCTGATCTCGGAAATTCGGGAGATGTATCTGACGGCATACTACGGCGCATAAGAGCCGGAACAGGCTCGGACAAAACAGGAGGAAGATGAGCGATGGAACCATTGCTGGAAGGACTGGAGAAAACCAGTTATCGGGAAGGAAACACACGGGTCAAGGTGTTCGGCAAGGGCTTTAAGAAGTCGGATATTCTCAACGAGGCACTCAATCAGGCACGTGTGGAGGAAACCGGCCTGCGGATCCCCAAGCTGCTGGAAGTGCGCAAGGTGGATAACCGCTGGGCAATTGTGACGGAATTTGTAGAGGGCGAAACCTTGCAATCGCTGATGGAGGCGCATCCGGAGCAGCTGGAGAGCTATATGGAGCAGTTTGTGCTGCTGCAAAAGGAGATCCAGAGCAAGCGCTCGCCGTTGCTGACGAAGCTGAAAGACAAGATGAACCGTAAGATCAGCCAGTCCGGTCTGGATGCCACCATTCGATATGATCTGCACACACGGCTGAGCGCCATGCACGATCACATCAAGGTGTGCCACGGCGATTTCAACCCCAGCAACGTCATTGTGGACAAAGACGGCAGACTGTATGTGATCGACTGGTCCCATGCGACACAGGGCAACGGCAGCGCCGATGCAGCAAGAACCTATCTGATGTTCCGCCTGAACGGCCGGGACGACTGGGCAGAGCTGTATCTGAAGATGTTCTGCGATATGAACGATGTGGCAAAACAGTATGTTTCCCAGTGGCTGCCCATTGTGGCAGCCTCGCAGCTCTCCAAGGAAAATCCGCAGGAGCGGGAATTCCTGCTGAATTGGGTCAATGTGTTCGACTATGAATAACTAAGGGTTCTTTTTCGGGGAGCCTTTGAAAAAGAGCAGGTGCAGCGAATTTTGCTGTGCCTGCTTTTTATTTCGGAAAAAATTTTGGAAAAGTGAGATATTTTCCACTTCTGTTTTGTTATATGGGTGAAGTGCTTCTAAGAGCTTGTCTCGCATCTTTTTTCGCACATCTTTTCGGCAGATTTTGCCGATGACTGCGTCAAAAACCCTTGCCATACGACAGTATGCCTGCGGATTTTTTCCTTGTCACCGACAAAATCATGCTCGAAAATCCGCACATAAAAAGATACGGAACAGGCTCTGAGCGCCTGTGACGGTGCACGAAAAAAGAGGAGGGGATTCCTACCGCTGGAATCTCCTCCTCATATTTTTGCCGCTGCAAAATACGCCTCGCACGCCTGAAACGGGCACTCCGCCGTGATGCGCTCGCCGCTCTCCGGATCGGGAAAGGCGACACGGCAGCAGTGGAGCATGTGGCGGGAGAAGTGGGCGGTGCTTCCGCCGTACAGGGTATCGCCCGCCAGCGGATAGCCCAGCGATGCCATATGAACCCGGATCTGGTGGGTGCGTCCGGTCTCCAGCGTCAGTTCCACGAGGGTGTACGTCCCGTCCTGCCGCAGGGGACGGTAGTGGGTCACGGCGGACTTGCCGTCCTGCCGGACACAGCGCCGGATCACCGAGCCATCAGCTCTGCCGATGGGGGCGGAGATGGTGCCGGATTCCTGCAATGTGCCGCACACCAGTGCGAGGTAGGTCTTTTCCACTCTGCCCTGCAAAAACGCCGCACTGTAGGCGGATTTCGCCGCCAGACAGATGCCGCTGGTGTCCCGGTCCAGCCGGTAGACCGGACGAAAGGGAAGCTCCGGATGCGCCGCTGCAAAGACGTTCCCCAGCGTGTCCGTGCGGTGCCCATGGGAGGGGTGCACCGGCATGCCGTCGGGCTTGTCGTAGAGAATCCACGACGCCGTTTCCTGTAGAATGGGCACGGTGCACGTGGTCAGGGGCGGGAGGGTGTGCTCGGCAGCAGGCTCGGTCAGGGTGATGCAGTCGCCGGCGGAAACGGGGTCAACGGTGCGGGCGGGAACGCCGTTGCAGCAGATGCCGCCGGGAACCCGCTTGAGCCGCACCAGCGTCCGATGGGACACGTTCCGGAATCGGCGGAGATACTGTTCCAGCGTCATGCTGCGGTCGATCCCCTCCACGGGGAAGACAAGGGGCTGCGGCACGGGAAGTCACCTCCATTTCTTGAAAAAACAGCCGGACACGGATGTTGAAAAAGCAGACCAGCGCCGTTCCGGCACGGGGCAGCATATGGGGGATGGTCACCACGGGCAGCATCGCTGCGGCGTACCACGCCGCCGTCCCCAGCAGTGCCTTTCGGTTGCCGTGCATGATGCGGAGCGCCGTGGAGAGCACCCTGCGGCAGGGCATGTCCGGCGCAGCAAACCAGACATACGGCACGCAGAGCAGTCCCAGACAGAGATAGCCCCACAGCAGCAGACACACCACCGCCGCCACGACACACTGCATGCTCCCGAAGAGCCACGGCGCACTCTCGGCGTGTGCCGTCCCCATGCGTGCCAGATGGTACGCACCGGACAGAAACAGAGCTGCGGGCAGCAGCGCCGCTGTCCGCAGCAGGGTGCACAGGAGGGACAGGAAAACGGCTCGCCCGCCCACATGCAGCCCGTTGCCGCCCATGCCGGAGCACTGGGTCACACGCAGCCGCACCGTCCAGCGGCACCACACGGACAGGGGCAGGGAAACGGCGTACCACACTCCCTGCACCAGCCGCCAGACCAGCACGGATTCCGTGAGCAGTGCGCCGGCAGGGCGTTCCAGCAGACGCAGCAGGAGCACCGCCGCCGTGCCCTCCGTCAGCCAGAACAGCAGCTGCAACAGCACCAGCCCCCAGAAATCCCGCCGAAGCCGGCGGTGCTGGCGCAGCAGCTGCCTTGCATAGCGGTCGCCTTGGAAAAGTTCCATGTTCCCATCCTCCCTTCTCCGGTAGTATGGGAACGTTTCCGGAATTTATGCCTGATAGGGAGTCATGCCCAGAATCTCAAACGCCTGCGACCGCTGCCACAGGTCGGCGGTGACGTGGATGTCGTAGCCCTCGCCGAAGTCGCACTGCAGCTGCTGCACCGGAATCTTGGGCAGCCCGAAGCCAGCAAGCATGGTGGAGATGATGCCGCCGTGGGTGATGACGGCGCAGTGGAGCAGATCCTCCTGCATCATGTCCCGGATGATCTCCCGCAGCGCCTTGAAGATGCGCAGCTGCACCTCCTGCAAACTCTCGCCCTTGGGCGGACGGGCATCGGGGCCGCCTTTCAGCCACGTGCGGAACTCCTCTTTCTGTACCAGCTCGTCCGCCGACTTTCCCTCGAAATCGCCGAAGTCCATCTCGATGAGGTTGTCCACGGTCTGGAGGGTGGTGTCGGGAAATAGGATCTCCGCCGTTTCCCGGCAGCGCAGCAGAGGACTGGAATACACCCGTGCCACATTGGGATAGACAAATTCGTCCATCTTGTTGCACAGCTCGGCGCTGCCCCGGTCGGAGAGGGGATAGTCCGTCCGTCCGATGTAAATGCCCTTTTCGTTTGCTGCCGTTCTGCCGTGGCGGATGACGCTGATGCGATAGCCTTTCATGGAATAACTCCTCCTATGTTCTATAAAATGATCGGATAGTCAACACATTATTGTGTGAAATGCCGAAAAAGAAATAAATTGGTTTCAAAAAAAACAATTGTTTTCTGTTTACAAAAAAGCGCAGATGGATTATAATGAAAAGAGGTTTTTGCGGCCTTGCGCTGTGCCGTTTCCGGCGGGAAATACTGCCGGTTTTCCGCAGCGCCAGCACCGGAAAAACACAGGTCTTATTATATCACATTTTCTCCAAAAAGAAAAGTGATTTTTGCGGCAGCGCCGGAAATTTTTTCGGTGCGCCGCCGGACTCTATGGGACACGGAGCCGGTTTTTGCGGCTCTATGGCTGAGGAAACAGAAGCATCCTCAGAGAAAGGAGAGATCTTATGAAGAAACTACATGGTGTCCGTCTGGATCACCATAAGAACACGGAGGACTGCGCATCCCAAAAGCTTCCGCTGCCGGAACTGGTGCGGATTCCTATGAGCATGCACATCGGTGCGCCGTGTACGCCGGTGGTGAAGCCGCGGGATACGGTGCAGGTGGGACAGAAGATCGGAGATACCGACGCCTTTATGGCAGTGCCTATCCACTCCGGCGTATCCGGCACGGTAAAGGCAATCACCACCTACCGGATGTCCAACGGCAGAACCTGCCCCATGGTGGAGATCGCCACGGACGGCCAGCAGACGGTCTGTCCCGACGTGAAGCCGCCGGAGGTCACCGACAAGGCAAGCTTCCTCAAGGCCATTCGGGAGAGCGGTCTGGTGGGCATGGGCGGCGCAAGCTTCCCCACCCACGTGAAGCTTGCCCCGAAGCAGAAGGTGGACACGCTGGCGATCAACGCCGCCGAGTGTGAACCGTACATCACCTCCGACTACCGCCAGATGGTGGAAGCGCCGGACGAGGTGCTGGACGGCGTATTGCAGGTGATGCGCTGGCTGGAGATCCCTAAGGCAGTCATCGGCATCGAGGCAAACAAGCCCGAGGCCATCCGCATCCTCACCGAAAAGGCTGCCTCCCATCCGGAGATTCGGGTGGAGACACTGCCCACCACCTACCCCCAGGGCGCAGAAAAGGTGCTCATCTATAATACGCTGGGCAGAATCGTCGGCGAGGGACAGCTCCCCGCCGATCAGGGTGTGATCGTCATGAACGTCTCCTCTGTTGCGTTCGTCAGCCGCTACCTGAAGACCGGCATGCCGCTGGTGGAGCGGATGCTCACCGTGGACGGCGATGTCATCGGCAACCCCTGCAACGTGGTCGTTCCCATGGGAACACCGGTCAGGGATGTGCTGGCATTCGCCCAGTGCGATCTGGAGCGTGCGAAGAAGCTGCTGTACGGCGGCCCGATGATGGGCATCTGCATTCCGGATGTGGCAGACCCCATTCTCAAGGCAAACAACGCCATTCTCGCATTTGAGAAGATTCTGGACACCAAGCCCTCCGCCTGTATCCACTGCGGACGCTGTCTGGAGGCATGTCCCCTGCGGCTCATGCCCACGGAGATCGCCAAGGCATTCCGCCAGAAGGATTCGGAGGCGCTGGGCGCACACAAGGTCACGCTCTGCATGAACTGCGGCTGCTGCACCTATGCCTGTCCGGCAAAGCGTCCGGTGGCAGAGACCAACCAGCTCGCCAAGAGCTTTTATATGAACAGCATCAAAAAATAAGGAGGATGAGAAACGATGTCATCATTATTTACGGTTTCTCCGTCACCCCATGTGCGCAGCGCCATGACCACCCGGAAGATCATGTTTCTGGTCGTCATTGCGCTGGTGCCGGCAATCGTGGCGGCAACCATTGTCTTTGGCCCCCGTGCTCTGCTTCTGGTGGTATTCTGTGCCGTGTTCAGCGCACTCACCGAATTGGTCTGTCAGAAGCTGATGAAAAAGGAAGTCACCATCTCGGACGGCAGCGCCATTCTGACGGGCGTTCTGCTGGCGCTGAATCTGCCGGCAACGCTGCCCCTGTGGGAGGCTGCCATCGGCTGTATTTTCGCCATCGCCGTGGTGAAGCAGCTGTTCGGCGGACTGGGCTGTAATTTCGCCAATCCCGCCATCACCGGCCGTGTGTTCCTGCTGCTTTCCTTCGCCAGCGACATGACCACATGGGTCAAGCCGTTCTACTACCGGGACAGCACCGTGCTGGAGATGTTCTCCTCCAACCGCGGCATAGATGCCATTGATGCCGTCACCGGTGCAACGCCCCTCGTGACACGGGATGCCAGCCTGCTGAATCTGTTTCTGGGCAACGTGGGCGGTTCGCTGGGCGAGACCTCTGCGCTGGCGCTGCTCATCGGTGCGGCATTCCTGCTGGTGCTGGGTCTGATCTCGTGGCACACTCCTGTGGCATATCTGGGCGGTCTGGCTGTGCTGGAACTGATCTATACGCTGGCGACCGGCGGCGAAATGACCGATGTGCTGTATGCGCTGCTCAGCGGCGGTGTCATTCTGGGCGCATTCTTCATGGCGACCGACTATGTGACAACGCCCATGACCAAAAAGGGCAAGCTCGTCTTTGGTCTGGGATGTGCGGTGCTCACCTTTGTCATCCGGGAATTTGCCAACATGCCGGAGGGCTGCTCGTTCTCCATCCTGCTGATGAACCTGCTCACGCCGTACATCGACCGTTTCACGGTGTCGAAACCGCTTGGCGCAAAGCCGGCAGAAAGGAAGGCAAAGGACAATGGCTGATACCGCAAAAACTTCTGCAAAAACCATGGTCATCCCGCCGCTGGTGCTGGCGCTGATCTGCGCCGTCTGCTGCGGACTGCTGGTGCTCGCCAACAGCGTGACCAGGGACAAGATCGCAGCCGCTGAGGCTGCCTCCATTCAGGACAGCCTTCAGGAGCTGCCGGATGCCGGAACCTTTACGGAGATTCCGGACTTCACGCCGGAGGACAACGACCGTGCTGCGGCAACGGCGCTGTATATGGATGAAAAGGGACAGGCTGCTGTCCTCATCACCGCAGACGGCTATAACAAGGGCGGTTTACAGGTGGTCGTAGGCGTGAACAGGGACGGTGCCGTCACCGGCATCTCGTTTGTCACCGTCTCGGAAACCCCCGGACTGGGCACAAAAGTACAGTCCAATCCGGAGCTGCTGGTGGACAATCTGGTGGGGCTGTCGGACACTGCCGCAGTGGACGGCGTGGACGGCATCACCGGTGCCACCTATTCTTCCAAGGGAATGAAAGCTGCCGTGGACTGTGCCCTTGACACAGTCGGCGCAAATCAGGAGGTGCTCGGCGCATGAACTATGGAAAAGAATTTACCAAGGGTATTCTGAAAGAAAACCCCACGCTGGTGGGTCTGCTGGGTATGTGTCCCACGCTGGCAGTTACCACCGGCGCATTTAACGGCATCGGCATGGGACTCTCCACCATGTTCGTTCTCATCTGCTCCAATCTGGTGATCTCCCTGCTGCGGAAGTTCATTCCCCAGCAGGTCAAGCTCCCGTGCTATATTGTCATCATCGCATCGTTCGTGACGCTGATCCAGTTTCTGGTGCACGGCTTTGTGCCGGCGCTGTATACCAGTCTGGGTGCGTTTCTGGAACTGATCACGGTAAACTGTATCATTCTGGGACGTGCGGAGATGTTTGCCTGCAAGAACAACCCCCTCGCCTCCATTCTGGACGGCGCCGGAATGGGTCTGGGTTTCACGCTGGCGCTGTTCCTCATGGGCAGTGTCCGTGAGATCCTGGGCAGCGGCACATGGTTCGGGCTGGCAATTCCGGGCATGGCAAACCACACCATCACCCTGTTTGTCATGCCGGCAGGCGGTTTCTTCGTGCTTGGCGTCATCATCGCTGTGGTATGCTGCCTGACCAAGAAAAAGCCGCCGAAGAAGATCGGCTGCGCATCCTGCCCCAATGCGGCGGTGTGTGGCGCAAAGCATGAGGAGGCAGAAGCATGAGTACGTATGTTGCAATTATCATCGCCGCCGTCCTGACCAACAACTTCGTGTTGTCCAAGTTCTACGGCTGCTGTCCGTTTCTGGGCGTTTCGAAGAAGCTGGATTCCAGCATCGGCATGGGTGCTGCCGTGGTATTCGTCATGGTCTGCGCCTCGCTGGTCACCTATCCCATCTACCACCTGATCCTGAAGCCGCTGGAGCTGACGTATCTGCGTACCGTGGCGTTTATTCTGGTCATCGCCGTATTCGTACAGCTGCTGGAAATGGTCATCAAGAAGCTGATGCCGCCGCTGTATAAGACGCTGGGCGTGTACCTGCCGCTGATCACCACCAACTGCGCCGTGCTGGGTGTTACCCTCATGAACATCGACGACGGCTACAGCTTCGGACAGTCGCTGGTAAATGCGGCGTTCTCCGGACTGGGCTTTGCGCTGGCAATGGTGATCTTCTCCGGCGTGCGCTCCCGTGTGGACGATGCCGAGGAGGAGACACCCTCCACGTTCCGTGGTGTGCCGGCAACGCTGATCGCTGCGGCAATCGTATCGATGAGTTTTCTGGGCTTTGGCGGTCTGGGACAGTAAGGAGCGTGTGTCATGGAATATATTTATCCGATTTTGATTTTCATCGCCATGGGCATTCTGTTCGGCGTGCTTCTGGTGATCGTATCCAAGGTGTTTGCCGTCAAGGTGGACGAGCGTGCTGCTGAGATCACGGAGAAGCTGCCGGGCGCCAACTGCGGTGCCTGCGGCTATGCCGGATGTGCGGACTATGCGGACGCCATTGTCAACAAGGGCGCACCCATGAACGCCTGCGTGCCGGGCGGTGCCGGCGCAGCCTCTGCCATCGGCGAGATCATGGGCGTTTCCGTCACGGCGGCAGAGCGTGTCGTTCCCGTGCTGCACTGCAACGGCACCTGTGATGCCACCGCCCGCAAGTTCCGCTTCGACGGCGTGCAGACCTGTGCGGCTGCCAAGCGGTTCTACGGCGGCACCGGCGTCTGCACCTACGGATGTCTGGGCATGGGGGACTGCGTTTCCGTCTGTGAAAACGATGTCATCTCCATCCAGAACGGTATCGCAACCTTCTGCACCGAGAAGTGCGTGGGCTGTAACAAGTGCGCCAAGGTCTGTCCCAACGGGCTGATCGAGCTGCGGCCGGAGAAGAAAAAGGTGGACGTGCGCTGTTCCTCCCGCAGTATGGGCAAGGTGGCAATGCAGTCCTGCAAGAACTCCTGTATCGGCTGTAAGAAGTGCGAGAAGGTCTGCAAGTTCGACGCCATCATCGTGGAGAACGCCTATCCGGTCATCGACTACGACAAGTGCAAGTCCTGCGGTCTGTGCGCCAAGGAGTGCCCCAGAGGGTGCATCGAGAACCTGCGCAAACCCAGGGTCGTTGCCCCGAAGCCGGAGGCAAAGCCCGCTGCAAAACCGGCAGCCAAGCCTGCGGAAGCTCCCGCAAAGCCCGTGGAGCAGCCCGCAGAAAAGCCCGCTGCACCGGCAGAAAAACCGGCGGAATAACCCGATGCGCATGGAAATGCGCTGAGAGTTCGTGTTCATAGGCGTTTATCTACGTCTTTTCGGCAAATTTTGTTGCATACTGCGTGAAAAATTCTTGCCAT
>OLQM01003286.1_pt1 | contig 14227 bp, 6 predicted proteins | sample 1673161 | NCBI WGS metagenome assembly OLQM01 (sample SAMEA3136761, study PRJEB25190) | human gut metagenome | reverse complement strand
TAATTAGGAGGATAACAAAATGAAAAAGTTAGAAAGATTGTTTAGAAAGATCGGCGAAGCCGACGTACATGTTTGGGGATATTCAACAATTAATATTCGCCCGAACGAGGAAGCTTAATTTTTTAGTTTTCAAGTATTAGTAATTTAAAAGTTTAAAGATTATGAAGAAAATAAGTTCTTTAGTTAGAAAAATCCTCAGTGAAGTAGGTCGTAACGAAATGCTTGCATGGGGGTACAGAATTGAAAAATGAGAGAGAGAACATTAGCTAAGTTTGCAGTGGGGATACGTTATTGAAAGCGTTATCCCCACTTTTTTTGCTTCTTATAAGTCCCGGATATTGTATTCACTGTTTTTTTCGATAGAAGAAGGTTGTGTACGACAAAACAGTTACCGTCCGAGTTAGTTTCCTTTGCTTGAAACTAAAGTTTCATCAGTTAGAAACTATGGTTTCATCGGTAAGAAACTAATGGTTTCAAGTAACTGAAACTGAAGTTTCCAGCGTATGGAACCAGGGTTTCGAGCCGCGAAACCAACAGTGTTAAGGCGTAGTGTCAGTTTTTCATGTTCAATCCAATTCCAGGTGACAGCATTATTGCCGTCACTTGCTGCTGTCACTTGTTGCTGTCACATCTTTAGTTGCTCATAATCATTTGGTTAGGTCGTGTTTCGTGACAGGTGACAGATATATATCATAAACAATTTGTTAGGAGAGGATTAACGGCGATAACTCTGTTTTATGATCACAATCATTGTGGTTGTTATATCTGTTATGATTGTGCAAATCTATTATATTTATTCAAAAAAAGATGATTGTTTAAACTTTATTTCTTTACTTTGTTATTTATACAGTGAGACTTATAGCGAACTTAAACTAGAAAGATTATGAAAATAAGGCAGATTTGTATGGTGGTGCTGTTATGGTTGGGAGTGATTCCGGCAGTGCAGGCACAGAGTTTCGACAAATTATGGAAAGAAGTAGAACAGGCAGGAAAAAAGAGTTTGCCTAAAACAGTAATAAAATTGACTGACGAGATTTACCGGAAAGGAGAAAAAGAAAAGAATTCCGCCCAGATGCTGAAGGCATATATGTGGAGGATGAAATATCAGGAAATAGTGACTCCCGACAGTTTTTATGTCGGTCTGACCGGGCTGGAACAATGGGCGAAACAAACAAAACAGCCTATGGACCGTGCTATATTGCACTCATTGATAGCGGGAATCTATGCTGATTATGCAGCCAATAACCAATGGGAGCTCCGGAGAAGGACGGAAATCGTGGAGGAAGCTCCTTCCGCAGATCTACGCGAATGGACAGCAAATATATTCGTAGAGAAAGTGCGGACAAATGTGAAAGAGGCTCTGGCGGACTCTGTGCTGCTGCTCAAAACGTCCTCACGCGATTATATTCCTTTTGTGGAATTAGGGGAGACTAGTGAATATTATCACCATGATATGTATCATTTGTTGGCTTCCCGTGGCATAGAATCCTTGAACCGGATAGAAAGACTTAGTAGCGGAACATTACCGGGCGATATTTCTTCGGATCCGGTAAAACAGGATATTATATCTATCTATGGAAATATGATTTCCGCCTATCAGGCAGCCGGTCTGAACGAAGGATACGTGTTGGCACTGCTCAACTATTTGCAGTGGCGACGCATGGCGGATCAGGTGTTCCGTTCCTTCCAGGCTAAAAACGGGTTGATAGGACTGACGCAAGATCCTTATTTGGCTGCATTGAATGAACTGAAAAGCAAATTCAAATCGGAACCGATATGTGCTGAAGTTTATTTGGCGCAAGCTCAGTTTGCAATTGAAAAAGACCAGCCGGTAAGTGCCTTGAAACTGTGTGACGAGGCAATCGGACTTTATCCGTCTTACCATAGGATTAATGCTTTGAAGAATCTGAGGCAGGAGATTCTATCTCCTTACTTGAATGTCAATGTGATCAGCCAGGCTTTTCCCGGCGAAGAAATTAAACTGAGAGCTTCGCATAAGAATCTGGACGGTTTTACGGTACGCCTTTTTAATAAAGCGAAGAAGTTGGTGAAGGAACAGCATTATTCGGTTCTTCGTCCGGAAGATTATCGGACGCAGGACACGGTGTTCACTTTCAAGTCCCCGGAAGTGGGAGCTTACGTCATGCGTATTGTTCCTGATATTCGTGCCAAGCGGGATAGTGAAAGTGAGTTTAACGTGACCCGCTTCAAAGTGTTGACGTGCCGTTTGCCGAGGCAACAGTATGAAGTGGCGGCCTTGGACGCTCAAACCGGGCATCCTGTACCCAACGCAAAGATAATATTGTATAGTAATGACGAAAAAGTGTTGCAGGAGTTTACGACGGGAGAAGAAGGAAAAGTGGTGTTCCCCTGGAAATCCGAATACAGATATTTGAAAGCTTCGAAAGGCGTGGATACAGCCATGCCGAAACGAAGTATTTACGGCGGAAGCTACGGTTATTACGATGATGAGGATGAAGCGACGGAAAGTATGACGTTATTGACCGACCGTTCCTTGTACCGTCCCGGTCAGACAGTGTATGTGAAAGGTATTGCTTATATGCAGAAATCGGATACAGCCAATGTGCTTCCCGGTAAAGATTATACTGTAACTTTGTTGGACACAAATAATCAGGAAGTGGGGCGTAAGTCGGTACGTACCAATGAATTCGGTTCGTTTACCACCGATTTCGCATTACCTTCGGCCTGTCTGAACGGAATGTTTTCTTTGACGGCGGGAGAAAGTAGAACGAATATCCGTGTGGAGGATTATAAACGTCCGACATTCGATATTACGTTTGAAAAGCAAACGGAAAGTTACCGACTCGGAGATGAAGTGCAGGTAAAAGGCAAGATACAGTCTTATAGCGGTGTGATGCTTCAGGACCTTCCGGTGAAGTATATGGTGAAGCGTTCTGTTCGCAGTTTCTGGAGGATTTCGGAGGCTGTACAGATTGCTTCGGGTGAAGTGACTGCCGACGGGAACGGAGAATTTACGATCCCGGTTCGCCTGGAAGAAAGTGCAGATTATAAGAATAATGATAAAATATATTATCGTTATTCTGTTGAAGCGACTGTTACCAATGCGGCAGGTGAAACACAGTCGTCTACGGAGATGATTTCGGCAGGACAGCGTTCATTGATTTTGCAGACGGAGTTGAAAGAAAAGATTTGCAAGGATAGGCCGTTCAACATTGTGTTTGAAGCACAGAATCTGAACGGACAGCCTGTGGAAGTGAAAGGTACATACTCTTTATATCCGGCGAAAGATAAGGACTACAAGCAACTGGGCGAGAAACCGGTTGCAACCGGAACGTTTATTTCTAATAAGGAAATGACCTTCAATTGGGGGAAATTTTCTTCCGGGCCGTATGTGCTGAAGGCAACGGTGAAAGATAACCAGGGAAAAGAAGTGACGGCGGAAGCAAATACGATTCTTTTCTCTTCTGACGACAAACGTCCGCCTGTTCAGTCCGCCGTGTGGTTCTATGCAGAGAATACGGAATTTGACACTGCTCATCCGGCGGTATTCTATTTCGGAACTTCGGAAAAGGATACCTATATAATGATGAATGTATTTTGCGGTGATAAACTGCTGGAAAGTAAGGCACTGAATCTGTCCGATACGATTGTTCGTTTTCAATATCCGTATCAGGAAAGTTACGGTAACGGTATCTTCGTGAACTTCTGTATGGTGAGGGACGGACAGGTTTATCAGGAACGGGTTCAGGCGAGAAAACGTTTGCCGGACAAGACATTGGTGATGAAGTGGGACGTATTCCGTGATAAATTGCGTCCCGGACAGAAAGAGGAATGGAAACTGACAATCAAGACACCGCAGGGACAGGCTGCTCATGCCGAAATGTTGGCGACGATGTATGATGCCTCACTTGATAAAATCTGGAACCGCCGGCAGGATTTCCGGGTTTACTACCAGCAACTGCTTCCTTATTCCGATTGGATGAACGGATATGTTGGAAATAACTCCTACAATTATTGGTGGGATCGTAAGTCTCTCAAAGTACCTGCAATGTTGTATGACAGATTCGCTATGCAGCCTGATATAAGAAATGTATATGCGATGTCAGAATCCATAGCTGATGGAGTAGTGCTCAGAGGATATGCAGTGCAAAAGAAAATGTCGGTGACAGGCAGCGTTGTAAGCCGGAGCAATGCGGTGAGATATCCATCGGCGCTAGTTTCCGAAGATGCTGCGGATACAATGTTTGAATCGGAGTTAGTGCCAATGGCAGCAGGAAAGGCCGATGCCGCTTCCGGAGAAGAAGCGCTTCCTGAAGCTCCTGCCGGCTTGCGTACAAATCTTGCCGAGACTGCTTTCTTCTATCCCCAACTCCGTACCAATGAGCAGGGAGAGGTTTCTTTCTCTTTCACTATGCCCGAAAGTCTGACACGTTGGAATTTCCGTGGATATGCTCACACCAAGGGAATGTTAATGGGAACGCTGGACGGAGAAGCTACTACCAGTAAAGAATTTATGCTGACCCCGAATCTGCCACGTTTCGTGCGTGTGGGCGATAAGACCTCTATTGCTGCCTCTGTCTCTAACATGACTGGCAAGCCGCAAGCAGGAACAGTAAGCATGATTCTTTTCGATCCGGTGACGGAGAAGGTTGTCGACACACAGAAACAGAAGTTCTCCGTTGAGGCAGGCAAGACAATTGGTGTGAACTTCATGTTTACCGTCAGTGATAAATACGAGGTACTGGGTTGTCGGATGATAGCCGATAGCGGCACATTTAGCGACGGAGAGCAACAATTGGTTCCGGTACTCAGCAACAAGGAACATTTGGTAGAGACACTGCCCATGCCTATACGTGGAGAAGAAACTCGCACCTTCTCGCTCGACAGTTTGTTCAACCGGCATAGTAAAACGGCAACAGACCGTAAACTGACGATTGAATTTACCGGAAATCCTGCTTGGTATGTTATTCAGGCATTGCCTTCTTTGAGCCTTCCGGTCAATAATAACGCTATTTCATGGGCTACCGCCTACTATGCGAATACATTGGCTTCGTATATAATGAACAGTCAGCCACGCATCAAGGCTGTGTTTGATAGCTGGAGACTTCAGGGCGGTACGAAGGAAACCTTCTTGAGCAACTTGCAAAAGAATCAGGAAGTGAAGAATATTCTGTTGTCCGAATCTCCGTGGGTACTCGAAGCACAGACTGAAGAACAGCAGAAAGAGCGTATCGCTACACTGTTCGACTTGAATAATATCCGTAACAATAATATCGCTGCACTGACCAGATTGCAGGAATTGCAAAATTCCAACGGTGCCTGGTCATGGTATAAAGGAATGAACGGCAGCGGTTATGTCACGGCCTATATTGCCGAATTGAATGCCCGCCTTGCTCTGCTGACCGGTGAGAAGTTGGACGGACCAGCACTTGCTTTACAGGAAAAGGCGTTGACTTATCTTCACCAATCAGCTTTGGAAGAATACAAAAATATTCTTAAAGCACAGAAAGAAGGAGTGAAGTTCACAGGAGTGTCGGGCTCTATCCTGCAATATCTGTATATTGTCGCTATTTCCGGCGGACAGGTTCCTGCTGCCAATAAAGCTGCGTATGCTTATTATCTTTCTAAAGTGAAAGAGTTGCTTCCGGCAGCTTCAATGAATACGAAGGCGATTGCTGCTATCGTGCTCGATAAAGCCGGACAAAAGAAAGAAGCGCAGGAATTTGTTGCTTCTCTGAAAGAACATCTGACAAAGACGGACGAACAGGGGATGTTCTTCGCTTTCAACGAGAATCCTTATGCGTGGGGAGGAATGAGGATGCAGGCTCATGTAGACGTTATGGAAGCTTTGGAATTGATCGGCGGAAACAGCGAAACGGTGGAAGAAATGAAACTCTGGCTGTTGAAACAGAAGCAGACGCAACAATGGGATTCCCCTGTAACTACGGCAGATGCGGTGTATGCACTGTTGATGAAAGGTACTAATTTGCTTGACAATCAGGGCGATGTACGGATTGTGATTGCCAATGAAGTACTGGAAACGGTGAGTCCGAGCAAGACTACGGTGCCGGGACTGGGATATATCAAACGTTCGTTTACACAGAAGAATGTCATGGATGCCCGCAAGATTGAAGTGGAAAAGAGAAATCCGGGGATTGCCTGGGGAGCTGTTTATGCAGAATATGAATCGCCGATCAAGGATGTGAAGCAACAGGGAGGTGAGTTAAATGTACAGAAACAATTATATGTGGAACGTACGGTGAATGATACCCCTCGGCTGCAACCGGTCACGGCAAAGACGGTGCTTCAGGTAGGTGATAAGGTTGTTTCCCGTTTGAGTATCCGTGTAGACCGTGCAATGGACTTTGTACAGTTGAAAGATCAGCGTGGCGCTTGTTTCGAGCCGATCGGCAGTGTCTCCGGTTATCGCTGGAATAACGGAATCGGCTATTATGTGGATATTAAAGATGCTTCTACCAATTTCTTCTTCGATCACTTGGGGAAGGGAGTTTATGTACTGGAATATAGTTACCGTGTCAGTCGTGCGGGAACTTACGAAACGGGGCTGGCAACCATGCAATGTGCCTATGCGCCGGAATATGCTTCTCATTCGGCTTCAATGACGGTAGAAGTGAAATAATTAACTTATTAACGGTGAACGGTAAACGTTCACCGTTAATAATCCTTTCAATACGTTTCATATCTCATCTAAAACTCCTACATTTGTACACCAAAATAAAATATATCACATGAAACGTAATTTACTATCTATATTTTTTCTGCTTATTGTCACTTTGGCAGCTGTCGCCCAACCTCGTATTTCTTCTAATAAGGAGACGCACAACTTCGGACAAATAGAATGGAAACGTCCGGTGACAGTGGAGTATACCATTACCAATACCGGAAATCAGCCTTTGGTGCTGACCAACGTCACCACTTCTTGTGCCTGTGCCGTGGCCGACTGGACAAAAGAACCGATTGCTCCCGGAGCGAAAGGTATTGTAAAGGCTTCATTTGATGCCAAAGCATTGGGACGTTTCGAGAAGTCGGTCGGTATTTATAGCAATGCTACTCCGAGTCTGGTTTATCTGAAGTTTACGGGTGAAGTGGTGCAGGAAATAAAGGATTATACGAAGACTCATCCTTTCGCTATCGGTAATATCCGTATCGACCGGGATGAATTTGCCTTCCCCGATGTATATCGCGGACAGCAACCAACTATGACGTTCAGCATTGCCAACCTTTCCGACCGTCCTTATGAACCGGTACTGATGCATCTTCCTCCTTACCTGAAAATGGAGGCGGAACCTAAAGTGCTGCTCAAAGGAAAGAAAGGAACTGTCAAACTGACGCTGGACGCTAGCCAACTGAATGATTACGGATTGACACAGACTTCCGTCTATCTCTCCCGTTTTGCCGGTGATAAGGTCAGTGAGGATAATGAAATTCCTGTTTCGGCTATTCTACTTCCCGATTTCTCGCGGATGACGGCGAAAGATTCGTTGGACGCACCGGCTATCCGTATCTCGGAAACAAATATAGACCTCAGTGTACCATTGATAAAGAAAAAGAAAGCCAGCTACAATATCTTGATTGCTAATGCCGGAAAGACTCCGTTAGTAATCAGTAAGTTGCAGGTGTTTAATTCTTCTGTGGGCGTTAGTCTGAAAAAGACCGTGCTGCCGCCGGACGGAATGACGAAGCTGAAAGTAACGATTCGTAAACGTGACGTCGGTAATAAGAAGCATCATTTACGCATTCTTATGATTACAAACGACCCGTTGAATCCCAAAGTTGAAATCAATATCAAACGCTAAATTCTATGGCTATGGAACATCCTGAAAATAGTGGAGAATACAAAGGGCTTGCTGTCAACAAAGGCATCGAGCAGCCTTCGTCTGTAAATCCTTACCTGAAACGTAAGCCGAAAAAACGTCAGCTTTCGGTGGCGGAGTTTGTTGAGGGGATTGTGAAAGGCGACATTACTATTTTGAGCCAGGCTGTGACATTAGTGGAAAGTGTGAAACCGGAACATCAGGCCGTAGCACAAGAGGTGATAGAGAAATGCCTGCCTCATTCCGGAAATTCTGTCCGTATAGGTATCAGCGGAGTTCCCGGCGCGGGAAAGAGTACTTCGATAGATGTATTCGGTTTGCACGTGCTTGAAAAAGGAGGAAAGCTGGCTGTGTTGGCTATCGACCCCAGTAGCGAACGTAGTAAAGGCAGTATCTTAGGAGATAAGACGCGTATGGAACAGCTTTCCGTACATCCGAAGTCATTTATCCGCCCTAGCCCCTCGGCAGGTTCGTTGGGAGGAGTGGCACGCAAAACGCGTGAGACGATTGTACTCTGCGAGGCTGCCGGATTCGATAAGATTTTTGTGGAAACCGTCGGGGTGGGACAGAGTGAAACGGCTGTTCATTCTATGGTAGATTTCTTCCTGCTGATTCAGTTGGCAGGTACAGGAGACGAGTTGCAAGGCATTAAGCGCGGTATTATGGAAATGGCCGACGGCATTGTGATCAACAAGGCCGACGGGGATAATCTGGAACGTGCAAAACTGGCTGCTACTCAATTTCGTAACGCTTTGCATCTTTTCCCTGCTCCCGAATCGGGATGGACTCCCCAAGTGTTGACCTATTCCGGTTTTTATAATATCGGAGTTAAGGAGATATGGGATATGATTTATGAATATATTGACTTTGTGAAGACCAACGGTTATTTTGAATATCGTCGTAACGAGCAAAGTAAATACTGGATGTATGAAACGATCAACGAACAACTTCGTGACAGTTTCTATCATAATCCGAAGATTGAAGCCATGCTTCTGGAAAAGGAACAGCAAGTGTTGCAAGGAAATCTGACATCATTTATAGCCGCAAAGAGCCTACTCGATACTTATTTCGCAGACCTGAAACGGGACGACTAGAAAAAGAACGTTAAAAAGCGGATGAAAAAATAGGGGTGGTATGCTTTCTGATTGTATTTACATTCAGAGAACCATGAATATTGGACACAGAATATTATTTATTGACTTAAAATACCTTATGAACAAAACCTTGTTAACAGGTCTTCTGTGCTGCACCCTCACAGTACAGAGTTTCGCAGACCAACCTTTGGAAGGGTTTACCTATGCTACTTTGAATGCTCCGACAGGAGCGGAGTGGGAATCTCCCGAAAACTTGGCACTCAATAAGGAGCAGCCGCATGCTTATTTCTTTCCGTTTCAAGACTTGGAAAGTGCTCGCAAAGTATTGCCAGAAAACAGTAAGTTCTGGCAGTCTCTCAATGGCGACTGGAAGTTTCATTGGGCACCCGACCCCGATTCCCGTCCGGCAGATTTCTATCAGACGAATTATGATGTGACTTCGTGGGACGTAATCCCTGTACCGTCGAGCTGGAATATCTATGGTGTTCAGAAAGACGGAAGCTTGAAGTATGGAACTCCTATTTATGTCAATCAACCGGTTATCTTCCAACATAGCGTGAAGGTAGACGACTGGCGCGGAGGAGTGATGCGTACTCCGCCCGCTAACTGGACTACTTATAAGCACCGTAATGAGGTTGGTTCCTTCCGCCGCGATTTTGAGATTCCTCAGGATTGGGACGGCAGGGAAGTATTCATCAGTTTCGACGGTGTGGATTCTTTCTTCTATCTTTGGATTAACGGTAAGTATGTGGGGTTCTCCAAGAACTCGCGCAATACCGCTAATTTCAATATTACCCCTTATCTTCAGAAAGGCAAAAATATCGTAGCAGCCGAAGTATATCGTAGCTCGGATGGTTCATTTCTGGAGGCACAGGATATGTTCCGTCTGCCGGGTATCTTCCGTACGGTAGCTTTGTACTCGGTTCCCAAGGTTCATTTCCGTGACTTGGTGGCTATTCCCGATTTGGACGCTACTTATACGGATGGTTCTTTGACTATCAACGCCGATATCCGTAACTTGGATAAAAAGGCAGCCAAGGATTATAAAGTATATTATTCTTTGTATGCCAATAAACTGTATTCTGATGAAAATACGTTGGTAGACGGCGTTTCATCTCCGGTAATAGAGAAGATCGTTCCGAATGAGATTGGTAAGGTTCAAACTGTTTTTCAGGTGAAGGCTCCTAACAAGTGGTCGGCGGAGTTTCCTTATCGCTATACGCTTGTTGCTGAACTGAAAGATAAAAAGAACAGGACTATTGAAACGGTTTCTACTATCGTAGGTTTCAGGAAAGTGGAAATCAAAGATACACCTGCGTCAGAAGATGAGTTCGGGCTTGCCGGACGCTATTATTATGTGAACGGAAAGACCGTTAAACTGAAAGGGGTGAACCGTCATGAATCCAACCCTGCTGTGGGACATGCCATTACCCGTGAGATGATGGAAAAAGAAATTATGCTGATGAAGCGTGCTAACATCAATCATGTTCGTAACTCTCACTATCCGGATGATCCGTATTGGTACTTCCTGTGCAACAAATATGGTATCTATCTGGAAGATGAGGCTAACATCGAATCACACGAATATTATTATGGTGCCGCTTCGCTTTCTCATCCGGTGGAATGGAAAAATGCTCATGTGGCTCGTGTTATGGAAATGGTGCATGCCAATGTCAACAATCCTTCTATCGTGATTTGGTCGTTAGGTAATGAGGCCGGTCCGGGTAAGAATTTTGTGGCGGCTTATGATGCGTTGAAGAAGTTCGATACTTCCCGTCCCGTACAATATGAACGTAACAATGATATTGTTGATATGGGTTCGAATCAGTATCCGTCTATCGGTTGGGTACGTGGTGCTGTACAGGGGAAATATGATATTAAATATCCGTTCCATATCTCCGAGTATGCTCATTCAATGGGAAATGCTTGCGGTAATCTTATTGATTATTGGGAAGCTATGGAGTCTACCAACTTCTTCTGTGGCGGTGCTATATGGGATTGGGTAGACCAGTCCATGTATAATTACGATCCGAAAACGGGTACGCGTTATCTGGCTTATGGAGGTGACTTCGGCGATACTCCCAATGATGGGCAGTTTGTAATGAACGGAATCGTGTTCGGAGATCTGGAACCGAAACCTCAATATTATGAAGTGAGAAAAGTATATCAGAATATCGGAGTGAAAGCTGTCGATGTTGAGAAGGGTGTCTTTGAGATCTTCAATAAGTATTATTTCAAGAATCTGGCGGACGACTACTATTTGATGTGGTCCGTTTATGAGGACGGCAAGGCTATTCAGGCAACTCTGAAGAAAGACATCAATCTGGCTCCCCGCCAGCGGATGCAAATCTCTCTTCCCTATAATCGTGCTGCGTTTAAAAAAGATGCGGAGTACTTTGTGAAAGTGCAGTTTATATTGAAAGACAAGATGCCTTGGGCTGATAAAGACTTCGTAATGGCGGAAGAACAGGTACTGGTGAAGGAAGCTACGGATCGTCCGTTAATCAGTGAAGTGGCTGCCGCTACTGCAGGAAGTCTGAAGAGTCGTATGAACCCGAGTACAGAGAGAATCGAAATTAAAGGGGACGGCTTTGAAGCGGAATTCGATCAGCAGACCGGAAGTATTTATAGCTTGAAATACGGCGATAAAACAATTATTGCGGCCGGAAACGGACCGAAACTTGATGCACTTCGTGCCTTTACAAACAATGATAACTGGTTCTATGCTCCTTGGTTTGAATATGGTTTGCATAACCTGCAACATAAAATGATAGAGGTAACAGCTCGTGAGAAGGATGGTAAAATGGTATTGAGTTTTACCGTAGAATCGCAGGCACCGAATGCTGCAAGCATTAAAGGGGGGACCAGTTCCGGTAAGAATAGTATTGTGGAACTGACAGACCGGAAATTTGGAGCCAATGACTTTAAGTTTATTACCAATCAGGTGTGGACGGTTTATCCGGACGGTTCTATCGAATTGCAGTCCAGTATTACTTCTACTCGTCCCAGCCTGACTTTGCCACGTCTTGGCTATGTGATGAAAGTTCCTCAGGAATATGCTAACTTTACTTATTATGGTCGTGGACCGATTGATAACTATGCCGACCGTAAGAGTGGCCAGTTCATAGAGCAACATACGAATACGGTAGCGGGTGAGTTTGTGAATTTCCCGAAGCCGCAGGATATGGGTAATCATGAAGATGTACGTTGGTGTGCATTGACGAATCAGGCAGGACAAGGGGCAGTCTTTATAGCTACCGATCGCCTGTCGGTGTCTGCACTTCAATATTCTGCTCTTGATTTGATCCTGGCTTCTCATCCATATCAATTGCCTAAAGCAGGTGATACTTATTTGCATCTGGATTGTGCAGTTACCGGTTTGGGTGGTAATAGCTGCGGTCAAGGTGGCCCTCTTGTTCAAGACAGGGTATTTGCCGGTCATCATAATATGGGCTTTATTATCCGTCCGGCTGTTGGTGCGAATTTGGCAGCTGTTGCTAATGTTGCTCCTGCCGGAGATATTCCTTTGTCTATCACACGTACTCCTGCCGGGATGGTAGAATTGACGTCGGCAAAGAAAGACGCTGTATTCTGCTATACGATTGACGGTAGTAAAAAGGTACAGGAATATACAGAACCTATTCCTTTGCGTAATGGAGGTACTGTGAAAGCATGGTATAAGGACAATAAGGATATTAGTGCCGTTATGAAGTTTGAAAAGATAGAAAGTATCCAGATGCAGGTGGTATATGCCAGCAGCCAGGAATCAGGCGATGGAGATGCTGCTAATCTGGTTGACGGTGATCCTAGTACGATATGGCATACAATGTATTCAGTAACGGTTGCCAAATATCCGCATTGGGTGGATCTTGATGCAGGTGAAGTAAAAGAAATCAAAGGCTTTACCTATCTGCCGCGTCAGAATGGAAATAATGGCAATATCAAGGATTACTCTATTCAAGTCAGCATGGATGGTAAAGAATGGGGTGATCCGGTCAAGAAAGGTACTTTTGCTAATAACTCAAAGGAAAAGAGGGTGATGTTCGACAAGCCGGTAAAGGCACGTTATATTCGCTTTACTGCTTTGAGTTCGCAGAACGGACAAGACTTTGCGTCCGGTGCAGAAGTGACTATCCTGGCTAACTAGAATAAAACTATTCAGGCACAGATTACACGGACTTCACAGTTTTAGTCAATCAAAGGACTGTGAAATTTGTGTAATCCGTGTCTGATAACTAATAATGATTGGTGGTTATTACAATTCCCTTCCCGCTTTCTCGAAATCAGCCTTCGACTTACTTTGCGTTACAATATATACACCGAGAAATACGAGCGCAATGGCAAGTCCTTTCTGCCAGCCGAAACTTCCGATTCCCATAATAATGGCAGCAATCGTAGCCACAATCGGCTGCATATAATTATACATACTGACAACGGTAGGACGAAGCAGTTTTTGTGCCGTCATAATGCAGAGATAGGCTAGGAAACTTCCCCCTAGTACTACATAGAGCACTTGTATGATAGCAACGGTGGAAATAGAGGCCCACTGAATCGTTGAAATGTCATAATAGGAGAAAGGTATATAACATATCGAGGCGTAAACGAACATCCATTTATTGATTGTTACCGCTGAATACTGCTGAGATAATCCTTTGAATACCGTCAGATAGATAGAGAAACTGATTTGTGCTACCAGACAGAGCAAGTCGCCGATAAGGTTTCTGTTACCGCCACTTGCAGCCTGACTACTTAAAATAAGGATAAGTGCCCCCATAGCACCTACAAAAATTCCCAATACCTTCTTGTTTGTAATCGGTTCTTTCAGATAAATGGCAGCCACAATCATGGTTACTATCGGCAAAGTAGTAGTTACGATAGAGGCGTCGATAGGCGAAGTCATGGAAAGTCCGAAAATAAAGATCCCCTGATTAAATACTAAGGCAAACAGAGAAGCAAAGAAAATCTTTAGCATATCCCTGTGGTTGACGTGCTCTTGTTTACAGAATATAGATAACATCCAGAAAGCAGCCGCAGCTCCTATCATACGGAATGTAGTGACGGAAAGAGCGGAAAACTCTTGCAGAGCCGATTTACCAATAGGAGCCATTAAACCCCACATAACGTTTGCTGTCAACGCAAACAGATGACCGTGTAGATTCTTACTTTTGTCCATGCTGATAATAGTGATCTAATATAATCTTATAAGAATAACATCTAATTAGAAAAAACGGTTGGCAAAGGTAACTTTTTTATTCTTGTATTTTCTCAATCCGGTAAATAAACTGACATACTTTGAGAAAAAATGGCAAGATCGGA
>OLQM01003274.1_pt1 | contig 14276 bp, 10 predicted proteins | sample 1673161 | NCBI WGS metagenome assembly OLQM01 (sample SAMEA3136761, study PRJEB25190) | human gut metagenome | reverse complement strand
CGCGCGTGACGTTGAACTCCTTGCCGACCTCCTCGAGCGTGCGGGTGCGGCCGTCGACGATGCCGAAGCGCAGCTCGAGCACCTTCTTCTCGCGCGGGGTGAGCGTGTCGAGCACCTCCATGAGCTGCTCCTTGAGCAGCGAGAAGCTCGCCGCCTCGCTCGGCTCGGAGGCGTCCTCGTCGGGGATAAAGTCGCCGAGGTGGGAGTCCTCCTCCTCGCCGATCGGCGTCTCGAGCGAGACCGGCTCCTGCGCGATCTTGAGAATGTCGCGCACCTTGTCGACCGGCATGTTCATCTCCGCCGCGATCTCCTCAGCGCTCGGGTCGTGGCCGAGCTCCTGCAGGAGCTGACGGGAGACGCGGATGACCTTGTTGATCGTCTCGACCATGTGCACGGGGATGCGGATGGTGCGCGCCTGGTCGGCGATGGCGCGGGTGATGGCCTGCCGGATCCACCACGTGGCGTAGGTGGAGAACTTGTAGCCCTTTGTGTAGTCGAACTTTTCGACGGCCTTGATCAGGCCGAGGTTGCCTTCCTGGATGAGGTCGAGAAACAGCATGCCGCGGCCGACATAGCGCTTGGCGATCGACACGACCAGACGCAGGTTCGCCTCCTCCATGCGGTGCTTGGCCTCCGCGTCGCCCTCGGCCATGCGCTTGGCCAGCTCCTGCTCCTCCTCCGGGGTGAGCAGCGGCACTTTGCCGATCTCCTTGAGGTACATGCGCACCGGGTCGTCGGTCGAGAACGTGTCGGCCATGGCCTCGGTCTCGTTCATCTCTTCCTCGGTGACTTCCTCGATCTCCTGGAGCTCCTCGAGCTCGGGCAGCGCGTCCTCGTCCACCGGGGGCAGCGCATCGTCGCTGAGCACGTCGATGTTCAGGCACTCGAGCCGGTCATAGAACTTTTCCGTCTCCTCGCTCGAGAGGTTCATGTCCTCGAGCACCATGAGATCCTTGCTCGAGAGTTTGCCCGCCTTTTTGCCCTTTTCCACGAGCTCGTTGAGCTTTTCTTCCGTGGTCTTTTCCGATTCCGGCTTTTCGGCTACAGGCTTGTCCTCCGCGGGCTCGTCCGCGGCGGGAGCGGCTTTGGTTTCCGCCTGCTTGGCGTCGTCGGCTGCGAGCAGCGCGTCGGCCATGGCGTCGAGTTCTTCAGCCGAGAGGTTGTTAAGTTCTTTCTGTTCCATCTTTACCACCATACCCTTTATGTTCTTTGAGTTGCTTTGCAAAGGCCAGCAGGTCCGCCTCCGACGACGCTGCGCCGGCGGTGGCCTGGGTCTGTAGGATGCTTATGTAATCGTCGAGCGCGCGCGCGCCGTTGGCAAGCTCCGCCGGCTGCTGGATGATGCCGGTCAGCAGGGCCAGCTCGTCCGGGCTCAGCTCGCCCGAGAGCGCCGCGATCTGCACCGTGCCCGTGCCGCCGTGGGCGAGCAGGACGGTGTAAATGTGCCGCAGCTCCGGCGAGGAAAACTGCGCCGCGTCCGGCACATTCGTCCGATCCCGGAACAGGCCGGGGTCGAGATACAATAATTTAATGATGCCCTGTTCGGCGGCCGCCGAGCGGGGATCGTCGAAGCGGATGCTCCGCCCGGGCGGCTGCATCGCCGTCGCGGGGCGCAGCAGGTCGCGCTCGCGCTCCTTGCGCGCGCGGCTGAGCCGCCGCTTGCGCTGGCACTGCACCTCGTCGGTCACGACTGCGGCGGGCATGCCCGCCGTCTCCGCGACGCGCATGGCGTACACCTCGCGCTCGACGCTGCCGGGCAGCTCGGCCACCACGCCCGCCGCCTCCTTGACGAAGGCCACGCGCTGCTCGTCGACCTGGAGGTCGTATTTTCGCTGCACCGCGCCGAGCCGGTAGTCGATGTGGTTTTCCGACTGTTCGAGCAGGTTTCGGAATGCGTCCGCGCCGAAGGTCTTGATATATTCGTCGGGGTCTTTCGCCCCCTGCATCTGCAGGACGCGCACGCGCACCTCGAGCTTTTCGAGGATGCCGATCGCGCGCTGCGACGCCTTTTGCCCCGCGCCGTCGTTGTCGTAGGCGATGACGATCTCGCTCGTGTAGCGCGAGAGAAGCCGCGCCTGCTCCGGCGTGAGCGACGTGCCGAGCGAGGCGACCGCGCTGTCAAACCCCGCCTGATGCAGGCTCGCCACGTCGATGTTGCCCTCTGCCAGTATGATATACCCGCATTTCGACTTTTTAGCCAAATTGAGCGCGAACAAATTGTGGCTCTTGCTGAAAACGATGGTTTCCGGGCTGTTCATGTACTTGGGTTCTCCGTCGCCAAGGATGCGCCCGGAGAAGCCGATGACGTTGCCGCGCACGTCGATGACCGGGAACATGAGCCGGTTGCGGAACGTGTCGTACACGCCGCCGGAGCGGCCGTGGCGCACGAGCCCGCCGTCAAACAGCTCCTGCTCGGAGTAGCCGAGCGCCTTCATCGCGCGCACGAGGCTGTCCCACGTGTCGGGCGCGAAGCCCAGGCCGAAGCGCGTCACGGTCTGCGCCGTGAGCTGCCGGCGGGCGAGATAGTCCCGCGCCGGCTGGCCGGCCGGGGTCTTGAGCTGCGCGTGGAAAAAGCGCGCCGCGTCCCGGTTGAGCGCGAGCAGGCGCTGGCGCTTTTTCGCGCCGGGGTCGTTCGACTGCTCGGGCAGCTGCATGCCCGCGCGGTTGGCCAGAAACGCCACCGCCTCCGGGAACGAGAGGTTCTCGATCTCCATGATGAAGCTGATGACGCTGCCGCCCTTTCCGCAGCCGAAGCAGTGGTAGATCTGCTTATCCGGCGAGACGGAAAACGACGGCGTTTTTTCGCTGTGAAACGGGCAGAGCCCGAAGAGGTTCGACCCGCTCTTTTTCGTCAGGCGCACGTAGCCGCTCACAACATCGACAATGTCGTTGCGCTCGGCGAGCTCCTGCAGAAAGGATTCCGGAAAGGCCACGTGCGTCACCTTCTTTCTGTGGTTTCCGTTGTATGTACTTCCTTATTTAATGGTCCAGGCGGCGGGGATGAACAGTTCCGAATACACCTCCAGCGCATAGCTGTCGGTCATGCCGGACACATAGTCGCACACCGCGCGCTGCGGCCCTTCGTCGTCCGCGATGGACTGATAGACCACCGGGAGCTCGTCAATATGGTTGACATAATATTCCCAGATGCTCCCGAGGATATTCTGCACCTTGCGCTCCTCGCCCTTGGCGATGGGGTTGTAGTACACGCCCTCATACATGAAGGTCGTGAACACGTCCACGGCCTCGCGCATATCGGGCGACATGCGCAGCTCGCCGTCGCCGCTGTGGGCGATGATGTCCGTGAGGATGGAGTTGATGCGCACGCTGTTGCGCTCGCCCACGCGCTCGCGCACGATGGCGGGCACGTCCTCCGGCTGCACGATGCCGCCGCGCATGGCGTCGTCGAGGTCGTGATTGATGTAGGCCACGCGGTCGGCCAGGCGCACGACGTCGGCCTCGAGCGTGCCGCGCGGCTGCCCGGTCGTGTGGTTGAGGATGCCGATGCGCGTCTCGTTGCAGAGGTTCAGGCCGCGGCCGTCGCGCTCGATGCGGTCGACGACGCGCAGGCTCTGCTCATAGTGCCGGAAGCCGACGCCGGTATAGATCGCGTTGAGCGCACGCTCTCCCGCGTGGCCGAACGGCGTGTGGCCGAGGTCGTGCCCGAGACTGATGGCCTCGGTGAGATCTTCGTTGAGTTCGAGCGCGCGGGCGATCGTGCGCGCGAGCCGCGCGACCTCGAGCGTGTGCGTCAGGCGCGTGCGGTAATGGTCGCCCTCCGGGCGCAGGAACACCTGCGTCTTGTGTTTCAGGCGGCGGAACGATTTCGAGTGCGTGATGCGGTCGACGTCGCGCTGGAAGCACGTGCGCATCTCACACGGCGGCTCGGGCGTCGGGCGGCCGGTGGACTGCGTGCTCAGCAGGCCGTGCGGGCCGATGAGCAGCGCCTCGGCGGCCTCGCGTTTTTCTCTCGGGCAGGGCACAGGGATCCCTCCGTTTCCACATAAAATCCATGGTTGCGGCCGGAGCGCCTTGCGCCATTTCCGGCTGCAATACTCTGATACGACATTGCCGTGTATTTCCCTCTTTTTTTTGAAAAAATACAGAAAAAAAGTTTCCAAATCGAGTGCCAATTTTTTCACGATCGTTTTTGGCCTGCAAGCGCGGTAAAGATCCGCAGAAAATGGATGCGGATAGATATTCGTCAAGCAGAATGTTTATGCAATATTTTGGCTGGGATTCCGTGTGCGTTCGACGCGCACCTCATCCGTCGCGGCGTGGCTGCCGCGATGCCTTCCCCTCAAGGGGGAGGCATCGCCAGAGGGCGATGCATGATTTCATCCGAGGCGGGCCTTGCCCCCTCGGGCTTCCCCGCGGCTCAAATATTTCAAAACCGTCGATCATTCGCGCCGCAAGTGGGAAGGCAAAAGGTGCGCAGCGGCACGAAAGCCCTCCCGATTTGGGAGGGCTTTGCGATACTTATATACTCCTATACTCCGGCGTGCGGCGCGCACAGGTACTGTGCACACGCGTTCACAAGCCCGCGCCGGCGAGGGGGACGGCGCGCTCCGTCTCGCCGACGGGGCGCACGGCGCAGCGGCCGGCGGTCAGGTCGCGCACCTGCGCGGCAAAGGCCTCGCCGGCTTCCTCCGGCAGCAGGGCGCAGACCGTCACGGCGGCGGCATACTGCGTCTCCTGCACGACGCCGCCGAGCGCGGCGACGGCCGCGCGCACCGGCTCATAGAGCGCGTAGGGCGTGCTGACCTCGCAGGCGAGCCAGCGGCGCACCTCCGAGATGCCGGCGTCGGCGAGGGCATCGGCCGCGGCGGCGGTATACGCCCGCAGCAGGCCGCCCGTGCCGAGCAGCACGCCGCCGAAGTAGCGCGTGACGACGCAGACAACGTTCGTCACACCCGCGCGGCGGAACACCTCCAGCATTGGGATGCCGGCCGTGCCCTGCGGCTCGCCGTCGTCGGAGTAGCGTTCGGTGCCGTCGCGCAGCAGGTAGCACCAGCAGTTGTGCCGCGCGTCGTGATACTGCTTTTTGCACGCGGCGATGATTGTACGCGCCTCGTCCTCGGAGCCGACCGGCCGCACGAGGCCCAGAAAGCGCGAGCGTTTGTCCACGTACTCCGACGCGCCGGATTTCGTGGGAATGCGGTAGCTGTCCATATTACCCCTCCTCGCCCGCGATGACGAACGGCTCGAACCGCGTCCACTGCTCCGGGTGGATGATGACCTCGAGCGCGATGCCGTCGTCGCGGTAGTCGGTGTGCAGCACGGCACAGTCGCGGTGCAGCGTTTCGAGCAGCGCGCCCTGCGCATACGGCAGCAGCAGCGTCACATGGTGGTCGGCCCGGCCGAGGATGGCGCGCACGCGCTCGGTCAGCTCTGCCGCGCCCTCACCGCTGCGGGCCGAGATGCACACGATATTCTCCCCGTGCGGCAGGATGCCGAGATAGGCATCGCACTTATTGAACACGCGGATGCACGGCGTGTGCGCCGCGCCGAGCTGGTCGATGAGCCGGTCGACGACCTCCGCCTGCGCCTCCCACTCGGGGTTCGAGAGGTCGATCACGTGCAGGAGCACGTCGGCATACGTCAGCTCCTCGAGCGTGGCCTTGAACGCCTCGACCAGGTGCGTCGGCAGCTTGCGGATGAAGCCGACCGTGTCCGAGAGCAGCACCTCCTGCGCGGCGTCGATGCGCCAGCGGCGGGTCGTGGTGTCGAGCGTGTCGAACAGGCGGTCGTTGGCCGGGATGTCCGACCCCGTCAGGCAGTTGAGCAGTGTGGATTTTCCGGCGTTCGTATAGCCGACGAGGGCCACGACCGGCAGGGCGTTTTTCTCGCGGCGGCGGCGCTGCGTGCGGCGAATCTTGCGCACGTCCTCGAGTTCGGCCTGCAGCTTCTGGATCTTGCGGCGGATGTGGCGGCGGTCGGTCTCAAGCTGCGTTTCGCCCGGGCCGCGCGTGCCGATCGGCGACGAGCCGCCGGAGGCCGTCTGCCGCACGAGGTGCGTCCACATACCGGTCAGGCGCGGCAGAAGGTACTGGTACTGCGCCAGCTCCACCTGCAGCTGGCCCTCGCGCGTCTGGGCGCGCTGGGCGAAGATGTCGAGGATCAGGCCCGAGCGGTCGAGCACGCGCACGCCGAGTTCCTCCTCCAGCACGCGCATCTGCGACGGGGAGAGCTCATTGTCAAACACCGCGAGGTCGCAGTCGTTGGCGACGATGAGTTCGCGCAGCTCCGCCACCTTGCCCTCGCCGAGGAAGGTGCGCGGGTCGGGCGTGGGCTTGTTCTGCAGCAGCGTCACGACGGGCTGGCCGCCGGCTGTCTCCACGAGCGCGGCCAGCTCGGCAAGGGAAATGTCCGTCGAGCGCTCGCGTTCGTCCATGCTCGCCGCGGCGAGACCAGCCAGCGCGGCGCGTTCGATCTTTTGTTCGGTAGATTGCATAGGGGTCATCCTTTGAAATGAATATTTATCGGGTTTGCGGCCGGAAATGCCCGGCGCGGCGGGGCGCTTGTGTCACGGGTACGGTGTGTGTACGTCACGTGGCACCGTACCATACCGTACAGTACCGTACCACACCGTGTCTTACCCTGCAGCAGGAACACACGGCAAAGCATATCTTACCCTGTCTCTCTCAAAGAAAGCCAGGGGGAAAGAAAGCCGCTGTGGGAAATCGGCGAAAATGTGGAAAGATTGTGGAAAACTAGAATTATGCAAAATCAGCAATTCTCGCTTGACAAGTAATGCAAAAGCATACTAGACTGGAAGTGGGGCAAAGGCCGGGCCGTTCACGACGGGGACAGCGGTTCGGCGCTCTCGGCGGTATCCGGCACTGCCGGCGCAGCGAAGCGCTGCACGCCCCAGATGCCGACGAGGATGGCGGCCGAGGCCGCGGCGCTGACCCAGCCGAACGGCTCGTGCAGGAGGAGCACTCCGGCGAGCACGGACACAACGGTCGAGAAGTTGATAAGCGCTGCGGTGCGCGCGACGGGCAGCACCTCCAGCGCCCGGTTGAGCGCGAGGTAGGACAGCACCGAGGCCACGACGCTCAAAAACACGATGGCCAGCGCAAACGGCGCGTGCGTCATCGGCAGCACAACGGCGTTCAGGTCGTGCCGGTGCTCGAGCACGGACAGCACCCCGAACGCGGCGGCGCCCATGCCGCAGGTGATGTACGTGCGCTCAAAGGCGGTGAAGCTGCCGGAACAGGCGCGGCAGGCCACCATGTAGCCCGCGCCGGCAAAGACCGTGCCGAGCAGGATGAGAAAGCCGAGAAAGCTGCCCGCGCCGATGCCGGTGGCGTAGACGGCCAGCACGATCACCCCCGCGACGGAGAGGACCGAGAACACGACCTGCCGCCACGTGGCCTTTTCGTGCAGGAAGATCGCCCCGTAGACGAGCGAGCACAGCGGGATGAGCGCGACCATGACGCCGGAAAACGACGTGCTCGTGAGCCGGAGACCATACTGCTCGCAGGGGAAGTAGAGCACGGGCTCGAACAGGCCCGCCAGCAGCACGGGCCAGAGCTTCCGAGAGCGAAAGCGCACGGGGAAGCGCCCCGTCAGGCGCAGCAGGTTCAGCAGCAGGAATGCCAGTGCGAAGCGCCAGAACAGCAGCACGAACGGCGTGCCGTAGTCCTGCGCGATGCGCGAGGCGAGGAACGTGAAGCCCCAGATGAAATACGTGAACGCGGCGAGCCAGAACGCGCCCGCCGCCGAGAGGGTGCGGTGCAAGGGGATCAGCCTTCTTTCTCGGTGGTGAAGGTGAGGTTGACCCCGTCGGAGCGGCAGACGATCGTGCCGTTAAGGTCCGTGCGGTAGACGGTCACGTCCGCGTCGCGCAGGCGGCTGAGCGTGTCGTCGTGCGGGTGGCCGTACTCATTGTCCGCGCCGCAGCTGATGACGGCGTACTTCGGCTGCGCCTCGTACAGCAGGCGGTAGCCCGTGGAGGTGCGGCTGCCGTGGTGGCCGGCCTTGATGACGTCGCAGCGGACGTCCTCGCCCGCGTCAAGCACGTCCGTCTCGCTCTCGTACTCGGCGTCGCCGGTGAAGAGGAAGGCGTTGCTGCCGTAGTCCACGCGCAGGATGAGGCTCTGGTTATTGACGTCGCTGTAGTGCTTTTGCGGGCCGAGGACGGTCACGGTCGCGCTGCCGAGGGAGAACGTGTCGCCCACGTTCGGCACGGTGATGGCGAGGTTTGCCGTTTCGGCCGCGCGCATGACGCGCTGGAACGCGCCGTTGCTGCTCGAGGTGACGGAGCTGTAGAGCGTGCGCACCGGGAAGGCCGCGATGACGGCCTTCATGCCGCCGCAGTGGTCGGCATGCGCGTGCGTGCAGACGAGGTAGTCGATGGCCGTCACGCCGTGCTGCTTGAGGTAGGCCGTGATCTTGTTGGCCTGGTTGCCCTCGGCCGCGTCGATGAGCATGACCTGCCCGTCGCACTGCAGCAGCGTACAGTCGCCCTGGCCGACATCGAGATACGTTACGGTCAGTCCGCCGCCGGGCATGGCCGTCGCGGTGACGCCGGGCGCAGCCGTGGCGCTCGGGTCGGCGGCTGCGTGGTCGCGGCCGTAGCCGAACCACGTGGCGAGGACCGCGATGATGAGCGCGAGCACGATGGTGATCAGATGATTTTTGGCCTGCGAATTGCGGCCGCGAGTGGGTTGGGCCATGGGTCACATCTCCTGTTTGATGATAAAAGCGTGGGGGTGTCTGCAACCCCTCCGTCACGGCGCAAAGCGCCGCGCCACCTCCCCTTACACAGGGGAGGCCAGGACTGCGCGCATCTGCGGCGGCGTGCGTTGTGCTCTGACTGTATACCAGCTACCCTCCGCGCTCAATCAGTGCGTTTTCCCCGTTGCGCAGGGCGGGGAACGCAAAAATGTCTGCGTAAGCGAATACGCAGACATTTTCTCATATCCCAGGTGAAATTGCAACCCCGCGGCTGTCCGCTGCATGGGACAGTGCGGGGGCTTCCGGCCGGTTTTTTATCCGTTTTCGCGCCAGAGTTTTACCGCGCGGATGCGCGCGTGGGCGCGCGCGCGGGCCGCCTCGGCCGTGGAGACGTTCATCTCCATGCCGCGCACCTCCAGATCCGACTCGGCCCGGCGCAGCGCCGCCTCGGCGCGGGGCAGGTCAATGTCCGGTGCGGGCTCGGCCGTGCGGGCGAGCACGGTCACGGTGTTGGCGGCGACGTTCACCGTGCCGGGGCTCACGGCGCAGTAGTGCTCCGCGCCGCCGGAAGTATAGCGCACGACGCCGCTCACGAGCGCGCCGAGCAGCGGCGCGTGGCCCGGCAGGATGCCGGCCTCCCCGTCGGCGAGGGGGAGCGTGACCTGCTTGGCCTGCGTGTCCACGGCCGCACCGCCGGCCGTGACGATCTCCAGATGCAGTGTGTCCGCCATGGCGCACCTCACTGCAGCGCGTCGCGCTTGCGCAGCACGTCGTCGATCGAGCCGCAGAACAAAAACGCCTGCTCGGGAATGTCGTCGCACTCGCCGCCGAGGATGGCCTCGAAGCCGCGGATGGTCTCGTCGAGCGGGACGTACTTGCCGGCCATGCCCGTGAAGTTTTCCGCCACGTGGAACGGCTGCGACAAAAAGCGCTGGATGCGCCGCGCGCGGTTGACGGCGGCCTTGTCCTCCACGCTCAGCTCGTCCATGCCGAGCACGGCGATGATGTCTTGCAGGTCCTTATACTTTTGCAGCACGCGCTGCACGGCGCGCGCGGTGTCATAGTGCCGGCGGCCGAGAATGTCCGGCTCGAGGATGCGCGACGTCGAGCCGAGCGGATCGACGGCCGGGTAGATGCCCAGCTCCGAGATGCTGCGGTCGAGCACGGTCGTGGCGTCGAGGTGGGCAAAGGTCGTGGCCGGGGCAGGGTCGGTCAGGTCGTCGGCGGGGACGTAGATCGCCTGCACGCTCGTGACCGAGCCGTTGCGCGTGGAGGTGATGCGCTCCTGCAGCTTGCCCATCTCGGTGGCGAGCGTGGGCTGATAGCCGACGGCGGAGGGCATGCGCCCGAGCAGGGCCGACACCTCGCTGCCCGCCTGCGTGAAGCGGAAGATGTTGTCGATGAACAGCAGCACATCCTGCCCGGACTCGTCGCGGAAGTTTTCCGCGATCGTCAGGCCCGAGAGCGGCACACGCAGACGCGCGCCGGGCGGCTCGTTCATCTGGCCGAAGACGAGCGCCGTCTTGCTGATGACGCCGGATTCGTTCATCTCGTTCCAGAGGTCGTTGCCCTCGCGCGAGCGCTCGCCCACGCCGACAAAGACGGAGTAGCCGCCGTGCTCGTAGGCGATGTTGCGGATCAGCTCCATGATGAGCACGGTCTTGCCGACGCCTGCGCCGCCGAACAGACCGATCTTGCCGCCCTTGGCATAGGGCGCGAGCAGGTCGACGACCTTGATGCCGGTCTCGAGCAGTTCGGTCGCGGGGGCGATGTCCGTGAAGGCCGGGGCCTCGCGGTGGATGGGCAGATATTCCGTGGCGTTGACGGGGCCTTTGCCGTCGATCGGCTCGCCGATGACGTTGAACATGCGGCCGAGCGTCGCCTCGCCGACGGGCATTTTCACGCTCGTGCCGGTGTCCACGGCGACGCAGCCGCGCTGCAGCCCGTCGGTGGAAAAGAGCGAGATGCAGCGAACCGCATTGTCGCCGAGCTGCTGCACCGCCTCCATGACGATGCGGCGCTTACCGGCGTGCACCTCGATGGCGTTGTTGATCTCCGGCAGCTTTCCGGCCGGGAACTGCACGTCCACCACCGGGCCGATGACCCTTTTGACGATACCGTTTTCCATACGTTCTCCCTTCGTGGGACGCGGCGCTGCCGCCGCGGTGTTAGTCCGATTTGTCCGATTTTTTCAGCGCGGCGCTGCCGCCGACGATCTCGGAGATCTCCGTCGTGATCGCGGCCTGACGCGCGCGGTTGAACTCCAGATTCAGGTCCTCGATGAGCTCCGCCGTCGAGTCCGTGGCGGCGGTCATCGCGGTCATGCGCGCGGCGTGCTCGCCCACGCGGGCCTCGAGCATCACGGCGTAGACCGTGTTGTTCAGGTACAGCTCGAGCACGTTGTCGAGCACGGTCTGCGCGTCCGGCACGAACAGGTAGTTGTTGTTCGCGGCGGGCGCGTCGGCCTCCGGCGCGGCGGGCAGCAGCTGCCGGTGCGTCGGCGTCTGGTGCAGCACGGAGTCAAAGTGCTGGTAGACGAGGTGGATCTCGTCCGCCTCGCCGGTGCGGTAGAGGTTTTTGAGCTCCTCGGCGATCTCGAGCGCCTCGGCCATGGTGGGCGTGTCGCTCAGGTCGGAGAAGATCTGCCGCACGGGCAGGTCGGTGCCCGCGAGCACGTCGCGCCCCCAGCGGCCGCACACGATCACGGAGCAGGGGCGCGCCTCGGCGCGCACGAGCCCCTCGAGGTGGCGCAGCAGCAGCTGGTTATACGCTCCGCACAGCCCGCGGTTGCCCCAGAAGACCACGTAGCACACGCGGCCGACGTGCCGCCGGGGCGTGAGATACGGGTGCTCAAAGCTCGCGTCGCCGGCGAGCAGGGCGTTGAGCACGGCCTGACTCTTGTCCGCGAACAGGCGCACGCCCGCAAGGCTCGTCTGCGTCTTGCGCAGCTTCGACACGGCGATCATCTTCATCGTGCGGGTGATCTGCTGCGTGCTGTTCACGCTGCGGATGCGCGCGCGGATCTTATGCAGGTTCGTCAAGGTGCGTCAACTCCTCTCTGCCGGCGGCGGGAATGGTGGTTCATAGATTTTTCAGCGTCTCGGCTGCGAGCTCACGCAGGCGCTCGAGCGCCTCGGGCGGGAGCTTTTTGCCGCTGTGCACAAGGTTGTGCAGCTCCGGATACGTCCGGTGGATGCACGCGAGCAGGGCGTCGGCGTAGCGCGGCACGTCCTCGACGGCGATCGTGTCCGTGTACCCCTCGCCGGCGGCGAAGAGCACCGCGACCTGATCGGCCGCGTCCATGGGCGCATACTGCGGCTGTTTCAGCAGCTCGGTCATGCGGCTGCCGCGCGCGAGCGTGTCGCGCGTGGCCTTGTCGAGATCGGAGCCGAACTGCGCGAACGACGCCAGCTCCCGGTACTGCGCCAGGTCCATGCGCAGCCGGCCGGCGACCTGCTTCATGGCACCGAGCTGCGCCGCGCCGCCGACACGCGACACGGACAGGCCCACGTTGATGGCCGGGCGCACACCGGCGTGGAACAGGTCCGTCTCGAGGAAGATCTGCCCGTCGGTGATGGAGATGACATTCGTCGGGATATAGGCCGAGATATCGCCCGCCTGCGTCTCGATGATGGGCAGGGCGGTCATGCTGCCGCCGCCGGCTTCTTCGCTCAGGCGCGCGGCGCGCTCGAGCAGGCGGGAGTGCAGGTAAAACACGTCGCCGGGGTAGGCCTCGCGTCCGGGCGGACGCTGCAGCAGCAGGGAAATCTCACGGTAGGCCACGGCCTGCTTCGACAGGTCGTCATAGACGATGAGCACGTCGCGTCCGCGGTACATGAAGTACTCGCCGATGGCGGCGCCCGCGTAGGGCGCGATGTAGAGCATGGGCGCGGTCTCGGATGCGTGCGCGCACACGACGGTGGTGTAGGCCATGGCGCCGCGGTCGCGCAGTTTCTGCACGACGCCCGCGACGGTCGATTCCTTCTGGCCGATGGCGACGTAGATGCACAGCACGCCGGTGTCCTTCTGGTTGAGGATGGCGTCGATGGCGATGGCGGTCTTGCCGGTCTGGCGGTCGCCGATGATGAGCTCGCGCTGGCCGCGGCCGATGGGCACGAGCGCGTCGATGGCCTTGATGCCGGTCTGCAGCGGGACGCTCACGCCCTTGCGCGCGATGACGCCGGGCGCGGGGCTCTCGATGGCGCGGCGCTCCGTCGTGCGGATCGGGCCGAGGCCGTCGATCGGCCGGCCGAGCGCATCCACGACGCGGCCGGTCATTTCTTCGCCCACGGGCACGGACATGATCTGCCCCGTGCGGCGCACGCGGTCGCCCTCCTGCAGGTGACCGTAGGGCCCGAGCAGGACGACGCCGATGTCCTCGCGGCCGAGGTCCATGACCATGCCGCGCAGCGTGCCGTCAAAGGCCAGTAGCTCGCCGGCCATGGCGTCGGCGAGGCCCCGGATGCGGCAGATGCCGTCCGACAGGCTCGTGACGACGCCGGACTGGAACACGTCGATGCCGACGTGCGTGTCCGCGAGCTTGGCGCGGATGCAGTCAGCGAGGTCGGGCGTTTTCTGCGTGGTGTGCAGGACGCTGTTGGCCGCGTCCTGCTCGAGCAGGTCGAGCGCGTGGCGCAGCGTGCCGTCATAGTGCGTGTCGCCGATGCGCAGGCACACGCCGCCGATCAGCTCCGGGCGCACGGTCGTCATGACGGTGACGTGGCCGTAGGCGCGCGTGAGCGTGTCAGTGAGCGCGTCGAGCGCGGCGGCGCTCAGGGGCTCTGCCGATTCGACCGTCACGGTCAGCGTGCCGGTCTCGGCGAGGGCGAGCGCGTCGCTCGGCTGGGTGGTCAGGTGCTCGCCGATGTGGGCGAGAAAGTCGTCAACGAGGTTTGCGCGCGCGGGTGCGAACGCGTCCTGCGCCAGCACGCCGGCGGCGGCCGCCGTGATGCGGCCAATGGCCGCGTCGCTCACGCGGTCTTCCATGTCGCTGCGCAGCTGCGCCTCGGTCTGCTGCGCGCTGCGGCGCACGGCCTCGGCCTGACGGGCGGTCTCGGCGTCGGCGGCCGCGGTGTTGGCCTCGGCCTGACGCTGCGCGTCCGCGAGCTGGCACTGCGCCTGCGCGTCGGCCGCCTGCTGCGCCTCGGCAATGTCCTCGGCGGTGTGGCGGGCCTGATCCTGCGCGTCGGCCGCGCGGCCGAGCGCCTCGGCAATGCGCTCTTTCCGGTCGCGGAAGAGCTTGCGGATGCGCTTGCGCGTCTTTACGTCCTCCACGTCATCTAGTGTGGGGTTTAATTGTGCCATAAACATGGCTGCTGTCATTCTCGCAAATGCCTCATTCTCTGAAATTGCATCAAAGCTAAGCGATATATGATTTGTTTTTGCTGCGTTCATTATGCTCCCTTTCTGTCTGATTATATTTTAATTTAATTCAGTTTTAAAGCTTATGTACAATAGTGTAAATGCCGGCACATTTCAAAAGCTTGTCCACTCTGTCCGACATATTGCAAACTGACACCGAGCTGTCATTAAAGTACTTAAGCTTCTTTGTTCTTCCTATTATCACTCCAATGCCGGAGCTGTCCATAAATTCT
>OLQM01003272.1_pt1 | contig 14305 bp, 10 predicted proteins | sample 1673161 | NCBI WGS metagenome assembly OLQM01 (sample SAMEA3136761, study PRJEB25190) | human gut metagenome | reverse complement strand
ATTGTCATGGCTCTTTTCTGAACAAAACTGTCCAGATGTTTCTTATAAAGATTCGTTCCTACGAACCAGTCGTGCAGTTTCTTAGAACTCTTTGCAAAGCAAAACAGTGTTGCCATATAAAACGGAACGGTTGGCAGGATAGGAAGTACAATTCCTATCGTACCAAGTCCCAGGCAAAGAAATCCAAGCACGATCCATACTACTTTTAAAGGATTTTTCATCTTCTTTCTGTTCTCCTGTGGGAGTTTTCCTCCTCTTTATTTCTTGTCGTTCTGGTATATCAATACTGCTCCTATAACACTGATCGAAGCAACCGCTCCCATTCCAAGATTGAAAAATGATAACCAGATTCCTATTGTCATGCTACATATAAAAGCTACAATAGCTTTTCCCATCTTTTACACCTTCTTACACCGCCAGCACTTTTCCATCTTTCATACCGATGACATTATCTGAATATGCGATTGCCTGATTGATGTCGTGCAGTACCATGATGATGGTAATTCCAAATTCCTGATTGAGTTTTTTCACCAGTTGCAGAATCTCAATCTGATACCGGATATCCAAATAGGTAGTCGGCTCATCGAGGAACAGTGTCTTTGTTCCCCGACAAAGTGCCATCGCAATCCATACACGCTGACGCTGTCCACCGGAAAGTCTTGACACTTCCCTGTCACGATATTCTGTCAGATTGGTTACTTCCAATGCCCACTGGATCATACGCTCATCTTCGGCACTGTCTCCCTGCATCATTTTCTTATGAGGGGTTCTTCCGAATGCCACCAGATTCTCAACAGTGATATCGTCTGATGCACTGTTATACTGTTGAACAATCGCAACCTTTCTGGCAAATTCTTTTAAATTCAGGTTCTGGATATTCTTTCCTTTGAGGAAAATATTTCCCTTTCTCGGATATAAGTTTTTCGTCATCAGGGAAAACAATGTAGATTTTCCACATCCGTTTGCTCCCATAATCGTTGTTATTTTACCTTCTTCAATCTTCAGGGATACGCCCTTTAAGACTTTATTTTTTCCATAGGAAAAATGCAGGTCTCTGACTTCCATCGCAGGCTTGTCTGCCCACTTATCCGCTTTTTTCACTTTCTTTACTGCTTCATTTTCTGTAGAAGTCAAATCCATATTCTTTTCTTTACTTCGCATACTTCTTAGACCTCCTTAACAGAATGATGAAGAATGGGCCTCCGACCACACTCATAATGATGGATGCGGATACCTCATACGGAGCAGCTATCGTTCTTCCGATGGTATCTGCCAGCAGGAATGTAAACGCTCCGAACAAAGCACTGAATGGTACTAATGCCTTGTGGTCACTTCCTACCAGGATTCTTCCGATATGCGGAACAATCAGTCCTAAGAAACTAATCACTCCGGCTACTGCTGTGGAAATACTTGCAAGCAATACTGCTATCAGTGAAATCACGATACGCATTGCATTGACATTGATTCCAAGGCTTCGTGCTGTCTTATCTTCCAGTGCTAACAGATTACACATCTTCGTCATAATCAGTGCCAGAACCAGTCCGATAATTACATACGGTACTAAGGTTTTCACATCATCCCAAGTTTTCATTGTGATATTACCATTGACGATGGCTGCCACGCCAGACATGTTTCCGCCATTCATTGAATTCAACGCACTGGATAATCCGGTGAACATTGCATCGACTGCCACACCGACAAGGATAATTCTTAAGGGACTTAATCCCCCTTTCCATGACAGGCTGTAAACTAAGACAAATGCAATCACACCACCAAGAAATGCAAATAATGGAGTGAAGAAAAATAAAGTCGGTGCAAATGCGGTAATGAGTACCGCCGCAAAACTTGCTCCACTGGAAATACCGATGATTCCCGGATCGGCAAGTGGATTTTTTAATACCGCCTGAAATAACACACCCGATACCGCTATCGCAGCTCCGGCTAACATGGAGATTACAATTCGTGGGAATCGTAAGTCATAGATTGTTGCCACGTCTTCATTGTACTTTACAAATAATCCTTTCAGTAGTTCCGGGAAGCTGACTTTCAGGCTTCCGATATTCACTGCCGCAAAAAATAATGCAACCAGCAATACGATCATTACAATAAAGGAAATGGCTGCTTTTGCTGTTTTCCGATGCTTTCTTGCTTTATCCTGACCGGAGAGGTTCTGGACTTCCATTTCGGAAGTCTCAGAAGTATTTTTTAATTCTGTCTCTTTCATCTGTCCTCTCCTTTCTACTTGCTCTGCTGTTCGTTGTATTTCTCAGTTGCGTCAGAATCCTTTGCTTTCTTCTGTGCATTGTCACTGGCTTCTTTTGCTTTTGCTGTATCTTCATCACTTTCCGGATAAAGAATTGGCTGTAATTCTTCCAGTGCCTCTGGATATTTAAACGTAGCACTCATACCGAAATATTCATAAGTAAGGTCATAAACTCTGCCGTTTTTCACCGCATCAAAATGTTGCCAAATGTCATTCTCCGCAAAATCTTTATTGAACATTTCTACCACCTGATCCGGCAGTGCATGTGCGGCACGTAAAATAATATCCGGCTCTTTGGTTTTCATGTCTTCAGTATTTACGGTCAAAAATTCCTGATCGGTGTCAGAGTATACATTCTCTCCGCCTGCCAGTTCCACCAGACTTCCCACATAGGAATTCGGTGTTGCGATAATATAAGAGCCAGGAAGTCCCATCAGGATCATAACCTTCGGATGGTCTTTTCCTTCATTCTTTTTCTTATAGTCATCGTAAAATTCAGTAAATTCGTCCACTAGTTTCTGTGCCTGATCTTCTCTGTCGAAAATCTCACCCAGTTCCTGAATGGAACGGTACATACCCGGCACACTTCTAAGATTCAAAAACGCCCAGTCTGTATCGATTGCTTCATATTTCGGCTGCAGATCACTCTGCAATGACACCGGACTTAAAATCCAGTCTGGATTAAGTGAGGATACAATCTCCATATCCGGACTCATGGCTGTTCCGACTGTCTCTACATCTTTGTATCTGTCTGGAATTGTGGACACGGTACTGCTGCAAACACCAACCAGATCCAGTTCCAGCTTATCACAGATATCTGCGGTTGCCGGAGAAGTCGCTATGATTCTTGGGCTTTCTTTCATTGCCTGTACTTTTTTCTTGGCTGCTTCTACGGCTGCCTTTTCTTCCGGATCATCAATCTCTAAGAGAGACTTTGCATCTTCATCGGAAGAATCCTTGTCCGATTTGCTGTCAGAAGTCTTTTTATCTGCCGTCTGACTGCTGTCTTTCTCATCTGTACTGCTCTCTGTCTGCGTAGCAGAATCACTGCTTTTCTTTCCCTGACTCTGGTCTACACAACCTGCCAGAGAAAAAATCATGGTCATTGCAAGGAGAACAGCCGATGCTTTTTTCAAACGCCTATTCATCATCGTCCTCTGCACCTCCCCAACGTTTCCAGTTCTTACGGAAGAAATAAATCACTCCGGATACTGCTCCAAGCAGAATCAGACCTGTTACTACAACTGCCAATGCAATCTGAAAAATCCGGTTGCCGGAAGAAGTATTTCCGCTATCGGAATCGCTGTCACTTGTTCCATCTTTCGCAGTAGAAAGACTTAATCCTTCTGAAGAATTTACTGGATTTTCTGTATCCAGTGAAGAAGAATCACTGCTCGGTTTTGCAGCTTCTGTAATACTGCTCTCCAGTTTCTTTGATGAGCTGCTGGAAGAACTGCTTTTATCGGATGAGCCGGAACTCTGAAGAGAAGAACTTCCAGAACTTAAACTTCCACTGGAAGTAGAACCTGAATTATCTACTGAACCAGAACCACTGGATTCTACTGCTGTTCCATCAGAACTTTCTGTTACCATAGTTGCGTTCATGTCTGTATTGTTTCCTTCACTGTAGTTGCTCGGATACAGATAGAAAATAACATCTCTTCCCATCGGTTCTACATACATGGAACCTCTGACTACACAGTTTTCGCTTGGCACACGCATACACACATCGGCTGTTGTACCGTTGCTGTCTGAACCATTTCCTGTAATACCGATTTCTGATGGTGTAGACCAGCCGGAATCTCCTACATTCTGTACCTGAAAACTATGTCCACTGGTGTAGTCCATCAGACTCATGCGGATGGTCAGATAATAAGCTCCATCGTCTGATACTTCCAAGATACCATTGCTGTATACACAACCTTCTACCATGCCCTGTCCTGTTGCATAAGAACTCTCTCCACCGGAATCTTCGATTACTCCGGTAACCGGATGTGCGTAACATCTGTTAATTGTACAGCTATACACTGTCCCGCTTGCGGCATAAGCCTTAACAGCAGGAAAGCCTGCCATTAAAGTAATGGCAAGCACACAAGTCATAATGGCAGACAATATTTTATTTTTTTTCGCTGCTAATTTCATTCCTTATCTCCTGTTAAATGAGTTTGGCAGACTCCCAGTCCCGAAGGAATGGGAGGGTCGTCTGCCAAATCTCTACTTAATTATTTTATGTTTGCTTTTTTCTTTCTGTTGTACTCCATGATTCCTGCCAGTAAAGCGACTCCTCCGAGAAGAAGGATAGCTGCCCACAGGGTATTGTTCTGTACAACATCACCAGTCTTAACGTTGGATGCTGATTTCAGGCTGGAACCTGATCCAAGGCTGGATGTTCCACTCTTCAGACTTGAAGAACCACTTCCAAGTGAGGAAGAACCAAGTTTGCTGCTTCCAAGAGAACTGCTTCCAAGGGTATTATTTCCAAGTGAGCTGTTTCCAATAGAAGAATTACTGTTGTTATTTCCGTTGGAATTACTATTATTGTTGTCGTTCTTATCAAAGTCTGGATCATCGGATGTTGTTGCTTTTAATGAGCTCCAATCCAGTTTCAGGTATACTGGCTGTGTTCCTGTACCAGAGCTGATTGCGTCCATAATCGGAACGAATACCTGTAACGGAACATATCCATCATTCAGAGCTTCCGGAATAAGCTCGAATGTTACTTCATCTGGATAGTTTGTTCCGTACTGGTCAGAAACCAGTGAGCCATCGCTGTTCTTCTGATAGCTGTCAACTGTAACATCAGCAAGTGTTCCATGCGGATTTCCATACTTATCAAGTGTATAACCTGTTGTGAAATATTTCAGCTGACTTAAATATCCAAGTTTCTGTCCTACTGTCAATCCGTTGAAGTTCAGAGTAATGTAATATTTGCCATTCTTCACTGTCAGTTTAATTGTATGGTTGATTGCTTCATTTGACATAGAATAAGTATTCTTGTCTACTTTCACCATTGTTCCATAGATAGAGTAAACCCCATCAGCAAGGTTCTTGATATCCAGTTTTCCATCACTCTTCTTTGCTAACTGCTGGATTGCTTCTGTCAGTTTTGTCACCTGATCATCTACCAGTTTCTGTGATGCAGAATCATTATCCATTACATTCTGAGCACGACCTACTGCACTCTGTAATGTTGCAAGAGAACTTTCTGTATAAATGTCTGTCTGGCTTAAATATGTCTTTGCTTCTGCAATCTTGCTTTCCAGTTTGCTCTTATCTACAACTGCTTTTTCTACCAGTCCGTTTAATGCAGTTGTCAGAGATTTCTCTGCTGCTGCAACTTCTGACTCTGTTGCTTTTGGATTTGCTGCAACATTCTCAGCCAGTGTAATTGCTGTATTCAGGACCGTCAAACTGCTGCTTTCATAAACATCTGTTTTTGCTGCCTCAGCTTTTGCTTTTTCAATCAGGGCATTTAAGTTTGTCTTATCAACAACTCTTAAACTGTCAAGTGCTGTCTGAAGTGCTGTAACCTGTGCCTGAACTTCTGCCTTGGTAGCATCTTCTTTTGCTGCTACTGCCTGTGCATTTGTGATTGCTGTCTTTAATGCTTCTAATGTTGCAGAAGTATAAACAACATCGGTACGATTTGCTTCTGCTGTTGCTTTTTCAATCAAAGCATTCAGTTCTGTCTTGTCTACGATCTGAGTTTCTACTGCATCTACGGCTGCCTGTAAAGCTGTCACCTGCAGATCAATTTCCTTCTGTGTAGAATTCATATCATTGTAAACATCCTGAGCTGTCATGTAAGCCGCATTTAAAGCGTTCCAGTATTCGTCAGCAACATCACCCTGCTGCATACCGGATACCTGATTCAGAAGTTCTTCGATTACACTGTTGTCTCTTTCTACTCCTGTCTCCTGTTTGATGTTTGCCCAGTCGATAGAAACTCTGGCAACCTTTGTACCCTGTCCTTCACCGATGCTTTCCATAACCGGAACATAAACCTCTACATAGAACAGGTTGTCGTTCAATTTAATCGGGATTGATAATTTCTTCGGATACCAGTTTCCTTCTGTATTCTTGTCGTAATACTCAGAGTTCTTGTCATTAAATAAATCGTAAACATCTGTGTACTCTTCCAGAATTGTTGCATCGGAAGCTTCATATTTTACCGGATAATTATATTTGTTGTATTCAACAGTATCCATATCTACTTTTTTCATTTTGTACAGATAACCTGTCATTCCGGCAAATTTCATGGACTGGAAGTCCATCTCTAAGGTTACTTCGCCTTTATCCGTCACTCTTACGGTTCCCATCTGAACCATAGAAGCATTTCCCATGGAATCTTCATCGGAAGTTGCATTCACAAGACGGATTGGTACGGAATAAGTACCTTCAAAAATCTGCGGATAATCTTTGAAAAGATCACTCTTTTTGTTCTTAACAACAAGTGCTTCATAAGAAGAGGTCAGCAGTTTTGTCTGCTTTTCTACTTCTGCTTTTGTTGCATTGACATCAGCGGATACTTTCTGAGCAGATTTGATTGCTGCCTGGAAACTATTCCAACTGTTGTCTGTATAAGTACCGTCATTTTTCTTGGTCAGTGCATTTTCGATATAGCCATTTAATTCTGACTTATCTACTGCATCATCCAGACGAACAAGTGCTTTTACTGCTTTATCCAGCTTGTCAACCTGTTCTTTCATTTCATCTGCTGTCGCATCAGATTTTGCCAATACTTCTTCAGCTTCCTTGATTGCAGACTTCAAATTCTCATAGCTGTCTTTTGTATAATTTGCTTCTGCATAATTATTTTTCGCATCGGAAACTGCCTGATCCAGTTCTGCTCTTGCTTTTACGTCTTCTTTCATTACAAGACCTGCTGTTGCTGTATCCAGAGCTGTCTCTGCTGCTGTGATTTCTGACTGGAATGCCACCTTATCTGCCTGAACGCTTTCTGCTGTAGCAATCGCATCTGTTAATGCTGCAAAAGAATCGCTTGTATAATTTTTCTCTTCTAATACTTTTGCATCATTCAGTTTTGATTCCAGATCGGATTTTTTAATTTCCTGTTTTACTGCAGATTTTAAATCAAGATTTAACAGGAGTTCTGCTTCTCCGCTTTCTGTTGTTACTTTTACTTTATGGTTTTCTACATTTGCAGGAAGTTTCACTACAAGTCTGCCTGCGTCTGTATCTGCATCCGCATATCCGGCACCCTTGCGATACTGCATACCGGTAATTCCGTCCACGTACAGATAAGCAGTTACATTGCCGTCTTTATCTGTATATAAACGAGCAGATTTTAATCCTGCATTCAAATCACTTGCTGTTCCATCCTGATTGGTAAGTGTTGCCTGTACTTCGTAAACACCTTTTTCCATGGAAACGGCTGTTGACATCGGTACAAGTGCATCTACTGCTGACTGAAGGTCTGCGGATGCCTGATCTGCATTTTCTTCTGTTACCTTTCCTTCCTGAGCAGTAATCACTGCCTGAAGGTCTGCCCAGCTTTCTGCTGTATAATCTGCTTCATTTAATGCTTTGGCATTTTTCAGGACTTTATTGTATTTGTCAAGTCCAGTTGCCTCTTTTAATCCGCTGATTGCATCAGAAATTTCTTTATCTAATGCTACGATTTCAGAATCGTTTGCAGAAGTTGTTCCGTCGATTACCTTCTGAGCTTTTGCTACTGCGTCAGATAATACTTTGTAAGATTCCTCTGTATAATTGTCGGCTGTATATTTAGATGCTTTATCAACTGCTACAACTAAAACAGATTTATCGTGGGTTGGCTCGTTAATTTCTGCCACAGGTGTTAAACCAGATAAAGTCATAAATGCAGTTCTGCATCCTTCACCAGATCCAGGAACTTTATGCTGAAGTTCATCCATGATAGGAACAAAGAAGTTCAAATATACCCCATCATCTCTGTCTGCTGATTCTGGAAATTCAAAACCTACGCTCTTCGGATAATATAAGTCATATTCTTCCGCATAGGAATCCATATCTGTGCTTCCCGAATCATTTAGGTAGTAACTATAATAATCAAGCGGTGTATATTCACTTAATATCGGAAGTCCGTTTTCTTCTGTCTGCTCATTATTTGCCCAGAATATTCCATTTGTATAACCATATCTGCCCGTAATCACAATTCCTTGTGTATCAAAATAGATATGTTTCTTTCCATTCTCTACTACCAAACGAGCTGAATCATTTACAACCGCAGAATTGCTCATAGACAATCTATCCGGCTGATCCTGCTGCCACATAGTAACATTAACATTATATGTTCCGTCCTGGATTTCTGAAATATCTACTTTATCCGCTTTTTGTGTAATGGCGATTGTATTATAAACACGAGTAGTGCCTGTTATAACCAGTTCATCGCCCTCCATGTGAATACTTCCATCATCATTTTTATAGGAAGATGAATCAAAATACTCTATCGGATTAAACATTTCATTTACTGGATAATACCATTGAACTTCTATTTTGCTCGTATCCCAGTCTTTCGGAATTTTTACTCTTAATTCTACTGCTCTCGATGGAATAACCTGCGAGTCATTCATTTTTAATGACAAATTATAGATCAATGCTTTTGAAGCGTTTCCTGCTAATAAAGAATAATATTTGTTATATTCACTATCTTCATCTGAGGTTTCCTGTAAAAGTTCTGCTCCAAATTTTGCTTTACTATTAACTGTATAGTTATCTGTTACAAGTGTAACATCACCATCTGTCAATTCGAGTTTTTCTTTCGGTGTTGTTCTTACTCGCAATTCTCCATAGTAGGTACCATCTTCTGTTTGTATCTCAACCTGTTTTCCAAAAATAGCTTCTTCTAAGTTTTCGTATTCAATGGAAAATTTTCCATCTTCCAAAATATTGTCTGAATAAACAGAAATATACTTATTCTTTTTTACTTCTCTCGAATACGCATACATATATTGGCGATATGAAGAAGTTGAAGGATAAGTACACTCGCCTAAATCCTTAATTTCTTCAAGTACTCTTATTGAATCAATGCTACTTGTCTCTGCTGTAACAGTAACTTTTCCATTCTCAATTTTTGCTTCACAAGTACCACTAAACAAATCATTTGCAGTTTTTTCTTCTGCTACAAATCCTGTGAAATCCGGTGAATCTCCAACACTGGTTACAACTTTAGAAAGCTCCAATCCAATATTTTTATAATTTTCTTCGTTAATCTCTTTAGCAACTACTGCATTATTTACATCAAATGTAAATTTTCCGTTTACAATTCCGTACATATAGCTTTCCAAGTCATCATCTGTTCTTCCATAACTATAGAAAGCTTTAGTATACATCGTTCCTTCCAGTGTATCCACATCAAAAGAATACCACGACACACCCGTTGTTGCTTTTTCAACAGAATAATTTTGAATGTATTTATCATTCCACTCTTCATTAATTTGTCCTTGTTCCTTCAAATATTCCGTTGCCTCTGATGGATTTTCCTCATTATTAGCAATATATTTTTCTGGAATATTAAAAGTTCCCATAGGTGCATTCGAAGGTGCTATATCATCTGAAATTACACCCGGTTTTGAGAACTGCAAAATATCAATTTTTTCATAATTTTCAATCTGTAAGGTTACATGATATGTTCCATTATCATTCTTTTTTACTAGTGCAACATTATCCATGTAATCCTGAACTGTACCCGAATAAGGCTCCTCCGTAAGCAGTTTTCCAGAAGGTCCATAAAAAGTCAGTGGAACAACATATTCATTTTGGTTATCTAACTCTGTATTTGCGGTATTTGTTTCTTTCTGTTCACCAGCAAACGCTTGTATATTCATACCGCCAAGTAACATACTTGTACTCAATACAAAGGCTAATATCTTTTTTATTTTTTTCATTTTTCCTCCGTATCAATTAAAACAAGCTGCTGCACTTTTGGGTACAGCAGCTTGCTTTACATACATATTTACTTATTTTATTTTGCTGTGATGTCTGTAAGTTTCAAATATCCTGTTGCGTTCATCGGCATACTTCCAACGTATGTTGTGAATTTACCAGTAATTACACAGCCTTCATAAATTGTAGATGCATCTAAACCTGTGAATGTGAAGTAGTAATCTGTTACGCCATTAGTTGTAGTCTGTTTCGGAGTAACTGTTTTTCCATTAACTACCATTTTTCCTAAATGTCCAGTCAGACCTAAATATGTAATCTCATGAGTATGAACAACAAGTGTTGCCTCATCATCTGCAATCGTAATTTCTGCACGCATATCATTGAGTGCAGCATCTCCCATAGATGTTGTTGTACAAGCTGAGTTCTTATAAAGATTCTGCTTTGCTGTGTACTTACCATCTGCTAATGAATCTGCAGCAAACGCTGTAACTCCCATTGCCATTACCATTGTTGCTGCTAACAGTGTAGCAACTAATTTCTTGATCTTTCTCATAACTGTAATCCTCCTTTTCTCATCTTGGTATTAGCTTTTTGCTAATAAATTTTTAGTTATGATGTTTAGAGTTCTACGAGAATATTTCCGGTTACCCGCATCTAACTCCTTGTCTGAAAGATACCATAATTTGCCATTCAATGTCAACACTATTTTTTACAAGTTTGTTGCCTGAATAGCAACAAATAAGCCGCTATTTCCTTTGATTTTGTTGCTATTCAGACAACAACGGACGCAAAAGTGCTGTTATTGATAGCATTTTATCAACAACAGCACCTTATTGAAATTTTTTCTTATTTTGTTACATGATATGCGTAAATGAGAATTTTTCTCACTTCTTATTTATACCCAGAAATATAATAGTGCAGTGCTTTCCGGCATGTGCATTGGTCCTACGCTGCAGGTAACGGTAACTGGTACAATTCCCATCGTGCCAATCCCCGTCCATCGGTGGATTCTGCACGCTTCCATCGGGATTTTCACTATATTATTCTCTATTCTTGCTTCTTCCAAAACTTCATTATGCTCATACTTTAATGTTTTCAGTTTTCCAGCCATCATTTCACCGTTCGCTCTGGAGTGTGCAGCCATCTCTTTCAGCTTTAATTCCAGATAGCTTTCTCCATTCTCCTGAACGATTTCGGCTATTTCTTCAAATCCTCTCATCGCCATAGAGTCTCTTCCCTGCCCCTGCTTTTTATTCATCCGGTAAAGCCGGAACACTACCGGATGCCTTTCACATTTCTGCAGATTGTGCTGTATCTCCTGATCCAGTTCATTCTCTTTTTTCTTGTATACTGATTTTTTCTCTGCATAGGCGTTAATCATCAGTTCCAGCATGTGGATGTCGATATTCTCCACCATAACATCCAGTGATTCCTCGATTTCTTCCGGTTTTGCACCGATTTCTTCCAGATATTTTTCAAGATTCTCATACAGGTTGGAATATCGTTCCAGCCATTCTTCTCCTGCAGGAGTAAATTCCAGTGATTCTGTCAGAATTCCTCTTTCTATGCAGTTCTTAAAATAGCGGTTCACCGTTGAACGGTTCACGCCATAATATTCTGCGATACTTCCCTGAGCTCCACGTTTCTTTTCTACTCTTGACAGACCTTGTAAATATTGCAGTTGCAGCATCGTAGGTCTGTTCTGTCTCTTTAGATGTTCACCTTTTTCCATTTTCCTGTTCCTCTCTTCGTCACCATACATGAATATTCAATTCCCGATAATCGATTGGCAATGGCTTCTGTTCAAAGCGTGTAATCGCAATGATTGCCACTGCTTCTGTAATCGGGATTCCTGTATTCGCAGTATAAGTACAGATGTCTGTCGGTAACTGATAAACACCTTTTTCTTCTTTCGCCTGTATCCATTCATCATCTCTTCTGTACCATACATAGCCGATGGATTCGTCTTTTTTTGTCTTGAGCAGGAAGCAGTTCTGTGACTTTTTCACTCTTAATATGACAGAGTGTTCCAGTTTCCCGTACTCTGGTGCAAGGAACCTTGGATTGCGTCGTTCCGGTTCATACAGTCCGAATGCCATCGGGAACTCACCATCCTCATAAAAGGTATACAAGTCCATATCGTCATAAATTCGATCGTATACATCACCGTACTGCAGAAAGTTTTCAATTCCTTTTAATCCTTCCGGACTGATATAATGTTCCACTCTACAGGCATCTTCCTGCGCCCTCTGCTGATCCATTCCACTTACCATCTGAAAGAACTGTGTCAGTTTCTCATGGCGTGCAAGGCACTCCATACCTTCCAGTTTTCCCTTATCGCTCAGTTCCAGATGTCCGTTTTCCGGCTCACACAAAAATCCTTTTTTCACCAGACTCCGCACCAGGCCTGCCGCTTCATATCCGGTTATGTTCACTTCTCTGGCATACTCTTTCGATGTGATCTGTCTGCCCTGCCTCCATGTCCGGTAGACATATTCCAGAAGATCTTCTTCCAGTTCGCCTCTGGCTTTTGTCACATCAATATTTCTGTTTTCAATCTTTCTTCCCATGTTACCTTTCCTACCTGTCTTTTTTAATATTCATCCGCTACACGATATCCGGTATTTTCTGCAAAAGCCTTCCATCCAGTAAGCATATCGTTTTTTTCTTAGAACCTTTCTTTTTCTCTGCGACAAACCGCAGATTACAGGTGAAGTGTATTTCACCCAACCACTGCTGTTCGTACTCTATGTGAAATGCTGTGGCAGGGATTTTGATGATTTGATCATTTACTTCTGCCTTCTTCCAGATTCCATGCATGTTCTGATACCAGATTGTCCTGTCATCCTCATTTTCTGGATGCTCCGTTAGTTCCAACCAAATCTCCCAAGGCTCTATGTGCAGCCAGCCATCCCGTTCAAACCGCATATCTTCGATAGCTGCTTTTCTCTCTTTTTCAATCTCTGTGGTGTAAAAGGAATACCACATCTGATACTTTCCCGGTTTCAACTTCTTCCAAAGCGTGTGGCAGTCTACACTTTTCGGAATGGAACTTCTTCCACCGTCATTGATAAATTTCCATAAATTGTCGATTTTGTCCGGATTGGATACCTCACACGCCATGAGTCTGCCGTCCCTGTCTGCTGTCTTTTCATCGACCCCGCTCATTTGCAAGAACTGATTCCAGCCTTCGGCTGCCCGCTGCAGTTGTCTCGCATACTCCATTCCGCTTTCTGTCAGTGCTGGAATCTTCGCATCACTGTCCGTTTTCAGAAAACCTTCTTCTTGCAGTTTCTTAATGTTCGTTTTCCAGTGATACTCGGTCAGGTCATAGTCTAATACGATGATTCTTTTGATCTGCTTATCATCCTCCTGCCTTTTCCGCATCTGGAAAATCGTCCGCAGAATATCTTTTTGCAGGTATTCTTTTGCCACTTTCTTTGTTTCCATTACTTTTTTTCCTCTGTTTCTTATTTCCCGATTACGCTTTGGTTAGTTGGTTCAAACCATGTATTTTTAATTATATTGTCCTTTTTTCAGGTTTGTCAATGCATTTTCCGCTACAACATTATAATTCCATATAAAAATATCCAAAAATATGTTTTTATTTCTTTTTTCACATACTTTTGGATATTTTCACTCTTAATTTCCTGTTTCCTTTAATTTTGACTCATCCGTAGTCTGTGCGTCACCGCAGACTGCATGGATGGCAAGCCGCTTGCTGTATCCGTTCCCTGTACAGGTAGAAAGTGTCAGTATCTTGTTACTGGTCTGCGGCTTTACTCCTGTATCAACATCGGAATCTTTTATCATCTGGTCGATAAATTTCTGATACTCTTCACCCGGCTGGTATCCTACTTTGTACACATCACCGCCATTGACTGCATCTTCATAAGAGAAGATTCGATAACGGTAGGCGGTTGTCTCGGAATATACAGTGAAGTATTGATTCTCTTTCCAGAAACCGTCATCCTTATATTTTTTCAGGCTCCCGAACATGCTTCCGTCATTCATATTGTGACCGTAGATAATGTTGTAATAATCCGAAAAATCAGATTTGTTAAGGCCTTCCAAAAAGATACACCCTGCGATGTGGCTGTTGCCATGCAAGTCGGTTCTCAGATATTTCTGATTGTCACCTGAATACAGAATTGG
>OLQM01003263.1_pt1 | contig 14318 bp, 18 predicted proteins | sample 1673161 | NCBI WGS metagenome assembly OLQM01 (sample SAMEA3136761, study PRJEB25190) | human gut metagenome | reverse complement strand
GAGCAGATGCGTATGAACGCGATGCGGTCGCGGTGCGCCTTGTTCATGTTCGCCTGGATCTTGAATACGAAGGCGGAGAAATGGTCGTCCGTCGGCTCGACCGGCACGCCATCGGAAAGGCGCGCGAGCGGCGGCGTTGTGAGATCGAGAAAGCTCGCCAGAAACTGCTCCACGCCGAAGTTCATCAGCGCCGAGCCGAAGAAAACGGGGCTCAGATCGCCGCTGCGGACAAGATCGAGATCAAATTCGTACCCCGCGCCGTCGAGAAGCTCCACATCGTCGCAAAGCGTACTGTACAGCCGCTCGCCGAGCGCTTCGCGCAGGCCCGCCTCGTTATCCATGGAAAGCTCCGCCGCATGGATGGCGCGGCTGCCCGCGTGACGCTGCGTAAACGCGAGAACTTCCTTTTTCTCGCGGTCGTACACGCCCTTGAAGTCCACGCCGCAGCCGATCGGCCAGTTCATCGGGTACGTGCCGATGCCGAACTCCTTTTCGAGCTCTTCGAGCAGATCGTAGGGGCTGCGCGCCTCGCGGTCCATCTTGTTGATGAACGTGAAGATGGGGATATGCCGCATGGCGCAGACCTTGAAGAGCTTGCGCGTCTGCGGCTCGATGCCCTTGGCCGCGTCGATGACCATGACGGCGCTGTCCGCCGCCATGAGCGTGCGGTAGGTGTCCTCGGAGAAGTCCTGGTGGCCGGGGGTGTCGAGAATGTTGATGCAGTAGCCGTTATATTCAAACTGGAGCACGGACGACGTGATGGAAATGCCGCGCTGCTTTTCCAGCTCCATCCAGTCGGAGACCGCATGGCGCGCCGCCGCCTTGCCCTTTACCGAGCCGGCGAGCTGGATCGCCCCTCCGTAGAGAAGGAGCTTTTCCGTCAATGTCGTTTTGCCCGCGTCCGGGTGGGAGATGATCGCGAACGTCCGCCGCCGCGAGATCTCCCGCTGTAAGTCACTCATGTTGTTTCATCCTTCCGGTAAATTTTTGAAATGAAAAATCTACCGTATTTTTAATCCTTCATAACCCGTCTCTTCCTTTGAAAAAGTTGTAACACTCTTTTTTACCATAGAATTCCCGAAAAAGCAATGCGCGTATTCCTTCTTTGCAGGGAAATTGAAAAAAGCCCTTGCCTCTCCCATTGAGAAATGCACCCCATTCCTTAGTACTAAGTATTTGACGATACTTGTCTAACGAATGGGGTGCTGTTCACTGTGCGGGGGATCCTTCTTTTCTTCTTATTATTGGAGCTCGGTATACGGCGTATAGTCGAGCGCCGTATAGCGTTCCGTGTGGGAATCGATGATCGCCTGACAGGCCGCCTCGTCGGACGGCGTGTCATTGGAAACGTCGTAGTCCGTATCGTACGTCATGTACCACGCGCCGGACTCGCTCGTCACGCCCTGCATGAGAGCAAGCTCTCCGTTCTGGAGCGCATAGTAAAACCACACGCTGCTCGCCGCGCCGCTCGAGCCCTCGTTCGCAATGAGCCAGGCGTTTTCGTTCGCGAGATATTCCACATAATACCTGTCTCTCGCGTGGCTCTGCGCGAGCATCACCGGCGCGCCGTCCTTGACCGTCCAGATCTCCAGAACGGCCGGATCGGTGTCCGCGCCCAAGATCGCGCCGATCACCATCTCCGGCGAGCCGTCGCCGTCAAGGTCAGGGAAAAATACGCCGACGTTCGCGCGGGCGTCGCCCTCGTAGTAGTACCCCGCGATCTCGCTCATGCCGTTTTCAAAATACCGGCTCTCCGGCCACTGCTCGGAAAGCGCCGCAGCATAGCGGTCCAGCTGCGCGGCATAGAGCGTTTTCCCCTCTTCGGCCATGTTCACGATGCCGGTCGATTTCTCCACCGGCTGGGAGACCGGCTCCGCGGTGGGTTCTTCCGTCGGCTCCGCCGCGGTCGCCTCGGGCGTCGCGGTCGGTTCCGCGGTGGCGGTCGCCTCGGGCGCTGCCGTGGGCGTTGGATCCGCGGGCTGCGCGCCGCAGGCTGTCAAGAGCAGACTTGCCGCCAGCACCAAAATACCGATCCATTTCATCTTATTATTCATTGCATAACCTCCTGCGGTCCGGTTTTCGGGGCCCGCAGGATATTGGACGTGCTTTGCGTCAGGATGGTTCACACGGAGTGGATAAATTTGGTTCCTGCTGCGCCGCCCACGCCCAGGCGCGCTCGTCCACGGCGGTTTTCCCTTCGCGCAGCGCCGCGATCTCCCGCCGGCAGAGCGGCACGGCGGCTGTCAGAAATTCCTCCGCGATGGCTTTGGTGAAGTACACACACTCGCCCGGCGGGGGCGGCGTCGTGAAGTCCGCATGCAGCTCGGCGAGAAATTCCGGCAGCGCAAAATCGGAAACAGCGCAGATCGGCTCGGCGGAAAAATCCTCCGGTGCGGTAAGATCCTCCCGCAGGGCGAATTTCTCAATGGCCCAGGTATTCAGAATGCGGTAATCGTCGTAAAGCCGCTCGACCTTCTGCGGCGAGTCCACCTTCCAGCCGTGGTCGAGATAGAATACCTTGCGGAACACGATGTCCTGCACAAGATGGAGATAGTACCCGAGATAGAGCGGATCGTCCATTTTGTCCGCGAAGCGCGCGCGGAAGCCGCCGAGCGCCATCATCGTCTTCGTTCCGCCGTCGATCCGCACGCGGAAATGCGCGCTCACGCGATCTCCGGCGTCCGGTAAGATTGAGCCGAGACGAAAGCGCTTTTCGTCCGCCGCGGGATGCTCGTCCAGAATGAGCTTTGCCGCGGCGAGATGAAGGATACGGGATGCCATGGTCTTTCCTCCTGTATACGAAAAAGACGGGACGCTGTCCGAAGGCGCATCCCGTCTTTTTCCCAAAAATTACTTGAGGCCGTACTTCTTGTTGAACTTGTCCACGCGGCCGCTGGTGTCGACCAGCTTCTGCTTGCCGGTGTAGAAGGGGTGGCACTTCGAGCAGATCTCGACGGTGATGTCCTTCTTGGTGGAAGCGGTCTCGATGACCTCGCCGCAGGCGCAGCGGATGGTCGTGCGCTGGTAATTGGGATGGATTCCTTCTTTCATGTCGTTCACCTCATGTTAGGCTGCCCTGAGGCCGAATACTCGGAGATACAAGGCGCAACGTGAATTATAGCAAATGGTGCCGTGCAATGCAAGCATTTTTTGCATTCCGGAAAAAGCCGTTTCTTCCCGCGAAAATCATAGAAAAAGACTAAGATTCCCCGGCGATGGATATTGAAAAAAAATGTTCCATCGGGCGGATATTATGGTATAATTGCAATATGTGACAATATGGCGGAGATTTCCCCGTCTCCGCCAGCAGCAAGAAAAGCAAACCAAAGGAAGAAAGGAAAGAAGCTATGTTTCCTATCGTAAGCAAGCGGCCCCTGAATGAGGCCGGCACGGTCCTTGAGTATGTCATCAAGGCCCCGCTGGTCGCCAAGAAGTGCCTGCCCGGTCAGTTCATCGTTCTGCGTCTGGACGAGCACGGCGAGCGCGTTCCTTTGACGATCGCGGATTATGACCGCGAAGCGGGCACCGTCACCATCATGGTGCAGCCCGTCGGTCAGACGACCCGTATGCTCGAGCTCATGGAGCCGGGCGACTGCCTCGCCGACTTTGTCGGTCCCATGGGCAAGCCCACCCAGATCGGCGGGCAGAAGCGCGTCTGCGTCGTCGGCGGCGGCGTCGGCTGCGCCATCGGCTACCCCGTGTGCAAGGGCTTCTTTGAAGCCGGCATCGAGGTCGATATGGTCGCCGGTTTCCGTTCCAAGGACATCGTGATCCTTGAGGACGAGATGCGCGCCCACTCCACCAACCTCTACATCTGCACCGACGACGGCAGCTACGGCGAGAAGTGCTTCGGCAACGCCAAGCTGGAAGAGCTCATCAAGTCCGGCCGCGAGTATGACGAAGTGTTCATCATCGGGCCGCTGAAGATGATGAAGTTCACCGCTCTCACCACCAAGCCCTACGGCATCAAGACCATCTGCTCTCTCTGCCCGATCATGATCGACGCCTCCGGCATGTGCGGCGGCTGCCGTCTGACCGTCGGCGGCGAGACCAAGTTTGCCTGCGTGGACGGCCCCGAGTTTGACGGCCACCAGGTCGATTGGGACGAGCTGATCGCCCGCAACTCCTTCTACGCCGGTGAAGAGACCGCCGCGAAGGAACATATCTGCCGCATCACCGGAGGTGTAAGACATGGCTAATATGAGTATGACGAAAAACCCCATTCCGGAGCAGGAGCCTCTGGTACGCAACAAGAACTTTGACGAGGTCGCTCTCGGCTACACCGAGGAGATCGCCATCGACGAGGCCAAGCGCTGCCTCAACTGCCGTCAGCATCCCTGCGTCAGCGGCTGCCCGGTGAACGTCCGCATTCCGGAGTTCATCGCCAAGGTCGCCGAGGGCGAGTTTGAAGAAGCCTACAAGATCATCACCTCCACCAACAGCCTGCCCGCCGTCTGCGGCCGCGTCTGCCCGCAGGAGCATCAGTGCGAGGGCAAGTGCGTCCGCGGCATCAAGGGCGAGAGCGTCGGCATCGGTCGTCTCGAGCGCTTCGTCGCCGACTGGCACGCCGCCCACGCCGACCCCAACGCGAAGGTCGAGAAGCCCGTTTCCAACGGCCACCGTGTCGCCGTCGTCGGCTCCGGCCCTGCCGGTCTGACCTGCGCGGGCGACCTTGCCCGCATGGGCTACGAAGTCACCGTGTACGAGCTGTTCCACAAGGCCGGCGGCGTTCTGGTGTACGGTATCCCCGAGTTCCGTCTGCCCAAGGCGATCGTGGCGCGCGAAGTCGCGGCGCTCGAAGAGATGGGCGTTAAGATCGTGACCGACGCCGTCATCGGCCGCGCGATCTCCATCGACGAGCTGCTCACTGAGGAAGGCTTTGAGGCCGTGTTCCTCGGCTCCGGCGCGGGTCTGCCCCGCTTCCTCGGCATTCCGGGCGAGAACCTGCTCGGCGTTTACTCCGCCAACGAGTTCCTGACCCGTATCAACCTCATGAAGGCTTACCGCGAAGATTACGACACGCCGATCAAGCACCACAAGTGCGTCGCCGTCGTCGGCGCCGGCAACGTTGCCATGGACGCCGCCCGCTGCGCGAAACGTCTCGGCGCGGAGCATGTCTACGTCGTCTACCGCCGCGGCATGGAAGAGGTCCCCGCCCGTAAGGAAGAGGTCCATCACGCCCAGGAGGAAGAGGTCGAGTTCAAGCTGCTCACCAACCCGGTTCGCGTCATCGGCGACGAGAAGGGCTACGTGACCGGCATCGAGTGCATCAAGATGGAGCTCGGCGAGCCTGACGAGAAGGGCCGCCGCCGTCCGATGCCCGTTGAAGGCTCCAACTTCGTGCTCGAAGTGGACGCCATGATCGACGCTCTCGGCACCAGCCCCAACCCGCTGCTCCGCATGACCACCCCCGGTCTGGAAGCGGACAAGCACGGCTGCCTGATCGCCGACGAGAAGGGCAAGACCACCCACGAGGGCGTGTTCGCCGGCGGCGACGCCGTCACGGGTGCTGCCACCGTCATCCTCGCCATGGGCGCCGGCAAGACCGCCGCTACCGCCATCGACGAGTACATCAAGAACAAGAACGCCTGAGTTTTTACATAAGGCATAAGAAAAATCCGGTTCGGAGCTTCCGAGCCGGATTTTCTTATGGACTTTTCGCCGGGAATCTGCTATTTTCAATGTGCAAATTACCCAAAAGGAGCGGGGCATCATGCGTCAGAATAAAGGTTGGAGAACAGAATACTTCTCTATGATTTAAAAAGGAGAACCAATCGATTTATGCTGAACAAAGAGGGATTCAATGCATGGGCGGACGGGTACGACCGCAGCACCGCCCGCTCCGGCGCGGGAAAGGTCACGTTTATCCAAAGCCTTCTTCCGCTGCTGCGCGAGGGCGGAGTCATCTATATTGGCAACGTTGCCTTTGATACACGCGCGGAGCTGGAGGCGTGCCGGGCGCAGTCCGGAACCCGCTGGGACAAGGACGAGATCTATTTTGTCTATGACGAGCTGAAAAAGGCGTTCCCCGCCATGACGTTTGACCGTCTCTCCCCCTGTTCCGGGATACTGTCGCTGCGGAAGTGAGGCTGCCATGACGTCCACCGACTGGATACACTATATACAGGATGCTTACAGCACAGAGCCGGAGCATCCGTGGGCGGACAAACCGGAGTTTTCCGTATTCCGTCATGCGAGCAACAAAAAATGGTTTGCTCTTTTTATGACCGTGAAGGCTTCGCTGCTCGGTCTGCCGGGAGCCGAAGAAGTCCCCGTGCTGAATCTCAAGGCCGATCCTCGTCTGATCGGGCCGCAGCGGGAAAAGCCCGGGTTCTTCCCTGCCTACCATATGAACAAGGAGCATTGGATCACCGCCGCGCTCGACGGCAGCGCGCCGGAGGACGAAATAAAGATTCTGCTTGCCATGAGTTATGATCTGACAGCAATGACGCGCGCTTCTCGCAAAAATACTATACTGCCATGAAAAAAATCCTCGTGATCGGCTGTCCCGGGTCGGGAAAGAGCACGTTTGCCCGGCGGCTGCGGGACAGGACCGGGCTGCCGCTCTATCCTATCGATCTTCTCCGGCACAGGCCGGACAAAACGACCGTTTCCGAAGCGGAATTCGACGCGGCGCTCGCCGTATTTCATTCCCGCGCCGAGTGCGAGGCCTATGAGATTCCGGCGGCGGAAGCCTGACGGTTTACCCATGGAGGACCGATATGAACGAAACAAACCAAACCGACCCTTTCGCCCCGCTGTTCGCGGAGCTTGACCGGCGGCTCGCCGGAGAAGCCCCCGTGCATCTCGCTATTGAGGGCGGAAGCGCGAGCGGCAAAACGACGCTCGGCAAAATTCTCGCCGAACGGTATGACTGCACCGTGTTCCATATGGACGACTTTTTTCTCCGCTCCGAGCAGCGCACCGCCGCGCGGTTTGCCGAGCCCGGCGGGAATGTGGATCGGGAACGGTTTCTCGCCGAGGTGCTGCTCCCGCTCCGGCGCGGCGAAAAGGTTTTTTACCGGCGGTTCGACTGCGCTTCCATGCAGCTGCAAAAGCCCGTGGAGACCGCGCCGAAAAAGCTCGTTGTTGCCGAGGGGGCATACTCCATGCACCCCGACCTTGCGCCGTATTACGATCTCTCCGTATTTCTGGACATCTCCCCGGAATTGCAGCGCGAGCGCATTTCCCGCCGCAACACGCCGGAGAAAGCCAACCGCTTTTTTGCCGAATGGATCCCGATGGAGCAGGCGTACTTTGCCGCGTTCGATATTCCGGCAAAGTGCACGCTGCGCCTTCCCATACTGTAAAGAAAGAAGAGGCACCTATAATCTCATCATCCTCGACTGCGCCGCCGGAAAGGGCCGCACGGGCGTTGTGTCGGCGATTCTCCTCCACAAATCGGGCATGAGCCGCGAATACATTATCGCGGATTTTATGAAGACCGCGTCCAATCCGGAAGCGTATCTCGCGCAGTTTGCCGGTGAGCACCCCGGCATCCGGCTCGACGTCATCACGCCGCACGAGCGGTACATGGAAGAGCTCCTCGCGTGGCTCACGGCGCAGGAGATATAAGGCGCACTGGCAACAGCGCGTTGCTTGCCTGCGCCGGAACCTCTGCCAGTGCTGCGGTATGCCGCTCGAGGACAAAATAACCAGCCGCGAGCCGGACGGATCGTTCAACGAGGAATACTGCAAATGGTGCTACTCCGGCGGCGAGTTCAAGTATGAGAGCGCCGAGCAGCTCATTGATTTCTGCGTGGAGCATATGGCGACGGAGGCATGGCCCGCGGCGCAGGTCCGCGCGCACATGGAAGCCGTCGTGCCGCAGCTCAGGCACTGGAAACACGAAAAATGATTATAGCAACGAAAAAAGCGTATGGCCGCGGCCATACGCTTTTTTCGTTATTCGTTATTCCTTCTCCGCCGGGGACTCCGTTTTGGCTTCAGCTTCCGCCTTTTCCGTGTCTGCAGGAGCGGCTTCGCTTTCGGGCAGAGGCTCGGTTTTGCTGTCGGGCAGCGTTTCCGCCGCTTCCGCGGGGTCAAGCTCGATCACGGGCGCCTGTCCCGCGAGGAACTCGGCGCGCGATTTTCCGTGCGCCACCGCAACGGTGGTGAAGAGGCCGGAAATGCCGTCCAGCAGGAAGCCGAGCGCCGCGGCAAACAGAAGCGTATCGTTCTTTTCAAAGGGATTCACAAGCAGCAGTACGCCCGCCGCACAGATGCACACGCCCAGCACAAGCGCCGCCGACCAGCCGCCGGTTTCGCAGCTTTTGATATCCAGCCCGTGCTTGCAGTCCATGAAGCCGTGGTAAAGCAGCACAACGCCCATCACAATGACCGTAAGGCGCATGACCTGCTCCGCAAGGCTCTGCGTGAGCAGGATCCAGACGCCCGCCACCGCAGCAATAATGCCGGAGATGAGCAGCAGCTTTCGCAGCAGGCCGACGCGCTCCCCGGTAAGGTACGAGGCGATCTGCAGTATGCCCGAGAGGATCATCACCGCGCCGAAGCCGTAGCTGATCCATTTCATGGCAGTCGCCGTCCATATCAGCATGGCAATGCCGAGAGCCAGACAGAGAATGCTCACGCCGAACGCGGCAAAAGCAAAATGACGGAAAAAACGTTTCATGGCGTCTCCTTTCAAATGACCGAATAGACCGAATAGATCGTGGAAACAAGCTCGTACCGCAGCGGATAGTGCGTCATGGTGCCGAGAGCGGAGGCATCGGTCCTTTTCATCAGCAGCACGTCGGCCTCGCCCGCGGCAGCCGCGGCAGCGAGAACGGACGCATCGCCGGCATAGACCTCGGCGATGTATCCGGTTGCGGTCTCAAACGCCGGGAGCCACGCTGTGAGGATGCCGCTCTCCAAAAGCTCCGTATCCGCTGCAACACGCACACGGCGCGTCTCATCCGTGGCCGCGGGGATCTCTTCGGAATTGCGCTCTGCAGCCGGGACCGTATACATCGGCGTATCCAGCCCGTCGGGGATAAAGGTCTCCGCTGTGTCCTTCCCTGCGGAACGAAGCCAGCGGCTGAGCGCCTTTGCCCCGTCGCTCCTGCCCTCGCAGAGGACATACACGGTCTCCTCCCCCGCGGTGAAGCGCGGCGCGGCGGTCGGCTCCGGAGTTGGCTCCGCCGTCGGCTCCGGCGTCGGCGCCTCCGTTGTCTCCGGCGCAGCGGACGGCGGGGCGGACGGCTCCGCCGTATCCGGCGCTTTGGGGCCGCACGCCGTCAGCAGCAGGCACGCCGCGAGGAAAAGCGGCACAACATATTTCTTCATGGCTTATTCTCCTTATCGCAGCCGCCGGAACAGCTGCCGCAGTCTCCGCCGCAGCCGCGCTTCCGGTTTTTCCAGCCGCGCTTCACGGCGATCACCGCCCACACGGCGACGCCGAGCAAAATAACGATATCCCCTATGGACATACGATGCCTTTCATTTCACTAAATAAGCAGTGCGATCTGGTAGACCGCCGCGCCGAGTCCCCAGGCGAGCAGGCACTGAAACACCACGACGCCGAACGTTTTCCACACCGAGTCAAGCTCCCGCCGGATCGCCGCGACCGCCGCCACGCAGGGCGTATAGAGCAGCGTGAACACAAGAAACGCCGCCGCGCTGCGCACGGAGAAAAGCGTGGAGAGCGCCGCGCCGCCGGTGAGCACGCCGAGCGTGCTGACAACGGCTTCCTTTGCCATAAAGCCCGCGATGAGCGAGGTGCATACGCGCCAATCGGCAAAGCCGAGCGGCGCGAAGAGCGGCGCAAGAAGTCCGCCAAGCGCGGCGAGAAGGCTCTGCGAATTGTCCGAAACGGGGTTGATGCGCGTATCGAACGTCTGCAAAAACCAGATCACAAGGCTTGCCACGAAAATGACGGTAAAGGCGCGGTGAAGAAAGTCCTTCGCCTTGTCCCACATGAGCTGGAGCGTTGTGCGCACCGATGGCATGCGGTAGTTCGGCAGCTCCATCACAAACGGGATGGGGTTGCCGCGAAAGAGCGTTTTTCCGAACACGAGCGCCGCCAGAACGCCGATAAGGATGCCGAAAACGTACAGTCCGCCCATGGCGAGCGCCTTATACTTTGGGAAAAACGCCGCGACGAACACGGAATAGATGGGGATCTTGGCGCTGCAGCTCATAAACGGCGTGAGCAGCACGGTCATGCGGCGGTCACGCTCGCTCGTGAGCGTCCGCGTTGCCATGACCGCCGGAACGGTGCAGCCGAAGCCGATGAGCATCGGCACAACGCTCTTTCCGGAGAGACCGATGCGGCGCAGGAGCTTGTCCATCACGAACGCGACACGCGCCATATACCCGGTGTCCTCCAGCATGGAGAGGAAAAAGAACAGCACTACAATAATGGGCAGGAAGCTCACCACATTGCCGACGCCGCCGAACAGCCCGTCGATAACGAGCGAGTGCACGACCGGATTGATGCCGTAAGCCGTGAGCGCCGCGTCTGTCACCCCTGCCAATGCGTTGATCCCCATGGCAAGCAGGTCGGACAAAAACGCGCCGATCACTTCAAACGTGAGATAAAACACCAGCAGCATAATGCCGACAAAGATCGGCAGGGCGAATATGCGGTGGGTAAGGACGTTATCGATGGCGCGCGAACGTTTCCGCTCGCGGCTCTCCTCGGGTTTTTTCACCGTTTCGGCGCAGACCGATTCGATGAAGGAATACCGCATGTCGGCAATGGCGGCATTGCGGTCGAGCCCCGTTTCGCGCTCCATTTCCACGATGCTGTGCTCACACAGCTCCAGCTCGTTCTCGTCGAGCGCGAGACGCGCGACGATATCGCTATTCCCCTCGATTACGTTCATGGCCGCCCAGCGGGCGCTCATCCGGGCGCGCTCGGCGTGGTCCTCCACCACATGCGTCACGGCGTGGATGCAGCGGTGGACCGGTCCGGGCGGGCAGAAGTCGTATACCTCCGGCTTGCGCCCCGTGGCTGCCGTGCGGCAGGCGAGCTCCGTCAGATCGGCGATGCCTTCGCCCTTTGCCGCGCTGATCGGCACGACCGGGATGCCCAGCAGCTCCGAGAGCTTCACAGTATCGACCGTGCCGCCGTTGGCGCGCACCTCGTCCATCATATTCAGCGCGAGCACCATCGGCACCTGCATCTCGATCATCTGCAGCGTGAGATAAAGGTTTCGCTCAATGTTCGTGGCGTCCACGATGTTGATGATGCCGTCGGGCCGGCCGTCAAGAATGAAATCGCGCGTTACGATCTCTTCGGCGGAATAGGGCCGCAGCGAATAGATGCCCGGCAGGTCGACGACCTCGTCGCCCTTCGTGTTGCGGATGCTGCCGCTTTTGCTGTCCACCGTAACGCCGGGGAAATTGCCGACGTGCTGATTGCTTCCGGTGAGCTGATTGAAAAGCGTCGTTTTGCCGCAGTTCTGGTTTCCGGCAAGAGCGAATCTCATGTGAGCTCCACCTCCACCTTGGCGGCGTCCTCCAGCCGCAGCGAAAGCGTATACCCGCGCAGAAATACCTCCACCGGGTCCCCCATCGGCGCAATGCGCGTTACGGTAATGTGCGTTTTGGGAATGACTCCCATATCAAGCAGCCGGAGCCGGAGAGCGCCCTCGCCTCCGACGCTTCGGATGATCCCCGACTGTCCCACATGCAGTTTATCCAACGTCATTTCTTTTCCACCCACTTTATTTTGTATTCTCTATTTTACGGCATTATCGTCAAAAATCAATATCCAATCTGCCGGTTTTATCCCGCCTTACACTTTTGCTGAAAACGTATATTGATTTCCTCTTTCAGCTCTGCTAATATAGTACACAAGATACAACGATATCCGTATTATATATGCCGGAGGTTTCATCATGTGCGCACAAGCTCTGCCGGAAGGCTTTTACCGCGAAGAGATCGTTTTCACGCCGGAGGAGGCGGACAGCTTTGGCCGCGTCCGGCCCGACGCGCTCGCCCACCGCTTTCAGGAGATTGCCGCGGTACACCATGCCTCGCTCGGCGTCGGGCAGGAGATCGCCGTGACGAAGGGCTGCTTCTGGGCGCTCGCGCGCACGGAGATGCGAATTTCCCGGCTGCCCGCCGTGGGCGAGCGCGTGTTTCTCGACACATGGGTCGGGCGGCAGTCGCACGGGCTGTTCTGGCGGCACTACCGGATCGCCGGCGAGGACGGCGCGGCGCTTCTCTACGCCGTTTCGATCTGGGTCATCATGGATATCGAGAGCCGCGCGCTCACCAAAGATCACGCCTGGGCCGTCGTTTCGCGCGTCACGGTCGAGGGAGAACTGCCCGCGGCGTTCAAGCCTATTCCCTTCCCCCGTGAGCTGCCGCAGCGCAGTTCCCGCCGCGTGACCGACGCCGAGACCGACGGAAACGGCCATCTCAACAACTGTCTGTATCTACGCTGGGGACAGGATCTGCTGCCGGAGGAGTTTGCACGCACGCATGCGCTGCGCAGCGTCTGGATCGAATATCGGAAAGAATTGCCGCGCGGCACAGAATCGGAGTTGACGTATTCGCTCAGCGGGAGTACTCTGTATGTGCGGGGAACCGCAGAAAACAAAGAACGATTTTTGCTGAGGATGGAATATGATGAAACGGTTTGAAAGCGATTATCTGGAAGGCGCGCATCCCGATGTGCTCCGGGCACTGATTGAAACGAACGGCGAGCAGACCCCCGGCTACGGAGAGGATCCCCACTGCGAAGCTGCCCGCGCCCTGCTGCGCGAGCGCTGCGAACTGCCGGAGGGTGAGATACAGTTCCTCGTCGGCGGCACGCAGGTCAATCGCACCGTGATCGCCTCGATCCTGCGCCCCCATCAGGGCGTCGTCGCGGCGGACACCGGCCACATCGCCGCGCATGAGACCGGCGCGATCGAAAACTCCGGCCACAAGGTGCTGACCGTGCCGAACACGGACGGCAAGATCGCCGCCGCGCAGGTTGAGGAGCTTTGCCGCGCGCATTATGCCGACGCGAGCTTTGAGCACACGGTGCAGCCGGGCATGGTGTACATCTCGAACCCCACGGAATTCGGCACCGTATACACCCGCGGCGAGCTGGAAGCGCTCCACGCCGTGTGCAAAGCGCGCCATCTCCCGCTCTTTATCGACGGCGCACGTCTCGGCGCCGCGCTCTACAGCCCGGTGTGCGACTATACGCTCGCGGACATGGCGCATATGTGCGAAGTGTTCACGATCGGCGGCACGAAAATGGGCCTTCTCTTCGGCGAGGCGGCAGTGTTCTCCGCGCCGGAGCTTGCCAAGGACTTCCGCTACTTCGTCAAGCAGAACGGCGGCATGCTGGCCAAGGGCCGTCTGCTCGGCGTGCAGTTTTATGCGGCCTTCAAGGACGGGCTCTATGACCGCATCGGCGCGGAGGAGGTACGTCTTGCGCTTCGTCTGCGTGACGGATTCCGTGCCCGCGGCTGGACCTTCCTGGTGGAGTCTCCCTCCAACCAGCAGTTCCCCATTCTGCCGGACGCGCTCATCGAACGGCTCAAACCGGAGTTTTCGTGCAGCCATACGCAGTCCTTCCCCAACGGCATGAGCGCCGTGCGCTTCTGCACGAGCTGGGCGACGACCGACGCCGACATCGACGCGCTGCTTGACGCCGTTCCCATCAACGCCTGAACCGCATAAATATTGCCAAAGCCGCCCCGCCCGGATCGATTTTTCGGGTGGGGCAGCTGTCCGTTAGAAAGGTTGCGCGATAGTTGGTGGCGCAACCGGCAACGAGATGTTATATTGGCGGCGAAAAGGAGGTTATTATATGCGATTTTCCATTCTTATGACCGTCATGTCGCTTCTGATCCTTGCCGTAGGCGTCTATGTGCTCATACTGCTCATCCGTGCGCTGCGAAAGTACATCCGCTCCGAGCCCGTGCGGAAAGAAAAGGCAGCGAGCGCCAGATCGCTCGGCGAAGTTTTGAAGCGCCGCCGGACGGAGTGCAAAATGACGCAGGAGTTTGTGGCGGAGGCGCTGAGCGTCAGCCGGCAGGCGGTCTCCAAGTGGGAGAGCGGCGCATCCGACCCAAGCACGGCGAACCTCATTGCGCTTGCAAAGCTCTTCGACACAACGCCGGAGGAGCTTCTGAAAGAAAGTCAGTAACAGCAGAAGAGCGTCCTTCCATACGGCTTTGCCGCATGGTGGACGCTCTTTTCTCTTTTATGCGGCAATGTTCTTTCCTTTGCGCATTTCGCACCGATAAAACGGGATGAGCAGCGCCGTGGCGCCGATCCAGGCAAGCGGCGAAGAGAAGCACACGCCCGTGTAGCCAAGCACACGCGCAAGTCCCAGCGCGCCGCTGATGCGCATCACCAGCTCAACGACG
>OLQM01003255.1_pt1 | contig 14345 bp, 14 predicted proteins | sample 1673161 | NCBI WGS metagenome assembly OLQM01 (sample SAMEA3136761, study PRJEB25190) | human gut metagenome | reverse complement strand
TGCCTTTTGCGCCATCTGTTCCATCACCGTTTTTTCCCTCCGGCTTTCGTGCAATTCTTCCGCGCTCTCTCCGGCGCGCCTGTCCTCGGCGCGGTTACGGGAAAACAGGAGCAGTGCGGCGATCACCAGCACTGCTCCCGCTGTCAATAAGACGATCCCGATTTTTTTAGGCTTCGTCATGCTTCTTTTTCTTCGTGAGCACAACAACGCCGCCCGCGATCAGCAGCACGCCCAGCGCGCCGAACACGGCGACGGGCCAGTTGAGCTGACCGGTGGGGATGAGGGGCTTTTCGTTGTTGAAGCCCTCGACCGTGAACACCCAGTCCACTTCGCCGACACGGTAGGCGTACTCGTTGCCGAGCCCGGCGGGAACCGTGAGCACCGCTTCGAGCTTCGCGCTCTTGCCCTTGGCAAAGGTGCCGAGAAGGACGTTATCGGTGAGCTGCGCGGTCTGGTCCGGGGAAGCGGAGAAAATGCTCTGCTTCGTGCCGTCCGCGTTCACGAGATAGACCTCCATCGTGAGCTTGGAGAGGAAGTCCGCCATGGTGACGACGGTCTCGTCGCGCACGCCGTCGATGTCGGCCTGATCGTGGCCGTCCTCGTTTTCAAAGGGCTCACTGTAGGTGAGCGGGTTGCCCTCTTCGTCGTGGGCCTCGGCGCGGATGTAGAGCTTCACATAGTCAAAGCCGCTGACGTTGTTTTTGATCGTGATGTTCTCGGTCAGCTCGTCGCCGGGCATGACGTTTTTGAAGTTGCCAAAAAGGTCTGTGTCCGTGTAGCCGCTGCCGGTGGTCTCGATCACAAGACCGTTGGTACCCTGACGGCTCACCACGGCGTCGGCGGCGAGAGCCGGGACGGTCAGCGCCGCAAGCGCGGCGATGACCATCACGAGGGAGAGGAGCTTCTTCATCGATTTTTTCATGTCGTTACTCCCTCCTTAGTTACCGCTGACAGGCGTTACGCCCCATGCTTCCTGAACGGCCTTGGCCGGAGTGCTCTGCACCGCCGTCGCCAGAATTTCTACCGACAGGATGTACTCCGCATTTTCCGGATACACCACCGAGCAGTTAACAAGGCTTCCGCCCTCGGTGAAATGTCCGGGCGCTACGGGTGTCAGATAGTAGAAATATCCGTCCGTGCCCTTTGTCCACGCTTTGTCCGGATTCTCACTGATTGAGAGTTCGTAGCCGTTCGGGATGGTTCCCTGCGGGACGGGGGCGATGCTCCCGTCCTTGTTGAGCCAGCTTACCACATAGGTGGCGCGGATGTAGGCATCGGTCGTGCCGGTGTTCTGGATTTTAACGTCATTCTTCGTTGTGCCGCCGGGGGTAAACGTTTCGGCGACAGCGCAGGTAACATTCGCATAGGTGAACTTGTTCTCCACCGGCGCTGTTTTGGTCACCAGAAAGGCGACGGTAGAGCCGACCACCGCGCCGATCAGCATGACGACCGCGATGAACAGGATGGCCAGCTTGTTCATGCGGATTCTCGGTTTGTTGTTCGCTTTCGCGTGGGATCCATTATACATGATTGCCGCCTCCTTTCTCAGTTACCGGAATCTGTTTCGATGATCGTTCCGAATACGTTCTTGCTGTAGGCGTCGCCGCCGAGCCATTTGCCATTTTCACGGCTGTTCGTGAAATCGAAGACAAAGCCGTCTTTGGGCTTGATTTCATGCTCTATCGAGTTGGCGGTACCGTCTGCGGTCTTATAGCGCCAGCTCCAATCGGTGACCTCCGTGACGGAGTATGTACCGACCTTGAGGCCCTTGATCGTAACAGAACCGCTGCCCTGGATCACAACGCGCTTGTAGTAGCCGTTCGGGCCGGTCACATCAAAGATGAAGCTCTGGTTCTCGTCAATCGCCTGCCAGCCCTGCTTGTTGATCGTCAGGTCGGCAACGTCATACTCAAACTTGGCGTAGTACGTCGCGGCCTCGTAGCCCATAGTACCATTGCCGAGGTCGGCGGTCTTCTGCGGGGTGATCCTGTTATTCTCGATCCACGCCTCGTCTACCGGCTGCGTGCAATCCTTGTCCTTATACCAGCCGACGAACTTGAATCCGGCGCTCGCGGTAGGCGTGGAGCCTTCCGGCGTGCCGTCGACTACCTTGACCGTGTTGTTCTGATAATTGTCCAGCGTACCGCAGCCATCCGGGCCGACGACCTCGTATTTGATGTCAACAGTATCTTCGACGTAATAGAAGATTTTAACATTGTTGACCGCGGTATTGCCTTCTTCGGCAACGATATCGATCGTCTGCGGGTTTGTTGTACCGAGAACCAGCGTATAGCCGGGGACTTCTTTCGCTCCCTGCGTCACGCGCGCCTGATAGCGGGCGCTGCCGGTTACAGGATCAGCAACCTTAGTTTCCGTCGTCCCCTGAACAAGGAAGCGGAATTTGTAGGGATACACATTGCGGTCATAGTAGAGCTTAAGTACAAGACCATCCGCTGAGAGTGTACCGCTGGCTGTGCTCTTGCCCGCGTTATACGTGAACCCCGTAAGCATCAGCGGAGTTTCGGAATAATCTGTTCCGATCGTAGCATTGAGGTTTGTGCTGCTCTGGTACTCGGTGTACTCGTCGTTGGTGAGATTCTGGATCAGGTGGATTTTCTGCAGCGGTGCATGCGTCTCATCCTTCGTATACCAGAAGGTCAGCACGTTTTTTGTATCATCGGCAGAGAGAACCAACTGCTTCTGATACGCATCCGGCGCATACCCCTTGATCTTCACAAATTTCTCCGTGATCACGGCATCGGAAGACGCTTCGTGCTTCTCTTCGCTGAGAACCGTCTCCGTATTCCGTTCCAGATAACGAACCGTGTAATTTACTTTTTCTCTGGCAACATATACGAACGTGTACTCGTTCGTACCCTCAATGTCCATCTGAATGGAGTGGCTGCCTTCCATAGGATAATAGCCTGTCTGATAGCCTTCATTCAGCATGCCGAACGTTTTCGCCGCAAATGTCTTAGTCGTTCCGGCGAGCGCAGACCCTGTGGTATCCTCCGCGATGGTTGTTCCATTCTCAAGCTGATAGTGAATAACGTAGTCTACATTAACGTCCGCTCTCCACTTAGCGTAGAGATTCAGGTCACGGTTGACCGGCATGGAGAAGTCAAACGCTTTTTCCTCGTCGGTATCGCTGATGTAGAACCAGCCGACAAAGGTGTAAGGTTTACGCTCCGGATTCGCCGGGGAATCCGTTACCGCTGTGCCATGCGGAACATTCGTCCATGTCTGAATCGCTTGGCCGTTATTGTCCAGAACCTCCTTCGTCAGGTACGTTGTGACCGTGTGGGTCTTGGGCACCCATTTGGCATAGAGCACCAGATCGGAGGCGGGCATGGTCAGCGTGCTAAGGTCTGCCTTGGAGCCCTCAGAGCAGCCTGACGTCGTATACCATCCGTCGAATACATATGCGTTCTTTTCAAGCTTATCCGGATACTCCGGCTCAAAAGAATAGCTGCTCAGAGGAGCCTCGTACTGAACGCTCCCGCCCTTGCCATCAACTTCTGCGTTATAGTTGTAGAATGACAGTTCGTAGCTGTTGCGGGTATAGTACAGGTAGTTGTTTTGCTTCATTTTGACTTTCCCGTCTTTTGGGAGATATGGGTCGGAATCGCCCTGCGTGAAGCCGGTGATGGGGTGAAATTCCTCGGCATAGGTCAGGCTTACCCTCGTACTGTATTTAAGATCGACCACCTTGTACTGCTTGTAGTTTTTCCCGTTATGGGTGGTATCACCCGCTTCCCCGTTCAGCGTTTCCACGTAGTAGTAAATCTTCGCGCCGGATTCGGAGGCTTTTTTTTCAAACGTAATGTTTTCGCCCGGCATGGTATCGATCGTGCCGAGGTTGTTGCCGGGCACAAAGGACTGACAGCCTTCCGGCACAACCCACCAGATGGTTTTGTCTCCGTCCTTGATGGGGAAATTGCTGTGGATATCCGCGTCATACTTGGCGGTGATGGTTTTAATCACCTTATAACAGTTATCGTTATGCGTGTGCATAAACCATTTATCGCAGTCGAGTTCTCTGAATTTGAGCGTATAGGGATTTCTTGTATAGTAGACGTTCAACACGGTGGAGCCGTCGCCTTTGACGGTGACGGTTTCAACCTTGTCGGTGTTGTAGGTGAAATGCTTATCGTCGCGGCCTTCAAAGCTCTGGTTCTGATAATCGCCGCTGCTCTTCTGCGTACCGGGTGCAACATCGGCGGGCGTGAACGTTCCGGCTACGCTGTAGCCGACGTCATTGGCGTTCTCATACCAGAATACGACGGTAAATCCGGCTGTGCCTTTTTGCCACTTTGCCGTGAAGCTGAGAGGATTCTCAATAACCGGCATTGTTTTCGGAATCTCTCCGCTCCAACCAGTAAATGTATAGCCGGGCTTTTGCGGATTTCCTACATTGACCGGCGCGCCATAGCGGGCATAGATGGGTTCCACGCCGTAGCCGCCGTCCAGATTGAAGTTGATCAGATAATAATAGCGATCATACTTGACTTCGACTACCGTGCTCTCGTCGCCGGCGATTTTTACCGTAGCATCATACTTCAGAGAATAAAAGCCGGGATAAAGCTTTGCAAGCGTTTCGCCGACTGCGTCTCCGGTGTTACCGTTCCTGATCTCCGGATCGCCGTCCTGCGTATATTCATCGTTGGATACGTTCTGGCGAAGATGCTTAACGCTGAACTTTACAAGGGCGGGCGTATATTTAACCGTGAAATTCTGATCCTCCTGAATGTTCTCACCGCCAACGGTGATTTCCGCCTGTTCAGCCGTATATCCCACTACCACAGGACTCTTAACGACGCTCTGGTAGGTGCTGCCAGCCATAACCGTCGCCGTCCAAGGGTCAGCAATCTGCTGATCCTTATTATCGACATAGTTGATAGTAATGGTGAAAGTCTGGGCATAGGGTTCCTCGCCGCCGTCGTCGGACGGGGCGGGGTCGTTTACCGGGGCGGGGTCGGCGAGAGAGGCCGGGGCGGCATTGCCCGTCAGGTCATTCGCCGGAGCAGCGTCAGCCGCCGGAGCAGCGTCGGGAGCCGGGGTCTCTTCCGCGGCGGTCTGCGGGGGGATGATGACCGGCTCGCCTACCGGCTCGGCCTCGGAGATGACGGTGGGGGCCTTCGGAGCCTGCGCCGGAGCAGAGACGGGCGTTTCGTCCGTGATCTGCACCGTGACGGTGTTGGAGTAAACCGGCTCTTCGGCTGCGCCGGTGACGCGGCAGCGGATGTTCGCCGTGCCGCCGTACAGCAGATTCGCCACGAGTGCGTAGCCAACTTCCAACTCCGCGCCGGTAGCACCGGCAATATTCGCCCAGACGTCGCCGCCGACCTGGATCTGCCACTGATAGTAGCCGGACAGGCCGCCCGCAGCGAGCGTCTTCTTTTCATTTTTAGGAACGGAAACTGTATCCACAGCGACATTCTCGCTGTAGATCATAAGCTCCGAGTCCGCAGCGGCGGGGGTGATGAGGGCGGCGGTCACGAGGCCGAAGGAAAGAGCGCAGCAGAGAAACAGCGCTAACAGCTTCTTTTTCATTTCACGACCTCCTTAAGGATTTCCCGGAACGGCTGTCGGAACTTGTGTCGGCTCCGGCACCTGCGTCGGCTCCGGCGGAGCAAAGCTCGGCCAGCCGGCGGCGGAGAACACGTCCGTGCCGTTGTTGTCCGCCTGCACCGCGCCCACATTCACTTCCACATACGCCGTGGAGTTCTGGTACTCGTTGCCCATCTCCGGGGCAAACGTTACCGTGGTGAAGAGCGGGACGGTCGTCTCGCCGGGGGCGAGAGCCCAGTTATAATAGTAGTACCCGTCCAGATACGTCCAGTCCGTTTCGTTGAAGTCGAGCGAGACGTACTCGGGGGGCAGCGTCTCTTCGTCGGCGCCGTAGACATCGAGCTGCACCTGCGCACGCACCCAGACCGGGGCGGTGCCGGTGTTGCTGATCTCAACAATCTTCGTCACTTCCGTGCCGGGCATGACGCCGGTGCGATCCTCGAACGGCTCGGTGCGGTCCTCGTTCGCCCATTCGTTGAGCACAATGTTCACACCACCGCTGGTGATGACATTGTGCGCCTTGGTGTCTGCGGTGAAGTATGCCAGCGTGTTCGCCGCAAGTATGGCGACCAGGATGGCAAGCACCGACAGAATCAAGAATTTTCGCTTCATTGCTTTTACTCCCCTCAGGCTGTATTTGCAATTATTTCTTACGCTTTTCATGGCTCTTCAGACCATAGGAGAACATCTGCATTTGCATTAGATGCTCTCCTATGGTCTGCACCCACGGGGGGTGCAGACCATATTCGACTGGGTATGTGGAGGGATGTCTCTCCCTCCGTCAAGCCCTTCGGGCTTGCCACCTCCCTCGTCAGAGGGAGGCTTTTTTCATTGGCCCCCTTGTGCAAAGGGGGCTGTCAGCCGTTCCGGCTGACTGAGGGATTGTTCCTTCGTCTTGCCGATACGGACAATCCCTCCGGCGCTTCGCGCCACCTCCCTTTACACAAGGGAGGCTTTACGGGGAATTACTGCCAGTTGGAAGCAGCGCCGCGCCACCTCCCCTTTCAGGGGAGGCAAGATTTGGGCGGGAGATTACTTCGCGTCGTAAGCCGCGAAAGCAGCTTCCCAAGTGTCGAAGCCGTCAGCCTGAATGGCCTGAGCAACGACCTTCACTTCCTTGAAGCTATCCGTATTGACATTGTCGATGCCGGCAGGAATGGTAACGGTCTGGAACATGGCGGTGGTATCATCACCGGAAGCCAGAGCGCCTTCGTACTTCAGGATGAACTTCGCATCGAACTGACCGATGGTGAAGGTGTCGCCAGCCTCGACGCCGACAACGCTCCAGCCCTCGCCGAGCTCGCCGACGAGAAGGTTCAGAGCCGCCTTGTAGCCTTCCTGACCGAATGTATACTTGAAGTCAGGATAGTACGCACCGACGAGGTTCATCCAGTTGCTGACGTTAACGGTCGCGCGGATGTAGGCAGCGTTCTTGCCGGTATTGTGAACGATGGGGTCCTTCGTGACGACAGCGCCCGGGTAGACGTTATAAGCGTTGGAGGTCACGCGATCGCCGGTCGGATCATTGACGTTGGTCTCGTCGAGCTTGATCGCGACGTTGCCCATCGTGAAGGTGTTGTCGACGGTCTTGGTATCGGTCAGATAAGCAAACGTAGCGCCGATGGCGGCAAGGGCCACGAGCGTCACGCAGAGAAGAATCGCAACAAATCTTTTCTTAGTCATGGAATTATGTCCTTCCTTTATTGGTCAGCGCTCCCGAAAGAGCGCTGACCTGTTATGTTTAGGAATTACTGCCAGTTGGTGGCGGGAGTGCCCCAGGGGTTGTAGTTGGCGCCGAAGGCAGCGTCCATGGCGGCAGCGGCGGAGTCAAAGCCATCGGCCTGAACGGCGACCGCGAACACGGGATAATGCACCGTGCCTTCCAGAATGGAGAGGTCGGCATCGGGGTGGCGAGGATCGATGTACTTGCCGTCCTTCATATCCACGTTCTTGTCCAGATACACGCCGCAGATAAACTGCACGGTGGTATCATCGGCCGCGAGGGGCTGGTAGTAGTCCGCGAAATAGACGTTGTAGCTGACGCCATCCATGACAGTTTCAAAGTACTGCCACTTGCCGTTGTTCTTCCACTTCCACTCATTTTCGTAGGTGGTTCTGCCGTCGACATTGCCGAAGTTGCCGTGCAGAATGTTCATGCCGGCATTGAAGGTTTCGCCGAAGCCGTCGTCCAGATCGGAGGGAACGGCATAGTAGGCGCGGATCCACGCGGCGGAATTGCCGGTGTTCTTGATGGTGACGACTTTGTCAATGTAGTTCTTCGCCGCGGGCTGGCCGTTGGGGTACTTTTCGCCCTGCGCGGAGCCGACGATCGGCATCAGGACCTTCTCGCCATCGTAGGGAACGAAGCCGGTGTGGTCCGCGTTGCTCTGCTCTTCGATGAGCTGGATCTTCACGCTGCCGGCGGTGAAGGTGTTGTCGGCCTGATCGTTATCGGTGAAGTAAGCAAGAGAGGCGCCCACAACGGCGACCGCCAGAAGGGCGACGCAGAGGCACAGCGCGGTAATCTTCTTCTTCATGTACTTGGTACTCCTTCTTTAAGTAATTAAGGGTCGCTATTGCTTAGGGGTTAGTAGGCTGAGGGATTTTCGACCACGCAGTAGCCGCGTCGGGGATGTTCTCCTTCTGCACGGCGTAGGCCGTGAAGGTCAGGGTGGGGCTGCTGCCGACCTTGGCAATGTCTTCCTTGGTCAGGGCAGAGCTGACGGTGACCTCGTTGTTCTTGAGGACATAATACTCGCTATCGGTATCAGCCTTGGGGACTTCACGGTAGTAAACGCCATCCTCCAACTTCGTCCAGCCATCGGCGATCCCGTAAGACACGCCGTCAGCGAACGCGATGGGCTGCCCGACCTTCACAAACAGCCAGCAGTCTTCGGAACCGGCCTTGACGGTGACCTTCGGGTCTTTAGCAAGAGCCACACCGGGGACGATGTTGTAAGTACGCTCGGTCTCGGTCAAAGTGATGTCGATCTTGCCGTAGGTAAAGGTGTTGGTCACGGTATCGGTCGTGGCGACGAGCCAGGCGACGGTACCTCCTGCCACACAGCCGATCACAAGAACAAGCGCCAGAAGAGCGATAAACGCGCGGCTGCTCACACTGCGGCGACGGTTTGCAACATGCTTCATTTTCATTCTTCCTCCTTTCTTCCGTTATTGACAGGGAAATCTGTTATTTCCATGGATAACGATTATCCTTTTCCCTTTGGTTTATGCGCGGGGTGTCAGGGCTGCGGCGCAAAAGCCGCCCACGCAGCACCGGCGTTGGCAAAGCTGCCGGCCTGAATGGCTTCGGCAACGACCGTGATCTGGAAGTTGTTGAGCTTGGCAAGCTGCTCGCCGGTAGCCCATTCGGGAACGGTGATGTTGTTGAACAGGACGGGGAGCTTCACGTCGCCATTGGGAGCGCCGACGGTCTCGTTGTAGTAGAAGTAGTAGGTCAGGGTGTCAGCCGTCTTGTCATACGCGAAGTACTTGGCGTTGCCGAGCATATCTTCGGTATCGACCATGTTGTCAGGAATGATGCCGTCCCACTTGGCGGCGTTCGCTTCCACGAACTTCACCATGCGGATCAGCGGGTAAGCGTTCTCAACGCCGGTGGGGCCGTCGTCCGCAAACTCCGGATCGGTGCAGAGGGCGATGATCTCCGTCGCGTTGTTGAAGGTGACCTTCATGCGGACGTAGGATTCCTCGCTGCCAGCCTTGACGGTGACGGTCGGGTCCTTGGTGTATGTAGTGCCGGGCATCAGCTTGTAGCTGTTTGCCTTCACGCGGGGGCCGTTCGGGTTGGTGACGTCGGTCTCATCGAGCGTGATCTCGACCTTGCCGATGGTGAAGGTGTTGGTCACGGTGTCAGTCGAGGTCAGGTACGCCATCGTGCCCAGCACGGACGCCGCGATGAGCAACACCGCACAGAGAGTCAGGAGCAGAGCTTTGCTTTTCGTTTTCATGTTGCGAAAACCTCCTAAATTAAAGCTTTCTATAGGGAGCCTTGCGGCGTTGCCCTCATCTTTTGCGGACGTGACGGCCCGCGGGGGGATCGCCCCGTTTTTTTTCGTCCTCCCCGACGGTCTCGCCCTTGCTGTCCGGGGCGAAGATGTCCGGCAGGAACGTCAGCATCAGGAGCACGGCTCCGGCCGAGATGGCCACATACATGCCGGGGGGATGCTGGATGTAGTTTGCGACAAAGCCGAGGTACGGGATGGTGAACACTGGCGTGCCGATGACGTTCTTATAATGCACAAGACCGCCGTCTTCGGTTTCGTTCGCGTCGCCCTTCGTGCGGAAGCGGACGACAGTGGAGTCCTCCTCGTCCGGCACGACGCCGACGACGCGGTGCGTGGCGATGGTGTTTTCATCGAGCATGAAGGTGATGACCTGTCCGTCCCGAATGGTGTACGGGTCCACCTTTTTCACATAGATCAGCGAGCCGGTGTGGTACGTCGGCTCCATGGAGCCGGAGAGCACGGTGTACACCTGCAGACCGAAGAGCCTTGCGCCGACGAGAAGCAGCGCCAGCAGCACCACGAGCGCCACCAGAATGCTGCTGATGACATTCCACATTTTTCGGATCGAGCTTTTCTTCATAATACCGCTGTTTCCTTTCCCGCTCCCTCTGTCAGCTCGGCACGGAAGTGGGGCGCGATAAAGCTGTAGATCTGCTCGAAGGTCCGTTCCGTTGTAAGGTCGTTGTTTTCCATATCGCCCGCCATGACGTGCGCGGCAAAGGCGAGCATGGTTTCAAACACCTGATGCATGAGCATATCCAGATCCGTCTCGGGGCGGAAAAGGTATGCGACGCGCTGGATCAGCGCGTGGTAGTATTGCTGCTGCCGGTCGTGCTCGTAAGCGTAGAAGTCGGGGGAGCTGTAATACCGGAGATAGAAGATGCAGTCGTCCCGCTTGTCCAGAATGAATTTCCATGTCTTTTCCCAGAGATGGAAGCAGCGCTCCCGCCACGGGGAAGTTTCGGCGAGCACGTTCGGAAACTCCCGGCGCAGAAACACGGCGAGTCCCTCATCCCTATCATGCAGCGCTTCGGCAAGAAGCTCGTCCTTCCCCTTGAAGCATTTATAGATATATGCTTCGTTGAGGCCGGCATCGGCGGCAATGGCCTTGGTCGTTGCCTTTACAAGGCCCTTTTGGGCAATGACACGGATGGCGCTTCGGATGAATGTCTGTTGAATTTCTCTCTGTTCCAAAATGGGTACTCCTACGCAGGTTCTGCGATCGCAAAAATAAGTGGTTACTTACGGCGAGGGGGAAAAACAGCAAATCCGCCCCCGTTTTGCCAAAGAACGGGACGATTTGCTAACAAAACGGCGAATTCTTATCGTGGAGTTCGCCCCCCTATGATATGGGCAGCTTTTCACTATGCAGCGTCAGTATAAAAGTGAAAAAAGCAAGACTTTCACCCGATTTTTTAATCATTACTCCGGTTAAATTTTTTGTTACTTCTTAACAGCTGTAAGTTTCTTTACACATGTATATATTACTGGCATGTATTCCAGTATTTCCGGGCAGTCAAACTGGCAGTCAGGCCATTCCGGCATTTTTTGCCGCAGTCAATTTACTATATTATAAATAAGAAGGAGGCATGAAATGTGTCGAAGGGTAAAAATATTTTCCAGCGGAAGGACGGGCGCCGGGAGGCGCGGTGCAGCAAGGGGTATGAGCTGCCCGCCGTGCCGCGCCGGTTCGTCTAATACTGCGGCGGGTGGCTGCGCGGAAAGCAGCCGAAGGTGTAAGACGTGAAAAACGCCCGGCGCCGATGTTTTCCACCGGCGCCGGGCGTTTTTGACAGAGGGGCGAAATCCGCGATATGCGGAGAGCGCGGAATGGGCAGGTTTTCCACGGTCTTGCTTTGGGCGGAGCGTTCCCGCGCCCGTCGGGGTATATTGGGTGCTCCTGTAGGGGCGGAGCAGAGCCCCGCCCCTACGGGGTGCAACTCCGCCTTTTTTATCCGAGGGCGAGCGGCTTGCCGTCCAGCTCGGCGGCGGTCAGCTCTTCGCCGCGGTAGACGAGCTTGAGCGAGAAAAACGGCGCGTCCTCCGCGAGCAGGCGAAGAAAAATTCTGTCGCCCGCCCAGAGCTTTTTTGTGAGCAGCGCGTCCTTGCCGATCCAGGCAAGCTCGCCCTCGTCGCAGGGGCGCTGCTCGCCCGTCCACGCGTCCGCGGTGAACAGGTGCATATATTCGCACGGCCACACGTCCGAGACGAACGTCACAAGGCCGCGATAGCGCCAGCGCGTGAGCGTGAGCCCCGTTTCCTCGCGCACCTCGCGGCGGAGGCAGTCCTCCGGGCTCTCCCCCGGCTCGAACTTGCCGCCGACGCCGATCCATTTATCGCGGTTCTCGTCGTTTTCCTTTTTCGTGCGGTGGAGCATCAGATACTCGCCGCCGCGCTCCATATAGCAGAGCGTTGTGAGTTTCGTTTCCATTTATAATACTCCCCCGGGAAATTCCGTCCACGGGTACGCCGCGGGCGGCTTTTTTGCAAATGTCAGCATCTCGCCGGTGAGCGGGTGCGGAAAGGCGAGAGCGCAGGAAAAAAGCGCGATATCCCCTTCCCCGCTGCCGCCGTATTTTGCGTCGCCCCAGAGCGGCGCGCCGCGCGCGGCAAGCTGACAACGGATCTGGTGCGCGCGGCCCGTGTACAGACGGACGCGGCAGAGCGAGAGCCCGGCGCGAGAGGCGAGCACTTCATAGGCAAGGCGCGCTTCGCGCACGTCCTTCCCCGGCGCTTCGGCGAGAAACGTTTTGCGCAGTTTCCGGTCGCGCCGCAGCAGATCGCGCAGCTCGCCGCGCTGCTCCGGCAGCGCGCCGCAGGCGACGGCGAGATATTCCTTGCGCACATCGCCGCGCTCGATCGCGCGGCCAAGGTCGGCGGCGGCGTGGCGCGTGCGGGCGTAGACCATTACGCCGGAAACGGCGGCGTCCAGCCGGTGCACGGTGTAGACCGGGGCGCTGTCGTCCCCGAGCGCGGCGCGCAGAAGGGACGGCATGCCGCCCGGCTCGTCCGTGGAGAGGACGCCCGCGGGCTTCACGCACACGATGATTTTGTTGTCCAGATACAATACTTCCACAGTGACGCTCCTTTTGAACACTATATATTGTATCACATACGGGGTAGCGGAGCAAGGCATTTTGTGGTATACTTCTCCGGTAAATGCAAGGAGGAGACCGGCATGACGGAAATGTATCCCGCGTATTATGAGGCGTTTCGCTGCACGGCGGGCGCGTGCCGCCACAACTGCTGCATCGGCTGGGAGATCGACATTGACGGGAAGAGCGCGGAACGGTACGCCGCGCTGCCCGGAGCCTTCGGCGAGCGCGTGCGCGCGGCCGTCGAGCCAGGCGAGCCGCCGCACTTCCGGCTGGACGCGGCAGGGCGGTGCGCCATGCTCCGGGACGATAATCTCTGCGAATTGCAGCGCACGCTCGGCGAGAGCGCGCTCTGCAATATCTGCCGCGATCATCCGCGCTACCGGGTGTTTCTGCCCGGGCGGACGGAGATCGGGCTGGGGCTCTGCTGCGAGGAGGCGGCGCGGCTGCTGCTTTCCCGGACGGAAAAAGTGACGCTTCGCGGCGCGGTATCGAAAGCGCCGCCGCGCGAGACCGTGGAGCTGCTGCTCTTCCGGCAGAAGCTGCTGGACACCGCGCAGGACCGGCGGCTCACTCTCGGCGGACGGATGCGAAAAATTCTCACGCTCGCCGGCGCTTCCCTGCCCCGGCGGACGGCGCGCGCGTGGGCGGCGTTTTTCGCTTCTCTTGAACCGCTGGAGCCGGGATGGACGGAAGCGCTCGCAAAGCTGACGGGGTCGGTCGATTTTGCCGGGTTCCACGCCGTTTCCGCCGCGTGGGAGACGGAATATGAGCAGCTGCTCGTCTATTTCCTGTTGCGGCACCTGCTTGCGGACGAAGCGCGCGCTCTGCCGGCACGCGCGGCGTTCGCCGTTTTGAGCACCGCCATGCTCTACGCGCTCGGCGCAGCCGTGCGGACGGAAAACGGCACGGTCCGCTTTGGAGAGCGCGTGGAGCTTGCGCGGCTGTGGTCGGCAAACGTGGAGTATTCCGAGGAAAATATGCGGGCGGCGCTTGATGTGTTGACGTAATTTTATTTACATAATATAGTTTTCATAATGTTACGGAGGGCTTTTCATTGGATATCTGGGAAAGGCTGTATGAGGCGGCGGCGAAAGAGTATCATCCGGAGGAGGTTTCACCGTTCGTGTACGCGCACCACGTCGTATGCGCGCTGGAAGCGGACAACGGCGAAATTTATACAGGATTCTGCATTGAAGCGTGCAGCGGCGTGATGAATCTCTGCGCCGAGCGCGTCGCGGGGCTGAACATGTACATGCAGAGCGGGCAGACGAAGGTGCGGCGAATGATCGCCTTTCGGGACAGGCCGCCCTGCGGCAAGGGCAGCGGGATGCCGTGCGGCGCGTGCCGGGAGTTCTTCTATCAGCTCAACGAGGAAAACGAGGATATGGAGATCCTAGTCGATTACGCAAAGCGCGAGACCGTGACACTCCGCGAGCTCCTGCCCAAGTGGTGGGGTGCAGAAAGGTATGAGCAGGCCAGATAACGTCACGGCGAAACCCCTCAGTCGGCTGCGCCGACAGCTCCCCTGTCAGGGGAGCCAACCTGTCGAAAAAGCCTCGCAGAGTTTGCGCCCGCAGGCGCAAATAGAGTTTTAAACATTTTCTCCGGCGGCGTGTACGTCGGAGAAAATACTTCTCGGCTCGCAAACGTG
>OLQM01003242.1_pt1 | contig 14383 bp, 10 predicted proteins | sample 1673161 | NCBI WGS metagenome assembly OLQM01 (sample SAMEA3136761, study PRJEB25190) | human gut metagenome | reverse complement strand
CTCATGATTATGAATCATGCGCTCTAACCAGCTGAGCTATCCCGCCATCATTTCTGATTTGCGGGTGCAAAGATAGAGCTTAATTTTGAATTTCACAAGCCTATTCTAAACTTTTTCTTCATAATAATGTTTTTTATCTCAATAAATACTACATTTCAGACAATTAAAAAGCAAAAAAACAATGTATTTATTATGTGAATATAGAAAATTTGGTTTATTTTGCCTGCAGAAACTTTAAATAAGCTAACACCTATGGGAAAAGAAAAAATTCGTTTAGAATACATGTTGAAAGCCGGCTCCGGTAATGTCGTCTGGTCCATAATAAGCACCCCATCAGGCCTAGAGACTTGGTTTGCAGATAAAATAACATTCAAAGATAAAGTATTCACCTTCAAATGGGGTAAAACGGAAAGTCGCGAAGCAGAAGTAATAAACTTCAGAACGAACAGTTTCATACGGTTTCATTGGCTGGATGATGAAGAGCCGAAAGCTTACTTCGAACTGAAAATGGTATATAACGAACTGACCGGAGACTATATGCTGGAAGTTACAGATTGGGCAGAACCCGATGAAAAAGAGGACGTTAAAGAGCTGTGGGACTCTGAAATAGAAAAGTTGAAACGAGTAAGTGGACTGTAATTCTTTAAAAATATTCAAAACATAACTCTGCTCTCCATTTTTTATGCTAATTTTGTACCTTGATAGTTGCACAAAATGGAATAATGCTACGCATAAAAAAATTAGATATATTTATCCTTAAGAGCTTTTTGATGCTCTTTATTGGAACTTTTTTCATTTGTCTCTTCATCTTCATGATGCAGTTCTTATGGCGATATGTAGATGAATTGGTGGGAAAAGGTCTGGAGATGAGTGTATTGGCTCAGTTCTTTTTTTACTCGGCCCTTACATTGATACCCTTGTCATTACCCTTAGCCATCCTGTTGGCTGCACTGATGACATTCGGCAATTTCGGAGAACGCTATGAATTGCTATCTATGAAAGCAGCAGGTATCCCTCTGCTGCGAATTATCCGTCCCCTCGTATTTTTCTGTCTGTTTCTCAGTTGTATCTCTTTCTACTTTCAGAATGTAGTTGCGCCAAAAGCCCAGATGAAATTGTGGACATTATTGGTATCCATGAAGCAGACTTCACCAGAACTTGACATCCCGGAAGGAGTCTTTTATGATGAAATCGAAGGATATAATATATATGTAAAGCAGAAAGACCGCAAAACAGGAATGTTGAAAGATATACTCATCTACAACTTCTCCGATGGATTTGAGAATGCACATATCATTTGGGCTTCAGAAGGCAAGATGGAGATGACTGCCGACAAACAGCATCTTTATCTTCATTTATATAATGGTGAACAGTTTGAGAATTTGAAATCGCAAAGCATTTCTTCGAATAATGTTCCCTACCGACGCGAAACTTTCAGAGAAAAACATACTATTATTGAATTCGACGGAGGTTTCAACATGGTTGACGGAAGTTTCCTTAGCGACCGTTCGGACAGCAAAAACATGGTAGAAATCAGTCATTCTATTGACTCTTTGACTTTTCGGGGAGACAGTATCGGACGAAGCCTCTATTCGGAAATTAAATCGTCTGCTTACCGAGACATTGATTTGACCAAGAAGGACTCTGTCAAAATGATAGAAAGCCACATGACCATTATTAACGCAGACAGTTTATTCAGCTCGTATACTTTATCCGAAAAGGATAAAACGCTGGGCAATGCTGCCGAGAGAGCTGAATCTCTTGCTTCGGAATGGAACATGAAAAGTTACCCTACCACGGATGTAGACAACAATATCCGCAAGCACAAAGCAGACTGGCACAAGAAAATCACTCTTTCACTTAGTTGTATGATTTTCTTTTTCATCGGCGCACCATTGGGAGCTATTATCCGAAAAGGCGGATTGGGTATGCCGGTGGTTATTTCCGTATTGATTTTCGTAATCTATTATATCATTGACTCCGGTGCTACGCGTGTGGCAAAAAGTGGTGAAATGGATATGGTATTGGGAGTATGGATGAGTACGCTGGTTTTGGCACCATTAGGTGCTTTCTTCACCTACAAGTCCAATAATGATTCTGTGGTGTTCAATGCCGAAGTATATATCAACTTCTTCCGCATGCTGTTGGGGTTACGTCCGTCACGCCATGTATTTAAAAAAGAAGTTATCATAGAAGACCCGGATTATCCGAATATCCTGGCCCGGCTCGATGACTTGTGTAATGAATGTCAGATATATGATACCGAACATAGATTGTCAGGTGCTCCCAATTATTATCGTATATTCACCAATAGCGGACATGACGATAAAATTGCCAGAATCAGCGAGAAAATGGAGCATCTCATAGAAGAACTTTCGAATAGTAAAGACGGCACATTGCTGAACTTTATGAATAAATACCCCATCCTGTCTACTAAGGCTCACAAGAGTCCGTTCGACAACCGATGGCTGAACTTGCCGGCAGGTCTCATATTCCCAATAGGTGTATTCTTTTATTTCCGTATCTGGCGCTTCCGCCTGAGACTGGACAAAGATTTGAAGAATATCATAAAGACCAGCCGCGAAATTCAAGATAGAATAAAAAATGAATCATTTATAATTTGACTATGGAAGATTTCAAACTGAATACCATTGAAGAAGCAATAGCAGACTTCCGTGAAGGTAAATTTATCATTGTAGTAGACGATGAAGACCGTGAAAACGAAGGTGACTTCATTATCGCTGCCGAAAAGATAACTCCCGAAAAAGTGAACTTCATGCTAAAAGAAGGTCGCGGTGTGCTATGCGCCCCTATTACATTGGAGCGTTGCGCCGAGTTGGAACTTGAAAAACAAGTTAGTAACAATACCTCTATATTAGGAACTCCTTTCACAGTCACCATCGACAAATTGGAAGGCTGCACAACCGGCGTCTCGGCTCATGACCGTGCCGCTACGATTCAGGCATTGGCTGACCCAAATTCAACTTCCGCTACTTTCGGACGTCCGGGACATATCAATCCTTTGTATGCACAAAATAAAGGTGTATTGAGACGTGCGGGACATACTGAAGCGGCTGTCGACATGGCACGTCTGGCAGGACTTCAGCCTGCTGCAGCCCTTATCGAGATAATGAACGAAGACGGCTCGATGGCTCGTATGCCTCAGCTGATTGAAAAGGCCCGAAAGTTTGACCTGAAAATCATTGCCATCCGTGACCTCATTGCTTATCGCCTGAAAAGTGAATCCCTGGTAGAAAAAGGTGTAGAAGTAGACATGCCTACCGAATACGGTCACTTCCGTCTGATTCCTTTCCGTCAGAAAAGCAACGGCTTGGAACATATTGCCATCATTAAAGGCGAAATAAAAGAAGGAGAACCGGTATTGGTACGCGTACACTCTTCATGCGCTACCGGTGATATTTTCGGTTCCATGCGTTGCGATTGCGGCGAGCAGCTGCACAAGGCTCTCCAAATGATAGAAAAAGAAGGCAAAGGAGCAGTAGTGTATCTGAATCAGGAAGGAAGAGGAATCGGCCTGATGGAAAAGATGAAAGCTTATAAACTGCAAGAAGACGGTATGGACACCGTGGATGCCAATATCTGTCTCGGTCATCAGGCCGACGAACGCGACTATGGTGTAGGAGCCGAAATACTACGCAGTATCGGCATCACCAAAATGCGTCTTCTCACTAATAATCCCGTAAAACGAGTCGGTTTGGAATCCTACGGCTTATCTGTAGTAGAAAACATCCCCATCGAAACAACGCCCAATAAATACAATGAACGATATCTGAAAACAAAAAAAGACAGAATGGGGCACACTTTACACTTTAGCAAATAATATTTCTACATATCGGGCAAAATCATATCTTTTTTAATATGATTTTGCCCGATTCACTTTCATAATTGAGATATAATAACTTATTTTGCAGCAAGTAAACTTAAACACATAAAAAACAATAGCAATGAACCAATTATCAGACCGCCTGAATCGTTTGTCTCCATCAGCAACGTTGGCAATGTCACAAAAAAGTAGTGAGTTAAAAGCTCAAGGAGTTGATGTAATTAACCTGAGCGTGGGTGAACCGGATTTCAATACCCCCGACCATATCAAAGAAGCAGCGAAGAAAGCAGTAGATGATAACTTCTCAAGATACTCTCCCGTGCCGGGATATCCTGCACTTCGCAATGCTATTGTGGCCAAGCTGAAAAATGAAAACGGACTGGACTATACTGCAACGCAAATTTCTTGTGCCAACGGAGCCAAGCAATCGGTTTGCAACACCATCATGGCTTTAGTCAACAGCGGTGACGAGGTTATCGTTCCGGCTCCTTATTGGGTAAGTTATCCTGAAATGGTAAAACTGGCAGACGGTACTCCTGTGATTGTAGCAGCCGGTATCGAACAAGACTTTAAAATCACTCCAGCTCAACTCGAAACAGCTATTACCCCCAAGACCAAAGCTATTATTCTTTGTTCACCGTCTAATCCGACAGGCTCTGTTTACAGCAAAGAAGAGTTGGCCGGTCTGGCAGCAGTATTGGCAAAGCATCCTCAGGTATATGTGATAGCAGATGAAATCTACGAGCACATCAATTACATCGGCAAGCACGAAAGCATTGCCCAATTCCCTGAAATCCATGACCGTGTGATTATCGTGAACGGTGTGTCGAAGGCGTATGCAATGACCGGATGGAGAATCGGTTTCATTGCCGGTCCCGAATGGCTGGTCAAAGCAGTGAATAAACTGCAAGGACAGTACACATCAGGTCCTTGCTCTGTTTCTCAGAAAGCCGCCGAAGCTGCATACACAGGAACTCAAGCTCCGGTGGAAGAAATGCGTAAAGCATTCGAACGCCGTCGTGACCTGATTGTAAAGTTGGCTAAAGAAATACCGGGATTTGAAGTAAACAACCCACAAGGTGCTTTCTACCTGTTCCCAAAATGTGATTCATTCTTTGGAAAAGCAGCGGGTGACCGACAAATCAACAATTCGGATGATTTAGCCATGTATCTGCTCGAAGTGGGTCATGTGGCTTGTGTAGGCGGTGCTTCATTCGGTGCTCCCGAATGTATTCGTATGAGCTATGCCACTTCCGATGAAAATATTGTTGAAGCAATGCGCCGCATTAAAGAAGCATTGGCTGAACTGAAATAACCGTTCATATCCCCATCAAATAAAATGGCTGCTCTCATTGAGAACAGCCATTTTTCTTTTTAAACCTTGACGGATTGTATTATCCCTGGCTAATAGCTTCTGAAGGGCATACATCAGCGCAAGTTCCGCATTCTGTACACATGTCAGGATTGATAGAATACTTATCACCTTCAGAAATTGCTTCTACCGGGCATTCATCGATACAAGTACCGCAAGCGATACAATCGTCACTAATTACGTAAGCCATTTTCTTTAAATATTAAATTATTAGTACTAATTGATGGAACAAATATACAGCTTTTATCCATTAGTTGTCATATAGACATTACAATATTACACTAATTTGTATTTAATCTAAATACGTTTACTTTGTCATTGCCTGATACATAACTTGTTGGATACGTGGACGAATATTTAACCTCATCAACTGTTTATGGTCAAAGGGACGGGGATAAATACGATTACTCAGAAAAACAAAGACTAATTTATTCTTCGGATCAGCCCATGCACATGTACCCGTAAAACCGGTGTGTCCCACTACCTCTGCCGGAGCCTCGGCAGCACAAGGACTCTTTGCCTCATTTTTCTTGTCAGGTTTGTCAAATCCGAGTCCTCTACGACTTATCTTAGAAGTGTGAGTAAGGAACAAGTCACAAGTTTCCTTGCTCAGATAGCGTACTCCTTCATATACTCCACCGTCTATCAGCATCTGATACACCTTAGCCACATCACCGGCCGTAGAAAACAATCCGGCATTACCCGATACCCCGCCCAAGAATGCTGCCGACTCATCATGCACATACCCCTGCAACATACCTCCTTTACGCAGATAATCAGCTTTCACAGTAGGCACTATTTCATCTTTAGCAAAACGGCGCAAAGGCAGAAATAAAGTATGCTCCATCTTCATCGGTTTATAAAATTCTTTTTGAAGAAAAATATTCATCGGTATCTTTGTTATATTCTCCACTATCTCTCTCAGCAATATGAAATTCAAATCACTATAACGATACCTCCTGTCTTTCAAAGGCACTCCGGCTATTTGTTGCAACACCGAATCACGAAAAGAACGATGCAGATACATACTATCTGACACCAATAAAGGATAATCCGATGAAAAAACTTTCGACACCAGTTCTTTCTTATATCCGAAATGATCAATGACAAACAGGCGTGTATCTATCTGTCTATGATGGCCGGCATCCGGTCTCGTCCTATAAAAAGCTCCCGTATAGCTTTCTTCATCTATCGCTTTCTTATAGAACGGCCAAAATGCAGGCAGCCCGGACTGATGCATCAATAATTCTTCAATAGTGATACGCTCCTTACCTGTCCCCTTCAGCACAGGAATATAATCTGAGACACGATCAGTCAATCCGAACTTCCCGTTATCATACAGTTTCATGACAGCCAACAGAGTGGCGGTAGTTTTGGTCAGCGAAGCCAAATCATATAAATTATCAGCCTCAACTTCCTTAGACTTTTCATAAGTAAAGGTTCCGAAACATTTATCATATACCGGCACCCCATCTTTCAAAATCAAAATCTGACAACCGGGATAAGCCTTCGCTTTGATTCCCTCAAGGGCTATCTCGTCTATTCCCTTCAATACAGCAGAGCTCATGCCATAATCTTCAGGTTTGTAAATGCGAGAAACCTTAGGACTCATGGTTACTCCGTCACCCGGTTTGAATAAATCGGAAACTGCCACAGACAGACGTCCGTCCGCCACGGCTCTTCCCGCCATTACATCTGCCACCTGACGCTGAATTTCAAGCTCATCCGTATGTCCCAACACAACTGCTGCTGCTTTTTTCCAACATACCTCCATATCCGACATAGTCTTCAAAGGCATCAGATATACATAAACAACAGGCAGGCTGTCGGGCAGTTTTTCCAACATCGGCTTATACTTATTATAATCATTAGAGTTAATGACTACAATGACACGCTGGCTGTTTACCAACTCTTTCCTAATAGCTGACATCGAATCGGATGTTGCCATAATACGCCTCAGAGGTAAATACTGTTTCAAGCGACTGTAGAACTCAAGTCCGGAGGAAGGCTTTCCGATATTCAATACTGTAGTGCCGCGCAACTTGGCATCCAGAGGCAAAACCCCGCCGGTATTATTGACAACGGTAATGGCTGCTTTCTGCAAACGGCTAATTAATTCTGCCACTTCCGTACGATTCAATCGTTTATCAAGTCCCGATATCTGAACATGAGGCTTCGTCTTTAGCCCTAAAGCATATTTATAAGTTAATACCTTGCGACATTTCTCTGTTATCTCCTTTTCAGAAAGCCAGCCACTTTTTACGGCTTCCAATACTCCGTTCAGTTCTCTTTTCAGATTGCGAGGAGCCAACAACAAATCATTACCCGCCTTCAACGCTTTAGCACACAGGTTCTCATTTTGAGAAACCCCTTTCATTTCGAGTGCATCTGTAAACACCAATCCTCGGAAACCCAACTCCCGACAAAGTAGATTGTCAATAACATGAGCAGACAATGAAGCCGGATTCTTTCCCAATTCAGGAACTTCCAGATGACCTGCCATAATCCCTCCCAATCCGGCATGGATCACCTCCTTAAACGGGTAAAGTTCAATACTATCCAAACGGGCACGGTCAAAATTCAGCACAGGCAACGCCTTATGAGAATCCACTTCCGTATCTCCATGTCCCGGAAAATGCTTGGCTACAGAAAGTACTCCTCCATCCTCCAATCCACGAGAATATGCAACCACTTTTTGAGCAACGTTTTTAGGATCACCGCCAAAAGAGCGAGTATTGATGACAGGGTTGCGCGGATTAATATCCACATCGGCAACAGGAGCAAAATTAATCTGTACACCTATTTCTTTGCACTGACGGGCAACTTCCTTACCATATTCATAAAGCAATTGATTATCCTGAATACAGCCCAATACCCTGTTGCGGGGAAAACGGGGAGTATTCTTCAGCCTCATCGCCAATCCCCATTCGCCGTCAAAAGCAATAAACAAAGGTACTTTCGATAATTCTTGTGCGTAGTTGGTCAGTATTGCCTGATTCCCCACCTGTCCGCCGGAGAACAGCAAACCGCCCACCTTATATTCCTTAACAGCATTATATATGTTCGCCCGGTTAGACTGCGTATTGAGAGGAGCGACTGTATGTATAAATAACTGTCCTATTTTCTCTTTCAAACTCATTTCCGACAATTGCTTCTCCACCCATTCACGACATTCCGCACTGTCAGCCCCACCTCTTCTCAAAACATTAGGCACTTGCTGGGCATACAAAGAAAGCCCGAATATACATAATACATATAGTAAAATGATTTTCTTCATTCGATTACAGTTAAGTCACTCTTTTTTTATTATTTCACATTCTTCTTTACTCTACGCTTTTAAAGCGTTTATTGCCCAAATGTACTCAAAAAAGAAAAAGCTGCCAACTATATCAGATAAAAATATATGAAATTATATTTGGTTGTATGGCGAAAAACCACTAATTTTGCACCGCTTTCGCGCAATCGCTGTCAAAGAAGAGTTACTTGATATGTTGCGTTGGTAACGATAAACAATTTAAAATCAAAAAAAATGGATTTAATTAAAATTGCTGAAGAAGCATTTGCTACTGGCAAACAGCATCCTTCATTCAAAGCTGGTGATACTATTACAGTGGCATACCGTATCGTTGAAGGTAGCAAGGAACGTGTACAGTTGTACCGTGGTGTTGTTATCAAAATCGCTGGACATGGTGACAAAAAACGTTTCACCGTTCGTAAAATGTCTGGAACTGTAGGTGTTGAACGTATTTTCCCTATCGAATCTCCGGCTATCGACAGTATCACTGTTAATAAAGTTGGTAAAGTTCGTCGTGCTAAATTGTACTATTTACGTGCTCTTACTGGCAAGAAAGCTAGAATTCAGGAAAAAAGAGTTAATCAGTAAGATTTATCATTCCTACATAAAAAAGGAGTATTCTCAGGAAGAGAATACTCCTTTTTTAATTTACATCCCCTTTACCACGATTTTTTATATAATCATGAACAAACAGACTTGAAATAGCATTTATATTTAATATTGAATCAAACTTAAACCATTTATGAAAAGAATAATGTTCATTTTAGGAGTAAGCATCATTATGGCCTTACTTACTGTTACCGCAGCCTTGGCAGGTTGGTGGCTCGGAGCGTCTCTGCCTCTAGATATATCTGATACCACTCGACAAATAGCAGCATTACTCACCGCTTCTGCTTGTACATGGATACTCTATATTGTAAGTCGCAAAGTACTGACAAAAATCAGTCTCAAACCATACTAAATATATAGTCCATTAAAACAAAAAGGTCAACCGATTCTATATCATTCTCGATTGACCTTCTTATTTAAAATCTTGTTTTCATCATTCCTTATTTTCTGTTTCCTGTATCCCGGACTCTTCCTTTCCACGTAAATAAACAGAAGGTGCCACACCGAATTGTTGCTTAAAACATTTACTAAAATAGAACGGATCATTAATACCTACTTTATAAGAAACTTCGGCTACCGTATAACGATTTTCCAACAACAGTTCCGCCGCTTTCTTCATACGAATAATCCGGATATATTCATTGGGTGAATATCCCGTCACCCCACGTACCTTACGATAAAAAACGGTTCGTCCCAATCCCATCATCGAAGCAAACTCATCAATCGTAAACTGAGCATTACCAATCTGTTGATCCATAACCATCTGTAATCTGTCAGCAAATTCTTTATCCTTATCAGAGGTACAAATAGCCGGTCGTACCATATTCGGATCATTCGAAAATTTCTCACGTAATTTCTCACGTTGCTCTATTAGTTTGAAAGCGCGTGCCAACAGTAGTTTCGGGCTAAAAGGCTTAGTAATATATGCATCCGCACCACTTTCCACGCCTTCCAAATGACTTTCGGCAGAACTCATAGCTGTCAATAAAATAATAGGTATATGACTTGTATCAAAATCATTCTTCAATTTTCGGGTTACCTCAAATCCTGTCATCCCCGGCATCAGCACATCACAGATTATCAAATCAGCATCATACGTACGTGCACGTTCCAATCCAGACGGACCATCCGCCTCGGCCACAACTTCAAAATATTGTCCCACTTCTTCTTTCAAAAACTCACGTACATCGTTATCATCTTCTATAATAAGTACTTTACGCTTATTAAGTGGTGCAGATGGAAGTTCCACGCCCCCTTCTTGCGCCGATATTTCTTCTGCAAGAACAGCTGCATGATGTACTTCCTCCTCTTCCAACAACACATTATGGGGAATCAGAAAATCTTTTTCCTCATAAACAGAAATATCAGTAGGCAAACTGACCGTAAATATAGACCCACCACCTTCATTTTCAGTATATACTATCGTACCTTTATGTACACACACCAGTTCATGTGTCAAATGCAGGCCGACTCCGACACTACTACCCGAAAAGCTACTTTGCATAAAACGCTTAAATAACTCATTACGTTTCTCTTTAGGAATGCCTACACCGGAATCGGCTACCGATATGACCAACTGTTTCTTTACTTCATCCACCGTCACAGAAAAAGTCACTTTTCCACCGCTGGGTGTATATTTGAAAGCATTAGACAACAAATTATAAGTCACTTTGTCCAAATAACCCTTATCGATAAACATCTTATAAGAAGCTACAGATGGCAAGAACTTGAAATCCATATTCTTAGACTCAGCAGCATCATTGAAACTCAAGAAGATTTCATACAAGAAAGCCATGACATCCGTTTCCTCCAAAGAAAGGGCCAGTTTATTATTCTGCATCTTACGGAATTCCAGCAACTGATTGATAAGACGCAACATACGCTGGGTGCTTTTATCCATGACCTTCAATGAATAAGCCATTTCTTTAGGGATTTTACCACCACGCTGCATCTTTTCCAATGCTCCTTGTATCAAAGTCAAGGGAGTACGGAACTCATGAGAGATATTCGTGAAAAAAACTAATTTATACTCTGTCAGCTGTTTCTCCACCTGTATACGATTACGCAAAGTATTAAAGTCACGCATCAGTCTGAAAGTGATATATAGCGCCACCCCTATCAAAATAGCATAAATAAAGAAAGCCCAAGTAGTTTTCCAAAAAGGAGGAACAACAATAATCTTCAAAACCGTTTCTTTATCTCCCCACACACCGACCCCATTGCAAGCTTTCACCCGCAATTTATAAGTACCGGGTGCCAGGTTCTTATAAGCTGCAAAATTCAACGAAGACGGTATACTCCACTCTTTATCATAATTATCCAACCGATACGTATATTTAGTACTATTCGTTCCGGAATAATCAAATGTAGAGAAATCTATGACAAAAGAATTTTGAAAATATTTCAACTCGATTTCATCTGTATAAATCAACGAACGGTCTAACGGAGAATCCACATCGCCCGGGCGCATGGCAATACCATTAATTCGAAGATTGGTAAAAGCTGCCATAGGAGTTACAGTGGAATTATTCACAATTTTGCCGGGAGTGATAACAACCAATCCATAATTAGAACCAAACATCAGTTTGCCATCCTTACTCACACAACCACTGTTCTCACTATAGACATTCCCCAACGCATATGCCGAGAAAAAGAAATTTTCAAAGGCATGTGTATCCGGATCAAAACGAGAAATACCATATTCCGTTGCAACCCAAAGCTTACCCTCCCTGTCTTCAACAATAGATTGCACCATACTGTTTACCAACCCGTCACTTCCATCATAATGCTCAAAAGTCAAGTTTCTGTAATCACCTTCTGGCATACACATACTGAAGCCTTTTCCTGAAGTACCTACCCATATCCGGCCTTTACTATCTTGATGGATACATTTTATTTCATTACTACGTAACTTACCGTTATTATAATTATAAGTAATATAGTTATCCGGGTCATTCATTAACGAATCAGGATTAAATATGTAAACTCCGGCACTGGTGCCCACCCATATCCATCCATTATTGTCTTCCTGTATCACACGAATCTGGCGCTGGCTATAAAAATTGTTCAAAAACCGCTTGAATACATACTTATCCTTTTCCTTCACCGCCAAATTCAATCCACCGCCAAAAGTACCTATCCACATTCTATTCTTCCGGTCCCGGTAAAGAGTAAAAATATTATTATTCCCAATAGACAGAGGATCATCCGAGTGATAAGTGTACCATTTCCCGTCAATACTCAATCCGTTTCCACGGCTACCCAACCAAATACTACCATCAGCCCCTTCCTCAACAGCATAAATGTTAGAATCAAAATAACGACTGCTCTCTATCGTTTTCAAATGAGGGTCATAAATATACAATCCTCCACGACGGGTCCCCAGCCAAATCTTATCATCAGGCATACGGTTGATCATACGCACGGTATTTGAACGGTCTGATAAAGTTTCATCTTCAGGAAAAACACGCTCAGCTCCTTCATTCAAGACCGAAAGACGAGAAATACCCGTATATTCCGAACTGACCCAAATACCACCGGCTCGATCCTCCATAATATATTGCAAGAAATTTGAAGTGATATGACTGAATCCATTAATATTGGATTCGAAATGCTGCAATTCATCAGTTGCCAAATCATAAGCAAACAAACCGTTACCATAAGTGGAAATCCAAACAATATCACGAGAATCATGAACGATGTGGTAACGTTCTTCATCTATATAATTTACTTTATCAGCCGGAATCAGTTGGAAAGACTTGACAAATCTGGTCTTGGCGTTGACATACCATACCTTACCTGTATGATTATAAATCCAGAAATTCCCCCGGTTGTCAATCTGAACTTGTCCTCTTGCTATATTCAGTTCCGTATCCCGGCTCACCTGATGAGTTCTCAAATTAAAGACATAACTGCCATCTTCCGTAAAAACGATCCAATCGTTTTGCAAGCGCATGGTACTATATACTTTACTACCTTCACCTAAACGGGTAACAATACGGCTATCCTCTCCTTCTCTCTTCAACGAAATTGTTCCTGTTCCCGAAAGAAAAAAAACATCTTTACCAAAAGACATCATCTTGGAGGCATCATGATTTTCTTCCACCAATACTGCCTTGTCCCCTACCACTTGAGCTATACCGTCATGGCTACCAATCCATACTCTTCCTTGCTCATCCTCAGATATATAAGTAACATTATTAGAAGGGAGATTATTATTTTCTTTCTTGAAAACCACAGATGTAAATTCACCATTCATATAAGTCACTTTACGACACCCGTTTCCATCCTGCCACAACCAGACATTACCTTCACGGTCAGTCATCTTGTAGCTATACAGTTGTTCATATTCCCCACAACCGGTAAAATCAACAAAGCAATCTTTCTTCAGATCATAACAACTAAACAACTCGGCAGAAGTCGCAATCCATAAGAAACCATTTTTATCTTCTTCCAAATCGCGAATCCGATGGTCTATCAACGAAATTTTATTTCCACCCTCAGGACGATAAGTCACAAACGAATTCCCGTCATAACGACTAAGTCCATTCAGCGTTCCCATCCAAATAAAACCTTTGCTATCCTGATATATATACCGAATTGAGTTATTGGCAACCCCATCTCCCGTAGTCATATGAGTAGAACGCACCTCGACTGATGCGGCAATACTTTGACTGAAAAGAATAAAGAATGCCCATAGAGCATAGATGTGTTTTTTCATATCATTTATCACAGTGTTTTTGTCTTGCAAAGGTATAAAAAAAGAGTGTATCAGAATGAATCGATACACTCTTTTTTATTTTAATCCATATGGAAGACCTCGGGCAGCGGAATAGTAACCGGAGAGTTATCCGGATTCACTTCCATGATATCCGCCATATAGTCCCACCATTTCTGCACGATAGGATTGGCTCCCATATCTTGCGAAGACTCCTCTCCTTTAGTTTTCTGACAAGCAAACAGAATATTTGTATCCTTGTCCCAATAAATGGAGTAATCATATACTCCTCCATCGGACAACATTTTTTTTAATTCCGGCCAAATGGCTGCATGTCTCTTCTCATACTCTTTCTCGAAGCCCGGCTTCAAGAACATTTTAAAAGCTTCACGTTTCATGGTATTTTCCTCCTTTTTATAAAGTCCTTGTTTTTACTTATTTAGTTTCTCCATCCATTACATGGAAAATTGGTTCGGAAGTCTTTTGTTCCGTACGGTAATATTGCACGGCACTATCATTCATTTTAGGATGCTGCTTGTTCAACAA
>OLQM01003235.1_pt1 | contig 14400 bp, 13 predicted proteins | sample 1673161 | NCBI WGS metagenome assembly OLQM01 (sample SAMEA3136761, study PRJEB25190) | human gut metagenome | reverse complement strand
ATGAGCCTACCATATCTTTCCATGTGGATGCTGTTCAGGCTATTGGGAAGATTCCAGTATCGTCTTATTTAACTGACCGTGTAGATTTTGCGACTTTTTCTGGTCACAAGTTTCATGCTGTTCGTGGTGTCGGTTTTGTCTACAAAAAGGCAGGGAAAAAGATTACGCCACTCTTAACCGGTGGTGGTCAAGAAAAAGATTTTCGTTCAACTACTGAAAATGTTGCTGGGATTGCGAGTATGGCCAAGGCCTTGCGCTTGGTAACTGACAAAGAGGAATTTTCTCTTCCTAAAATTGCCAAGATGAAAAAGATTATCTTTGACGAATTGGCTAAGTACGAGGATATTACTATTTTCTCAGGTGAAGGTGAAGACTTTGCTCCCAATATTTTGACCTTTGGAATCAAGGGTGTTCGAGGTGAAGTTATTGTCCATGCTTTTGAAGAGCATCAAATCTATATTTCAACGACATCAGCATGTTCATCTAAGGCGGGTAAACCAGCGGGAACCCTTATTTCTATGGGTGTACCGACTAAGTTAGCCCAAACAGCTGTTCGTATCAGTCTTGATGATGACAATGATATGGGACAGGTGGAACAGTTCCTCACGATTTTCAAGCAGGTCTATGCCAAGACACAAAAAGTGAGATAGCAAGATTTAATCGATTAAACAATAAAACTAAATTTGAATTTAAAAGGAAAAGGAATGACACTAACTTATTCAGAAATTATGGTGCGCTACGGGGAATTGTCAACCAAGGGCAAAAACCGCATGCGTTTCATCAATAAACTTAAAAATAATATCAAGGATGTCCTATCCATCTATCCAGAGGTGAAAGTGACTTTTGACCGTGACCGTGGACACATCTATCTAAATGGCACAGACTACGAACCAGTCGCAGAGTCTTTGAAACAGATTTTCGGGATTCAGGCCTTTAGCCCTGTTTACAAATTTGAAAAAGATGTCGAAGTATTGAAAAAAGCTGTTCAAGACATTATGACTGGCCTCTATCGTGACGGCCTTACCTTTAAGGTGACTGCCAAACGTAGTGATCACGACTTTGTTTTAGATAGTCGCGAGCTCAACCTTACTTTAGGAAATGCTGTATTTGATGTATTGCCTGACATTAAGGCACAGATGAAGGGGCCAGATGTTAATCTGAAGGTAGAAATTCGTGCTGAGGCAGTTTATATTTCTCATGAGGAAATTAAGGGAGCAGGTGGATTACCTGTAGGGACTGCTGGTAAAGGAATGCTCATGCTTTCAGGTGGGATTGATTCGCCTGTTGCAGGTTATTTAGCCCTTAAACGTGGTGTGGATATCGAGGCTGTCCACTTTGCAAGCCCACCTTATACAAGTCCTGGTGCACTTAAAAAGGCTCAAGATTTGACCCGTAAGTTGACCAAGTTTGGTGGTAATATTCAGTTCATAGAAGTACCATTTACTGAGATTCAAGAGGAAATCAAAGAAAAAGCACCAGAGGCTTATTTGATGACCTTGACCCGTCGTTTTATGATGCGTATTACGGACCGCATTCGTGAAGAACGCCGAGGCCTTGTGATTATCAATGGTGAAAGTCTTGGTCAGGTTGCTAGTCAGACTATGGAGTCTATGCAGGCGATTAATGCTGTTACATGTACGCCAGTGATTCGCCCGGTTGTCACTATGGACAAGTTGGAAATCATTGATTTGGCACAAAAAATTGATACCTTTGACATTTCCATCCAACCTTTTGAGGATTGCTGTACCATCTTTGCACCTGACCGTCCAAAAACTAATCCAAAAATCAAAAACGTTGAACAATATGAACGTCGTATGGATGTTGATGCCTTGGTTGAACGTGCGGTTGCAGGAATCATGGTGACTGAAATCACACCTATTGAAGAGGCGCAAGACGAAGTGGATACACTTATTGAAGACTTGCTCTAATCTAGGAGGATATCGTACTAACATAGTAGTGCTTAGCTGCTACTAGAGTTAGGTATGTCGAAAAAGAAATGTCGATGTTGAACTTTTACCCAGAAAGGAAAATACATGACTGTTTATAACATCAATTTAGGAATCGGTTGGGCATCAAGTGGTGTTGAGTACGCCCAGGCCTATCGTTCTACAATTTTCAAAAACACAGGTATTAAGGCCAAATTTGTCTTTATGGATATGTTCTTGCAGGACAATCTTTCTGATTTGACCCGTAACATGGGGTTTGCAGATGAAGACATTATCTGGCTCTACAGCTATTTTACAGACCTTAAAATTGCTCCAACGACCTATACTGTCAAGGATTTGGAAAAGGAAATCCCTTATGACATCACGCGTCGTGAGATTAATGGTAAAGTGGTTAAGCTCTTTTGTGCCAAGGAAGATATATTTTATGCAGCCTACTTGCGTAAAGAGGGTGAAGATATCGTTCACCGTGTGGAAAAAGTATCGCGTGGTTGCTTAATCCGTAAAGACTTTTACTCTTACACTAAGATGTTCACGGAGTATTACACACCGGTAGACAATAAGGCTCACCTCTATCAACGTCGTTTCTTCAATGAAGATGGTAGTGTTGCCTATGATGAAATTGTTGATGGTAAGGATAGTGTCTTCCGTTTCCCAGATAAGATTTTGTCATCTAAGCATGAATTTATCGCCTACTTCATGTCGCAACTTGGTCTAACTGACCAAGATATCGTCATCTTGGACCGTGCAACTGGTACCGGACAGGCTGTTTTCCGTAACACCAAACCTGCTAAGCTTGGGGTTGTGGTTCATGCAGAGCACTTTAGTGAAAATGCTGTGACAGACAAGACTATTTTATGGAATAACTTCTACGAGTACCAATTCAGCAATGCAGATAAGGTTGATTTCTTTATCACAGCGACAGAACGTCAACGTAGCATTATGCTAGATCAGTTCAATAAATACACACCATTTACACCTCATATCGTAACCATCCCTGTGGGAAGTGTGGATAAACTGAGAGAGCCTGAAGGAGAGCGTAAACCATTCTCAATCATCACAGCTTCACGTTTGGCCAATGAAAAGCACGTGGATTGGTTAGCCAAGGCTGTTGTTAAGGCCAAAGAAAGTCTGCCACAAGTGAACTTTGATATCTTTGGTACAGGTGCTGAAGAAGCTAAGCTTAAGGCCATTATTGAGGAGAATCAAGCTCAGGATTATATCCATCTCAAGGGGCACCAAGATTTAACAGAAGTCTACAAGGATTACGAACTTTACCTATCAGGTTCTAAGAGTGAAGGTTTTGGATTGACACTTCTAGAAGCTGTTGGATCAGGCCTTGGTATGATTGGTTTTGATGTTCGTTATGGAAATCAAACTTTTATCAAGGATAATGAAAATGGTTACTTAATCCCTCGATTTGAAAAAGATGACGAGCCTGCTATTGTGGCTGCCTTGGCAGATAAAATTGTAGCTTTCTTCAATCGTTCAGATTTAGATCATGTTCATCAAGTCTCTTATGATATCGCTAAAGGCTTTTTGACAGAGGAAATCGAGCAGAAGTGGCTTAACTTAGTAAAGGAGATGACTAGTCATGATTAATTTATTTGAAAACTATAGTCAGGGTAGTTGGGATCTCCATTACTCACTGATTGTCGCTGGCTATGTGAATACAACAGTTTGTCTTTCAGATGATGGCTTTCTGCCTAGTGATGTGACCTCACCTTACCTTTATTTCACTGGTTTTGACAAGGTTCAAGGTTCTGCACTTTACTTTAATCAGGTCCCTGTGCCTGACTACTGGGAAATTATAGGAACGAATAGCAATGCGGAAATCTTCCGTTTTGACAAAAAACGTGGTCATATTCATTATGCGCATCCTGCTCACCAACGTCTGGTTAAAGCTGTTGACTGGTATGATGAATCAGGACGCTTGCGCGTGACTGATCGCTACAATAACAAGGGTTACCGTTTCTCACAAACAACCTATAATGTTAAGCAAGAAGCGACCATTACGAGCTATTTCACTCCAGACAACAAGGAAGTTATCGTCATCAACCATTTGACTAAAGACGTTATCTTGAATTGGAAAGACAAGGTCTACATTTTCAAAAATAAATCTGAATTTGTAGTCTTCTATCTTAAAGAAGCTGGTTATGATTTGAGTCGTATTCTATACAACTCACTGGCGACACCTTTCTTGACAACTATGAATCTTCCAAATTCTGGTCAAGACGTTCTCTTCTGGCAAGAGCCTATCACTGATTCAGTTCCTGGAAATATGCGTCTGCTTCTTGAGAGCAACCATCGTCAGACTAAGATTGTTGTACAAGATTACACAGCTTATACGAATCTTCTAAAGTTGGTTAGTCCAGAGCAGGCTTCTCGCGTGGCCTTCCTTGGATTCATGTATCCATTTGCCCGTCAGAACAACTTCCAAAATCAAGCGCTTATCTTGACCAATTCAGACCAGATTGAACATTTGGAAAGCATTGTCAGTGAAGTACCTACCATGCACTATCATGTTGGGGCAATCACAGAAATGTCAAGTCGCTTGATGGATTTGGCTAAATATAGTAATGTTAGTCTTTACCCTAATATTACGACTGAGCAGGTTAAGCGTCTTTATAAGGAAGCTGATTTCTACTTGGATATTAACCATCAAAATGAAATCTTGTCAGCGACACGTGCTGCCTTTGAAAATAACTTGCTTATCCTTGCCTTTACGAACACTAGCCATGGTCCTGAGTATACCGCGCCAAGTAATATCTTCTCACCAATGAATGCTGGGCAATTTAAGCAAACCCTTAAAGAAGCCTTGGGCAACCGTGACTTCCTTAGTCACTTGCTTGATCGCCAACGTGAGCATGCTCATGTAGCAACACCAGAAGATTATAAGAAGGTTATTGGTTAGGAAAATGACACTAGAGATTCGTAACATTTATCCTCTGACAGCAACATTTAAGAAGGTCGCTTCGCTTTATGAAGCGGCTTTTCCTGTGGAGGAGAGGCTCCCACTCTGGCAATTGTCTTGGAACAGTTTGAAAAATGGACAATCTTTCTTGGCTTATTTTGATCAGGGAGTTTTTATTGGTTTTACCTATGTAATCTGTACTGATAACCTGGTCTACCTACTCTTTCTCGCGGTTAAAGAAAGTAAACAGTCTCAGGGATATGGCAGTCAGATTTTGGCACAAGTTAAGAAAAAAGCAGGGGTACGACCGTGTGTGCTTACGATTGAACCTATGGATGAGGAGCAAGTCTCTAATCGGGCTCAACGTTTAAAACGTTTAGCATTTTATGAACGAAATGGCTATCAGCTATTGAATCATTTCTATTTTGAAGGAACTGAACGTTATCAAATTTTGACAACGGATAGGAGTCTCTCCTTAGATGCTTTGGAGCAGGAACTAGCTAAGACCTTTTTAGGAAAATATGCTATAAGAGTTGAGTAGGCTAATCCTTACTTGGCTAAACTTCACTGAGCAGAATAAGAATAATCAAAATAACTTTTTCTCTTGTCATTAGAGGGAAAAAATGATAGAATTGTAACGTTGACTAAATGCACGTCCTGTGCAACCGCACGACTACTGTTTGCAAGTGGGTTCGTTCCCGCAGTACTAGGCGAGTCTTCACAGAGGGAAACCTCAGACACATTAAAAATTTTAATAGGAGGTGCATCATGAGCACATACGCAATCATCAAAACTGGTGGAAAACAAGTTAAAGTTGAAGTAGGTCAAGCGATCTACGTTGAAAAAATCAACGCTGAAGCTGGATCAGAAGTAACTTTTAACGAAGTTGTTCTTGTCGGTGGTGATAAAACTGTAGTAGGTACTCCAGTTGTTGAGGGAGCTACTGTTGTCGGAACTATCGAAAAACAAGGTAAACAAAAGAAAGTTGTTACTTTCAAATACAAACCTAAAAAAGGTAGCCACCGTAAACAAGGTCACCGTCAACCTTATACAAAAGTTGTTATCAACGCTATCAACGCGTAAGTTAGCGACTAATCACTAAGAAAGGACACAATCTTATGTTGAAAACTCTTGAAAACTTGCAACTTTTCGCCCACAAAAAAGGTGGGGGTTCTACTTCCAATGGTCGTGATTCACAAGCTAAACGTCTTGGTGCTAAAGCAGCTGATGGACAAACTGTATCAGGTGGATCAATCCTTTACCGTCAACGCGGTACACACATCTACCCAGGTGTAAACGTAGGCCGTGGTGGTGACGATACACTCTTCGCTAAAGTTGAAGGTGTTGTACGTTTCGAACGTAAAGGTCGCGACAAAAAACAAGTATCTGTATACCCAGTTGCTAAATAATTCAGCTAAAGTCTGCACTTTTGTGTAGGCTTTTCTTATTTATGAAAGGAAGATGACTATGCCTTTGAATCAGTACCAACAAGAAGTCGGACCAAGCTTAGCGGATGCCAGCCCTGGGAAGATGCCGGACATCACTCTCTTGGACGGTCGCTATTGTAGCGTTGAACATTTGACAGTAGCAGAACACTACGAGGATATTCTTGACTTTTACTTTACCAATCGGATTCTTTCTGACTGGACCTATATGTATGCGGATCCTTTTGAATCTGAAGAAGCAGTACGTCAGTGTTTGGAAGACTATGAGCAGTCTTCTAATCCTTATTTCTTTGCCATTAGGGATAAGGCCTCAGGAAAGGTTCTGGGCACTTTCTCACTCATGGCTATTACGCCTAAAAATCGGAGTGTAGAGATGGGACGGGTCATTTTGGCTCCAGCCTTACAAAAAACGCGAGCAGCTACCGAAGCCCAATATTTAGTGATGACCTATGTTTTTGACGTGCTAAACTACCGTCGCTATGAATGGAAATGTGACAGTCTCAACCGTCCTTCCGCCAATGCAGCACAGCGACTAGGTTTCACCTTCGAAGGGCGTTTCCGTAACCATGCTATCTATAAGGGACGTAGCCGTGATACGGACTGGTTCTCGATTATTGATAGTGAGTGGCCGGCACTTAAGAAACGATTTGAGAATTGGCTAGCTCCTGAGAATTTTGATGAAAAGGGACAGCAGAAATGTTCTTTGAGGGATTGTTAGCTGGCAATATAAGGGCTCTCTTCTGATGAAGGAGCCTTATTTTAGTAGTCCTAGTCCTAAATCAAAGCTCCTACTTTTCTAGTGATTATTGTTGCTGTCAAAATCAGTCTAAATACTCATTTTTCTGTCAATAATATTCCCATAATAAAGCATATTTATGCTATAATAAAGAGTAATTGTATCAAGGAGAATATGACTAATGGATTTAATTCGCGAAAAAGTATTTGTTAACCGTTACCACTATGATGTTCGTAACCATGAGTGGGAAAAAGAGAATGGTGTTCCTAAAACAAATGTTGAAGTAACTTTCCAGTTGCACAATAAAGATGAAGAAGCTAACAATACGTCTGTTGTAGCTGTTTTGCAATTTATGATTGTCCGTGATGAGTTTGTTATCTCAGGGATTGTTTCTCAAATGGACCACATTCAAAACCGTATCGTCAATGAACCAAAAGACTTCTCACAAGAAGAAGCAGAAGCCTTGGCTGCACCGCTCTTGGATACGCTTCAACGTTTGACTTATGAAGTAACTGAAATTGCCTTGGATCGTCCAGGTATCAATTTGGAGTTCTAAGATGTCTCTTGCAGTTATTACGGACTCATCAGTTAATCTCCCTGCTGAAATTCAGGGCCATGCTGATGTTTATGTTTTAGATATTCCGGTCATCATTGAGGGGCAGCCTTTTGTTGAAGGAAAAAACTTGGATGTCAATCAGTTTTATGAGCAAATGGCAAACTCTGAGGAACTGCTCAAGACGTCGCAATCTAATCTAGCTGACTTGGATAACTTGCTTATGGAGTTTGAGGAGAAAGGTTATACCCATGTCGTTGGGCTTTTCCTTTCTTCAGGAATCTCTGGTTTTTGGGCCAATAGTCAGTTTTTGATTGAGGACCATGCCAAGTTGAAGATTGCTTTTCCTGATACAAAAATCACAGCAGCTCCTATGGGAACCATGGTGAGAAACGTTTTGCATTGGTCAGCTCAAGGGATGTCTTTTGAGAACATTTTGAAGAAGCTTGAGGAGCAAGTTGACCAAACGACGGCTTATATTCTTGTGGATGATCTTAATCATCTGGTTAAGGGTGGCCGTTTGTCGAATGGTTCGGCGATTTTAGGAAATCTTTTGTCTATCAAACCTATTTTGAATTTTAATGACGAAGGAAAAATCGTTGTTTTTGAAAAGGTGCGTACAGAGAAGAAAGCTGTGAAACGTTTGGTTGCCCTAGCTGAGGAAAATCGTGAAATGGAACTTAGTATCCTTCACACCAATGCTCCTGAAAAAGCTGAAGATTTTAAAAAGCAGCTAGAAGCACAGGGAATTAGCGTTTCAACAGTGGTATCCTTATGTGCTGTAATTGCGACACACTTGGGTGAAGGAGCACTAGTACTAGGTATAACACCTAAATTTACCAAATAAGTACTATCCATCTGGAATGGGGTTTGTCTATGATTAAAATCAATAGAGAGGAAAAATGACATGTCTATTAAAGTTATTGTTGCTGGATTTAAAGGAAGAATGGGTTCAACTGCGGTTGAAATGGTCAAGGGAGATGACGAATTGACTTTGGCTGCCTTGCTTGACCCATTTGCGACAGAAAAAGAAGTGGACGGTGTTCCTGTCTTCACAGATAAAGCGGATTTGGTTGGCTTTGACGCAGATGTCTGGGTGGATTTCACTATGCCAGCTGTTGCCTATGAAAATACTCGTTTTGCTTTGGAGAATGGTTTTGCACCAGTTGTGGGTACCACAGGATTTACTGAAGCACAAATTCAGGAATTGACAGACCTTTCTAAAGACAAGTCTATTGGTGGTTTGATTGCCCCTAACTTTGCTATTGGTGCTATCCTTCTTATGAAGTTTGCGGCAGAAGCTAGTAAATATTTCCCAGATCTTGAAATCATTGAGCTTCACCACGATAAAAAGAAAGATGCGCCATCAGGTACAGCAGTGAAAACAGCTGAACTTATTCGTGAGGTTCGCGAAACGAAACGTCAAGGTGCTGAGGATGAGGTGGAAACACTTGCTGGAGCACGTGGCGCTGAGTTTGATGGTTTCCGTATTCACAGTGTGCGTTTGCCAGGTCTTGTGGCTCACCAAGAGGTTATCTTTGGTGCCCAAGGAGAAGGCTTGACCTTGCGTCACGACTCTTACGACCGTATTTCCTTTATGGGTGGAGTTAACCTAGGTATTAAAGAAGTGGTTAAACGTGATCAGCTTGTTTATGGTTTGGAACATTTACTATGAAATTAAGTTATTTGCCTTCTGAGTTTCAGAGGGCTTTACCAATATTAGAGAAGATTAAGGCTGCGGGTTTTGAGGCTTACTTTGTTGGTGGTTCGGTACGAGATGCCCTTCTTAACCGTCCCATTCATGATGTAGACATTGCTTCATCTTCATATCCTGAGGAGACCAAGCAGATCTTCGAGCGTACGGTGGATATCGGTATTGAGCATGGGACCGTTTTGGTCTTGGAAAATGGCGGTGAGTATGAGGTGACGACCTTCCGAACAGAGGACGTCTATGTAGATTACCGTCGTCCGTCTAGCGTGTCCTTTGTGCGTTCATTGGAAGAGGACCTCAAGCGTCGTGATTTTACAGTCAATGCTTTTGCTCTTAATGAAAATGCTGAGGTTATCGACAAGTTCAATGGTCTTGCTGATTTGGACAACCGTGTTTTGAGGGCTGTTGGTAAGGCTGAGGAACGCTTTAACGAGGATGCTCTTCGTATCATGCGGGGCCTACGTTTTACAGCGAGTTTAGACTTTGATATCGAAGAGAAGACTTTTCAGGCTATGGCCAGCCATGCTCCTCTTTTGGAAAAGATTTCGATTGAGCGAAGTTTCATCGAGTTCGATAAGTTGCTTTTGGCCCCACATTGGAAAAAGGGAATCAAGGCACTTCTAGCGACTAAGGCTTATCAGTACCTTCCGGATTTTCAAGAAACTGCTGAAGAATGGCAGTCTTTTGTGGCAGACTATGTGGAGGACTTTAGATTTACAAGTTCTGAGCAGGCCTGGGCGGCAACTCTTCTGGCTCTCAAGCACGATAATCCACGCTCTTTTCTTAAAAAATGGAAGACATCTGTTAATTTCCAAAAGACAGTTCAGTCCTTGATTGAGATTTTCAATTTCCGTTTGGAGAGAGCCGTGACTAAACAAGATGTTTATCAGTATGGTAAGGAGCTCTTAGAGGCGGCTGAGACTTTGAGACAGGCTCAGGGCTTGGACGTCGATTATGAGCGTATTGCCGAGTTGGATGGTCAGTTGCTCATCCATGATAAGCACGAAATCGTTGTGAATGGTGGCACACTGATGAAGGAGCTAGGATTCAAACCTGGTCCGGACCTTGGACGTACACTTAAAGCCATTGAAAATGCCATCGTTGATGGGAAACTAGCTAATGACAAGGAAGCCATTATGGCCTTTGTTCAAGCGATGAAATAAGTCTAAAGACGTTATAAAAATGACACACCGCTACAGAGCATGCGTAGAATCCGTAGCGGTGTTATTTGTAAAAAGGAAGTAAGATGTCAGATTTTATTGTTGAAAAATTAACCAAGTCCGTTGGAGACAAGACGGTTTTTAAAGAGATTTCATTTATTATCCATGATTTGGATCGTATTGGGATTATTGGTGTCAATGGGACAGGTAAGACAACCTTGCTAGATGTTGTCTCTGAGCGTATTGGTTTTGATGGTGATGTGTCACCTTTCACTAAGGCTAATGGCTATAAGATTGCTTATTTGACTCAGGAGCCAGAATTTGATGACAGCAAGACAGTGCTTGATACAGTCTTGTCATCAGACCTTCGTGAGATGGCTTTGATTCGTGAATATGAAACCCTTATGGCAGATTATTCTGAGGAGAATCAGGCTCGCTTGGAGAAGGTTATGGCTGAGATGGATAGTCTAGATGCTTGGTCCATTGAGAGCGAGGTTAAGACAGTCTTGTCTAAGTTGGGATTGTCAGATCTCTCGCAAAAGGTCGGGGACCTCTCAGGTGGTCTTCGTCGTCGTGTGCAGTTGGCTCAGGTTCTCTTGAATGATGCAGATCTCCTGCTCTTGGATGAGCCAACCAACCATTTGGATATTGATACTATTGCTTGGTTGACGAATTTTCTCAAGTCTTCTAAAAAAACGGTACTCTTTATTACCCACGACCGTTATTTCTTGGACAATGTAGCCACACGTATCTTTGAGTTAGACCAGGCTAATCTGATTGAATATCAAGGGAATTATCAAGACTATGTGCGTCTAAAGGCCGAACAAGATGAACGAGATGCAGCAGCTCTTCACAAGAAAAAGCAACTCTATAAGCAGGAGTTGGCATGGATGCGAACGCAACCACAGGCACGTGCAACCAAACAACAGGCTCGTATCAATCGCTTTAAGGATCTTAAGGGTGAGGTTCACCAAACGGTCAATAATGACGATCTTGAAATTAACTTTGAGACCAGCCGTATTGGTAAGAAGGTAGTGAACTTCGAGCATGTCGATTTCGCTTATGAAGATGGCAAGCAAATTCTCAGTGATTTCAATCTTATCATGCAAAATCGTGATCGTATCGGTATTGTTGGGGATAATGGTGTCGGGAAATCGACCTTGCTCAATCTGATTAATGGTGACCTTGTGCCTACAGCTGGTGTCCTAGATATTGGTGAGACGGTACGTATTGGTTATTTCTCACAGCAAATTAAAGATATGGATGAGAGCAAGCGTGTCATTAACTACTTGCAAGAAGTTGCAGATGAAGTTAAGACAACGGTTGGAACAACCAGTATCACAGAGCTCTTGGAGCAATTCCTTTTCCCTCGTTCTACCCATGGGACACAGATTGCCAAGCTCTCTGGTGGGGAAAAGAAACGTCTTTATCTACTTAAGATTCTGATTGAAAAGCCCAACGTTCTGCTCTTGGATGAGCCGACAAATGATTTGGACATTGCAACTTTGACGGTTTTGGAAAACTTCCTTAATGGTTTTGGCGGCCCTGTCGTTACCGTAAGTCACGACCGCTATTTCTTGGACAAGGTAGCAAACAAGATTCTAGCCTTTGAAGAGCGTGGTGTTCGAGAGTTCTTTGGTAACTACACAGACTACCTTGATGAAAAAGCCTTCTTACAAGAGCAATCAGCCCTCCTCGAGAAGGAAAAAGAGCAAGCTAGCGTTAAAGTTGAGAAAGTCAAAGAAGACAAAAAACGCATGAGCTACTTTGAAAAACAAGAGTGGGCGACCATCGAAGATGAGATTGCTGACCTTGAAGCCAAAATCGAAGAGATTGAAGCAGCCATGCTTGAAAATGCTAGCGATTATGGACAGTTAGCTACCCTTCAACGTGATTTGGATGCTGCTAACGAAACCCTACTTGAAAAGTATGAACGCTATGAGTATTTGAGTGAGCTAGAAGGATAAGCTCTTTAGTAATCAAAGTATGACAAAAGCCCTGCATTTGCAAGGCTTTTTTATGTTTATGTAGTGTCTGGTTTCTTCTTACCACAAGCGGAATGAAAAGGAAAGGACTGAAACACCCGTAAAGATAATTAAGGAAGCTACCAAGCGCCCAATAAGAAAGGCTGAGAAAAACGGAGCACTAAAGAGCAAGAGCCCAAATACCAGACAAATCAAGGCGATTGATAGGGCAGGTTGTCCTGAGAAGCCGAATTGACGTTGGCGATAAGCTTGAAAGCCTTGTGTAAAGGCTGAGACAAGAAGCCACCAAGCGATAATGGTTACAGCTACACCTGAGAGTACCCATGCTGATGTCGATAGCAAAATAATCCCAAAAACAATGGAAATGATACTCTGAAGCAGTTGGAAGAAGGAGCGGTTTTCGTTATCACGTTTGAAATAAACCATGAGACTTGAAACACCAGAAATGAGCATCACTAGAGCAAAAAGCCAACCAACAATGGCAAGAAGGTTTGTAGGATTAGCGAAGAAAAAGACACCCAAGAGAGTGATGAGAATCCCACTAATTAATGTAAAACTTTTCATACGATACCTCTTATTAATTTTTCTTAATACTACTATGTAAGGTAAAAATTGTCAAACAAAGACCCACTTTAGATTGGTTGGATCTGATAAGTGTAGGTAGCAGCCCTTTTAGTTTTGGTAGCTACTTGGCGTCCTGTTTTTTGGAAAAGATGCTTAAAGCGGCGTAAGAAATTTGTGGAGTCCATCTTAAGGTATGTTTCATTAAATGTCCCAAACAGTTGACGGTAGGTGGTCAAGGTACTTTCCTCTGGCATAATGTTGAGGATAGTTGGGTAGTATTCAAGTCTCCCCTTAATACGTTCCATAGCAATCAAAAGGATTTCCCAGTGGTCAAAGGCGAGGTCATCATGTGACAGCGTCTTGTCACCGTCAGTAAGCTGCAACTTGCCATTGACCATAGCGATATCTAACCAATGCGTAGATGCTGCATCATCGGCAGCCTTATCCATTTGAATATCATTAAAAGCCATGAAACAGAGGTAAGCTATTGTAATGGTCCACATACGAGGATCTCGATAAGGTGTTCCTACTGTAACGAGTTGCTCGATGTGATCAGTGTTCAGCTGAACCGATGTCTCCTCACGTACTTCGCGACAGACAGCCGTATTGAGGTCTTCTTGCTCCTGAACGAAGCCACCACTAAGAGCATATTTTCCCATGTAGGGATGATTTTTTCGTTTGATAAGCAAGGTTTGGACTCTTCCTTCAAAATAGCGGAAGATGACTGAGTCTACAGTTACTGAGGGTTTGGCATACTTATCCACTTCTTCTCTACTGTAGATTTCCAGGAAGTCTTTTTCGATACCAGAGTTTTCGAAGGTTTTAGACATATTTTTAGCCTCCTAGTCTATATTGTTAATTTTGAGTGAAAATGATTTTGCTGAAGCAATCCATTAGATTTCGATATGCAGACGTTCTTTAATTGCCTTCTTGGCGTAATGGTAGTTGTCAGCAAAAAAACTGTCACTATCACTGTTTTCTCCTAAAATAACGATTTTATCCTTGAATGGTGATAGTAGGTTCAAGAGATGCTTGGTAAACCAATCCCGTGTTCGGTTATCAGCCATAGTCATGTCCCGGGAACCATCATCTACATAGTTTGATTTTGGTAGTATCACAAAAATCAAATCCCACTTTTCACGAGCTTGGGTTACCTGATAGAGTCGATCTAACATATCGAACTCTTCTTGTGAAATGTTTTCTTTTAAATAGTAGTCGATATATACCTTAGTGACCGTTGAGTTGGTATCTGCAAAAATAAGCCCTGAGTGTTGCCCGTTGTCAATAATCTCAGCTGTCTGGGCGTATTGATCGGTTAAGAGGTGAATATAATCATTGGTATCTAACTCGTCATCTCGGACATTATACTTTTCTTGATATTCTCTGGCA
>OLQM01003203.1_pt1 | contig 14539 bp, 8 predicted proteins | sample 1673161 | NCBI WGS metagenome assembly OLQM01 (sample SAMEA3136761, study PRJEB25190) | human gut metagenome | reverse complement strand
AGCATAGACACCGCCACCACGATAAATGTAGAAATAATATATAACCGGCTGATTTCGCTATTCGTATATCCCAGAATCTTGTTCATGGAAATGGACTGGGCATTTTTCTCAATGATGATTTTGGAAAGCAAATACATCAATACAACGAAAATCAGCACCGCAAATCCATCTATCAGATACATCATACTGCCCATAGACTGCCTCTTCCTCTCCAAATATCCTTTTAGAAAATTCTTCTGTTATAGCAATTTCCCCATTGGTTCCCTTCAAGAAGTTCACTGTTCCTCTTAATACTCGTATATTAAAAAAGTTCATCAAAACAGAATCTGCAGCAGCCGACACAACATCCTTCTCAGTATCCTTCACACGAAATTTAACTTTCTGTACGGAAGTAGAAGCCATTGCCTCTATTTCCGGATTACCTTTCTGTAAATAATCAGCTAAAGGATAAGGAGTAGAATTGGATATCTTACCAGGTTCATGTGCATAATGTGCACGCACCAGATAAATACGTTCCGCACCTTCGTGAAAAGTATCATAAGTCATTTCATAACGAATCCACAAAGTAGACAATGCAAAGCATACAAAGCCTACTGCCAATCCTAAAATACTCACAATGCTTTGCACCTTATATTTCGCCAGATTGCGGAAAGCTACTTTTAGATAATGTTTTATCATCATACTCTTTTAATGTTACATGCTGACTTCAGTTACTACTTGTCCGTCGAACAGATTGATGACGCGATCAGCGTAACCGGCGTCATGCTGGGAGTGCGTTACCATTACAATCGTTGTTCCTTCCTTATTCAATTCGCTCAATAGCCCCATTACTTCTTTACCATTCTTTGAGTCCAGATTACCGGTAGGCTCATCGGCAAGGATCAATTTAGGGTTGGCAACTACTGCACGGGCGATAGCGACACGTTGCTGCTGACCACCTGACAATTGTTGGGGGAAATGTTTGCTACGATGAGTAATAGCCATTCGTTCCATGGCAGTCTCCACTCTCTTTTTACGTTCGGAAGCTGAGATACCCATATAGAGCAGAGGTAATTCAATGTTTTCATATACGTTCAGTTCATCTATCAGATTGAAACTCTGAAATACAAAACCAATGACTCCTTTACGGAGATTTGTACGCTGCGATTCCGTGTACTTCGAAACTTCCATTCCATTCAGATAATACTCTCCTCCTGTCGGATTGTCCAACAGTCCCAGAATATTAAGTAACGTTGACTTTCCACAGCCGGAAGGTCCCATAATAGCAACAAACTCACCTTGTTTCACTTCAATACTGACATTATTCAATGCCCAAGTTTCCACTTCTTCTGTCTTGAAAATCTTCTGTAAATTAATTGTTTTAATCATAATTGTACTATTTAAAAATTATTGAATTTATTCATTCTTGATAACTTCCGCAGGATTGAGTCGTACAATCCTTAGGATTCTAAAGATAACGGTTAGTGCAGTCAATAAAGTTACTCCTACAAATATTCCTACCCAATATAATATCCCGTCATTAAAGAATATCTGATATATTTCTTTCCACATATGGAGAATGACGTATACCACAGGAAAAGCTAATAAAGCCGATGTTGTCAAAAGTAACATATACAACCGGGAAAACAGTAAGATAATCTGTTTTATTCCCGCTCCGTTTATTTTCCGGATTGCCACTTCTTTCTGCCGACGTTCGGTGTCAAGAGTAATAGCTGAATATACTCCCAATAAAGTTATAATCAGACTTACAATAGAGAAAAATAAAGTTATATTCTTGAATTTAGTTTCCATGGCCTGTTGTTCAATGATATCATCCAAAAAAGTTGTTATTTCGGGCTCAACACTTTCCGGTAACACTTCCTGCAAAAGTTGGGTCATCCATTGGCGGACCTCTTCCTTTTTATCTGTGTAACACTTGATATAACAATGACCTACATTTCCATTATCTTTCATAGGAAAGAAAACATAAGGAGTCTGCTCCTCTTTATAAGCATAAACCGAGGGAGTAAAAGAAGACAATATACCGCGTACAGTATAAGCGTCTTTATAATGATAAAGAGTAGTCCCCAGTATATTTTCTTTTTTATTCATAAATATTTCATCGACCAATATATCATTATTGCCTTCCATATTTTGTCCTGCTGACAAGGGGATATTCATAAAAGAAATAAAATCAGGCGTTACCCTCATTATATTTATTTCTAGCCACCTATCCGAGTCTTTATCTAATTGTATGCCTGTACGATCCGGACTACCATTTAAGTAACCGTCTTCAGAAAGTAAGACATCTTTCACGCCTGAATACTGTCGGATACGTTCAACAAGCGCAACTTTTTCTTCATTTTTCATAAAAGTATAGTCCAATTTAAGACTTAATATGCTATTTTTCTCCGCTTTAGTCAACGTATTGTACAGCGTAGATATTGTAGTATTTGTTTGTAAATAAAGAGCGACAGTCATAGAAACGAATAGCCAACAAATGAAAAACTGGATTCCTAACATGCTATTACGAAAGAAATGCTTTTTACTTTTAAGCCCATTGCTCATGCCTAATTGTATGTTTACCCTACGGATATAAAAAGCAACAGAAAAACAGATCACAAATGTTGCTATGAGAAGAATGATAATATATTGTCCGGCTTGTAACATCAAACGCTCTCTATCAATGGACAAGCTTAAATCAGACAATGAGATATGCATTCCGGAAGACAATATTTCTATGAGTCCGAACATAAATAAAGAAGCGATTACAATGACCAAAAACAATTGCACAAAAAGCATCATTGCCAGATGAAACATATCATTTCCTATTATCTTCCGAATTGTAAATTCCCGTTGGCGATTGATTATACTTCCAATCTGAAAATGGAAAAAGTTTAGTAAAGCAACTAATAAGATTAAAACTGCTACAATGCTAGTTATTGAGCTAAAGATGGTTATCATGTCAGAGTTGCCATTACTTTTTCCAATTGGAGAAACAATCAGGTCATAATCGCAATTAAACATCCGGTGAGTGACATTACTCTTTCTATACACTTCATTTAAATCTTTGGCTGTTCTGCCTTCATGAAGCAATCCGTAAGTATAAACGCCTGTCTGGTCATTATTACCGGTCATTTTAAATAATCCTTCACTATCGTTCAGAATGAGAACTTCAATTGTCCGCATGAAGTTCATACTGACATTGGCTGGAATATCTTTAATCACAGCCTGAATTGTGTATGAGATACCTCCGCTATCAGGAGTTGTTTTCGGAGAAGACCATATTTTGCTTGTCATCACCATACGTTTACCGATAGCCTCCTGATTATATGGAAATAATTTGCGTGCTGTACTTTCTGTTATTACTACCGCATTAGGAGTATAGGCTGCCACTCTCCACGAACCTGCCACAACAGTCGGAGTGAACAAACGATTAAAAAACGAGTCGACTTCTATGCATTCAAATGTATAGGGTAGTTTCTTTTCATCATTTGTATACACATCAAAAGGCCGTTGCCGTGCATAAGCAACTCTGGAATATGCTTCTACTTCATGTCCATATTCTTTTGTCAACTTCTCCGCCAATATTGCAGGAGTACCGGATAACATCCTACCTTCATCAGCTAAATTGATGTCTACCAAACGATGATAATTATTAAAACATTGGTCAACACTCTGCATATAGCGGCTACAATAGAAACAAATACTGAAGCATAGCAGTCCCACAGCCAAGCCTATGGTTGATATAAGATTTTGGGTTTTATATTTCATCAAATTGCGCAAAGCAACTTTTGAATAATGCTGTATCATTTTGTTTTCTTTTATTTTCTAATTCAAATATGGTTTTCCTATTCATTTTTGATAGACTCCACCGGATTAACTCTGGCAATCTTCAAGATACGGAACCAAATCGTTAGTGCCGTTATCATAGCAACAGATATAAAAATCCCTGTCCAGAACCAGAATCCACAGTTAAAGAATACCGTATATATTTGTTTCCATAGCTGTAACACTAGGTATACTAACGGAAAGGATAGAGCTGCGGTAACCATCAACAAAGTTATATACAAACGGGTAAACAACCAGATAATATGCGACATTCTGGCTCCATTTACTTTACGGATAGCCACTTCTTTCTGTCTACGTTCAGTATCGAGGGTAATGCTGGAATATACACCCAACAAGGTAATGATGATACTGACGATTGCGAAAAACAGGATAGTATCTTTCAGCATATATTCCATAGCCTGTATCTCATACAGGTCGTCTTGAAATGTACGAACCTGATACGATATATTCTCCGGAAGTACTTCACGACGGATTTTCTCAATCCACTTTACGACTTCTTTTTGTTGTTCAGGGTAACATTTTACATAGCAATGGCCAACATATTCAGAAGGATCATAGAGCATAAAAGCATAGCCGCCACTATGATAATGGACATCAGCCTGGAAAGGAGTACAAACTCCACATACGGTATAATCATTATTTTGGTCATAAAAATTCATTCCAATTACATTCTTCTTTTGTTTGTTTTGCCATACTTTATCCATGACAAGGTCATTTTTTGTCCGGATAGTTCTGCCCTCCTCTATCGGAATATTCATAAAAGCAAAGAAATTCAGCGGAACGCACATAATATTGATATCAGTCCAGGAGTTGTCATTCCCTTTCTCGGTCATCAACAGGTTTCCGGATACTCCTTGTGTATAAGCAATATCTGCCAATAAGACATCTTTTACCCCTGCATGTTGCTGAAAACGTTCTACCACACTTAACTTCTCTTCATTTTTCATAAACGAATAGTCTAATGGAATGCTAAGAATCGCTTCTTTTTCTTTTTGGTTAAGCGTATGAAACAATGTTTGGGTTGTTTTCTCCGACTGTAAAAACAATGCGACAGTGAATGATACAAATATCCAGCAGATAAAGAACTGGATTCCCAGCATAAGGTTACGTCCCCACTGCTTACCTCGACGTTTATTTACTCCTCCATGAATGCCTGTTTGTATCGAAATTCTGCGAATACGGACAGATACAAACAGACAAATTGCAGCACAGAGCAATATAAGAAGAATGATATATTGCATAGCGTGTATCAAAAGAATTTCGGGCGGAAAAGTCATTGTAATGCCCTGTAGAGAAAAATCCATTCGGTTGCCAATCAATTCTATTCCCCATATTACTAAAAAGGAAGATATAACCACCACAATCAATGATTGTACAAACAGCAGGCAGAATTGTTGTTTCCAATTACATCCTGCCATTTTCATAATACTGTATTCTTTAGTGCGATTAAGAAAAGAACCGATCAGAAAGTGAAAGAAATTGATTAGTCCGACCAGTAATATCAATGTACCGACTATTCCTGTCACCCATCCCAACACAAAAGCACCTTTCTTCTGTGCCCTGTCGCTAATATAATTAGCAACAACCGCATAAGACTGATTATACATAGTATAACTATAATTACGCTTAGCAAACTGCTGCTCCAGTTCAGCTATATTCGTATTGGGAGAAAGCAAGACATAGGTTCTGGCTCCTGTCATATCGTGACGTTTCGTACTTCGGAAAAGTCCTTCACTATCGTTCAGAACCATTGCATCAGTATGCGTCATAAAACTAAAACCATTGTTTAGCGGGATATCTTTCATTACTGCCTGTACCGTATAAACAATACCTCCTGTTTTCGGAGTACTTTCAGGCGAAGTATGGAGTCGTCGCGCCAAAGTCAGATGCTTACCGATAGCACTTTCTATTTTACCGAATATCTTTATGGCAGTAGATTCACTTAAAATAACGGCATTAGATGTCCGGCTTGCCGTCTTCCAATTTCCGGCTACTATTTGGGGAGTGAATACCTTATTGTATAAAGTATCTATTTCTATCGTTTCAAGTTCGTATGGTAATGATTTTTCCTCTGAAATTTCGGCAAGATAAGAACGTTCACGCGAGTATGTCATACAAGAAATTGCTTCCACCTCTCCCATTGCCCATGTGCGGAGTTCTTCGGATAAAGCCACTTGTGTACCGGAAAAATATGTTTCCGTCTGATAATCATAAAGGTTTAATTCCACAATGCGAGTGTAATTACTGAAACAATGGTTGGTGGTCTCAACAAAACGACTACAATACATACATATGCAGAAACATAGTAATCCTACCGCAAGACCGATGATAGAAATTATATTTTGGGTCTTGTATTTCAGTAAATTACGAAAAGCAACTTTCAAATAGTGTCGTATCATATATTATTATTTTTATTCTATTTTCATTATTTTGGCCGGGTCAATACGTGATGCCTTTTTTATTTGCCAGCACAGTGTGCCTAAAGAGATACAACTTACTACGAGCAATGCTATCAGAAAGACATTCATGCTTAACGGAGCTTTTATCACAAGGGCTTTAGTATACTGATAAATCAAGTAGCAGGACAATGGAATAGATACTGCAAAAGCGCTTCCCAATACAACCAAATATTTACATCCAAGCAGCAAGTACAAGTCTTTCACCAATGCACCGTTTACTTTACGAATTGCAATCTCCCGATAGCGCTGACGAATATCAAATAATGAAATACCGAATAATCCGAGACAGATTATTATAATTCCAATACATGCAAAAATAGCATATACCATGGCTATTCGCCGGTCGTTTTTATAGAGTGCCGCCACATCATCATCCAATAGTGAGTATTTAAAATCTTCCGTACCATATACTTTTTTCTGAATATCTTTCAGATAATTGATGACTACCTGAGTTTTCCCCGGATAACAAGCAATCTGATAGTAATCTCCCTTCAACCGTTTATTTACGATAAATACCATAGGGCGAGCACCCAATCCTACATGTCTATCATAATAATCTTCTATTACGGCACCAATAGGCTGTGCCTGTAAATCGGGTTTTATCTTTCTCATCTGCTCATTAATTATAGTAGCCCCCTTGCAACTTGTGTAGCCTAAAGCGGCCAATGCGGCACGGTTGACAACTATAATTTCACCTCCTTGTTCTTTATCTGCTTCCGATAAATCTCCTTCAATAAAAGGAATCTCAAAGAGTTTAAAGAAACTGTCGGTAACATAACTCTGATTCAACGTAACCAGTTCTCCTTTTGCATTTCGAAATCCTGCAGAATAATCAAACCCAAGAATAGAATAAAAACCGGTTGTCCAGCTTTGGATATCCGGACAATTATCTATCAGTTGATCTATCGCTAAAACTCTTTCTTTACGTTGGTTTACAGTTTCAGATGTATACGAAGAATAATCGTTCGATTCATATATCATATTTGCCTGAATTATATCTTTTGTACGGAATCCCGGATCTGTCTGCAACATCAATTTGAATTGCTTATTAAAATAGATGGAAAGTAAGACCAATAAAAAGGTAACAACATATTGTACAAAAAGGAATATCATACGAAAACGAATAGAACGTTTATCGGTACCTAATGCCTTGAGCGCAACAGCCGGTAAAGAGCGCTGGCATTTTATATGTGAATACAGGCTTACAGTCAAAGACAGGAATATCAGGATAGATATCGACAATATCCAGTCGAATTTAGTATAGACTATCCGGCTATCCAACAAGTGGGATACAAAAACAGATGTTATTTCAACAATAAACCATGCAAACACAATAGAAACGGCTATCAGTAGAACGTTTTCTGTGAAAATTTGCGTAAACAGTGTATTGCCACTGGCACCGAATACTTTTCGAAGATTGTAAGTCCTCCCTCGTTTCACCATTAATACAGAATAAAGATTAATAAAGTTGATAATCCCGGCAAACAGTATCAATAAACAAATTCCTCCAAGAATGAATAGATGAGAACGATTCCCACTAACAAGCATACTAGGCCCTGTTTGGTAAAGTAATGCTTGCTCCCAATACATTTGACTGACAGGAATAAGAGAGAATGTGTATTTACGAACATCTCCGAAACGAGAATCTTGATTTATAAACCGGGGATAACTCCCTATTTGATTGGCTTGTTCCACTGCCTTCTCAGAAGTAAACTGAATAAACTCCAAAGGCATCCGTCCCCAGTCTGTCGAAAATGCATGAGAAAGTACTATATCGAAATTGAATGTTTGTTTATTTACCGGCTTTTTCAATATACCTGTCACCTTGATATCTTTACCGTTAGAAAAACGTAACACCTTACCTAGCGGATTTTCTTTACCAAAAAGTTTTTTGGCGAAATCTTCCATTAACAATGCTGATTCCGGAGCTTCCAAAGAAATCTCTCCCTGCAATACTTGATAAGGAAAAAGTCTGAAATAAGCATTGTCAGCTATTAAGGCATGTACAGAAAAACGATTTGTCTGATAATCTACATAATCATTCTCAAGCAATATTACACTTGAACGTGTCAGTATAACATTGTCATCTATATAAGTACTATCACGCTTTCCTATTTCTGCCTTACTCAACACCCGGTTTCCATCAAACGACACTTGAACTCCATATACCTGATTACGGTCTATACAATGCATATCTACTGTTGTTTCACGATAAATATAACGGGACAAGATAATACAACAGGCTAGACTAAGTGTCAGTCCGAGTAAATTGATAGTCGTATATGATTTCGCACGTAATAAAAAGCGTACTGCATATTTCAGTGTTTTCATACTATCTGTTTAAAGTTGTCTGTTTATCTTAATATTAATTCCTCAGCATCGCCAAAGGTATCATATCCCGTCGTAATAACCCAATCTCCCGGCCGTAAACCTTCTGTAATTTCGTATTGTTGCGGATTTTGGCGACCGACAGACAAAGGTACACGAACAGCTTTTGTTTTTGAAGCATTCACCTTATAAATCCATTGTCCTCCCGTAGCCTGATAGAAATTGCCGCGTGGGATAATAAGCGTCTGCTCCGGTTGCCCTAGTTCTATCTGTACACGGAAACTCTTGCCCACTCTTACGTTATCAGGCATATCATCTGTGAAAACAAGATCGACATCAAACATACGGTCTTTTACTTCAGGGACAACTTTCGTTATTCTTAACGGATATTTCTTCCCTTGATAATTAATGGTAGCAGGCAATCCGGTAGTAATCCGGTCAATATAATATTCACTGAGCGAAGTATGGATTTTATATTGGTCAAGTACCTTTATCTCAGCAATACTTTCGCCGGAAGACACTTGCTGCCCGGGAGTAACCTTCACAAAGCTAAGCTGTCCTTTTATCGGAGCCGTTACCACTAAATTATTCAAACGTTCATGAACGCGTTCATATTTTTTCCGTTCTCTTTCTCGGTCGTTGCGGATAAGTTCTTTACGAATCATTGTCACAGCAGAATCGTGCCGCAAGCTCTCCTGTTGCAAAGCTGCATTTTTTTGTTTATAATTATACTCATCTTCAGCTACTTGCAACTGGGCCTTACTCTTTACTCCCATTTGATATTCCTCACGGTCAAGAGCAATGCTTTTTTTCAGACGCTCAAGCTCATAATTATTCGTCAAGGCCTGCTGTTTCAAATTCAGGCTCTTTTGCTCCATTTCAATCTCCTGCTCCTGATAGGTAATCATTTGTTTTTCCCATTCATCACGCTGATCTTCAATGTTACGAAGTAGGTCCGGATTAGAAAGAATAAGAATAGTATCACCTTGCTGAAGTAAACTGCCTTCTTCACCTACTATGCTTTCTACACTTCCTGCTTCGCGGGTATTGACTTTAATTGTCAATATAGGTTGAATTAGCCCTTCTACATCTACATATTCCATAAAGTCAGCATCTTTCACTTCCGCTATCTGAATATTCTCGGCATCAACACGCAGCTTCCTGGGACCTAATGAAAGGACGATTACATAAATCAGAAAGGAGATAAACAAAAGTCCTCCTGTCAGATAGTATCTATAACGAATGTACCACGGTTTCTTTTCTAATTTTATATCCATGAGGTTATATAGTTTTTATATTTATATCAATTATAAAAAATCATTCTATCCTATTCAATGAGGAGATTATAATCCTCCGTCAGCAACTTGTTACTCTCAAAATCGTAAAGTGTCATGCTACGGAGTGTGTAATACAAACTCCAATAGTTGTATAAAGCCGATACATAATTACGGCGTGCACTATCTTTTTCTGAAATGGAAGCGTTCAAATCAAGAATGGTAGATTTTCCCAATATATAAAGTTTACGGGCAACTTCATTCCTCCGTTGGGCGGTTTCATCTGTACGGGCAGCGATACGGACACGTTGCGTTTGCAGATTAAACTGCTTCACCAGTTTACGGACATTCAATTCAAAATCCGTCCTGCTTTGTTCCACCTGCGTATAAACCAGGTCACGGTTAGAACGGGCTACCCGTACCTGTCCCTTTCCCCGTCCCCAATCTAAAATTGGTAGGGAGATACTTAAACTTACATATTGTTGATCTAAAAGGTTTCGATAAGCCTCTGGTAATTTATCCGCTGTCTGTGTCAGTCCGAAACGAAGATAAATGTCTGCTTTCAAACCTGCATTGGCACGGGCTCTCGCAACCGCACTTTCACTTTCCAGCTTGCGCCGTTTCATCGTTTGTATATCCGGGCTATTCTCATACGCCAATGCTAGCGCCTCATTCAGATTAATACTGAAATCCGGTATCCGGGAACTGACACGTACACGAATCTCCCTCTCTTCCTGAATGCCCAGATATGAACGGAGTTCCTGCATACAGTTATCCATTTCAATACGGGCGTTCATACGATTTGTTTCTTCTGTGAGACGGTTAAGCTCCAGTTGCAGCATTTCATTCTCCGTTATTGTCCCGATATTGTAACGTCCTTGTGCATAGCGATATAACGTGTCGGCATTCGCATAATTAAAGGATGCTATGTCATAATTACTTTGGGCAGTGGCTAGAGCAAAAAATTTATTAATCGCATTGGCAGATACAAGTTCTAATGTCTCTACATAGCTTTTCTTTGCCTCCTGATAGCGTACCGGTTCTATTCGTTTATCCCATTTCAAACTATTGTAGCCGAAAAGCGATTGCCGGTATCCTATCATGATAGGTGAAGTCTGCCACGAATATTTATGTTCGCTGAACAAATCCATACGTTGTGCGGACGTTTCAAGAAACAAGGAACCTCCTGTCCAAGGTATGTTTTGTGAAAGATTCAAAGTCAGATCAGTATTCAACAAATTCTGCTCAACAAACTTAACGGAACCGTCCCCCATTGTTATCTTATTAATGGCACGATTCAGATTAGGATCGGATGTCAAGTTCAAAGTCGGTAAATAGTTGGCACGATAATATTTATAATTCCAATAAGCCGAACGGAAGCTATGACGTGCCGTCTGCGCATCGGGAGACTCCAGACGAGCAATCTTCACAACTTGTTCCAATGACAGTTCTGTTGTCTGATCTTGAGCAGCCAATAATTCCGTCGCCAGGATTCCAATACTTATGCAGATTATTTTCAGATTCATTCTTAGTTTTATTTGTTATTTATAATTCAAAACCTGTGCCATTTATATAAATATTTGTATATCAATGAAATATACTTGTTTTTCTTTTTAAAATAGCGTGCAAATACGCACGAAAATAGTGCGCAATCGCACATACAACACATGATTATTATCCATATCTTTGCCGGTGCAGTAAAGGAAAAAGATTATATTCTAATTAGCTAAAAGAATGGAAGAAGTAAACAAACTGGGAAAGATACTTATAGTAGATGATAACGAAGATGTCCTCTTCGCTCTAAACCTGCTGTTGGAACCTTACACAGAAAAAATAAAGGTAGCCACCACTCCCGACCGAATCGAACATTTCATGACCACTTTTCAACCTGATCTTATTTTATTAGATATGAATTTTAGCCGTGACGCTATTAGTGGTCAGGAAGGATTCGAAAGCTTGAAGCAAATATTGAAAATCGATCCGCAAGCGATTGTCATCTTTATGACTGCCTATGCAGATACTGATAAAGCAGTACGGGCTATCAAAGCCGGTGCAACAGACTTTATCCCCAAACCGTGGGAAAAGGAAAAACTACTGGCCACTCTTACTTCCGGAATGCGATTACGTCACTCTCAACGGGAAGTAAACATTTTGAAGGAGCAGGTAGAATTACTTAGCGGTCAGAATTCTTCGGAAGGAGATATTATAGGAGAATCTCCTGCCATGCAGGAAGTTTTCACCACAATAAATAAATTAAGCAGCACAGATGCCAATATCCTTATTTTAGGAGAAAATGGAACAGGAAAAGACGTAATCGCCCGTCTTCTCTATCGCTGCTCTCCCCGATACGGCAAACCTTTTGTTACTATTGACTTGGGAAGTATTCCCGAACAACTTTTTGAAAGCGAACTGTTCGGATTTGAGAAAGGAGCTTTCACCGACGCAAAAAAATCAAAAGCCGGACGAATGGAAGTTGCCACTAACGGAACTCTGTTTCTGGATGAAATCGGTAACCTTTCACTTCCTATGCAATCGAAGTTATTGACAGCTATTGAAAAGCGACAAATCAACCGTTTAGGCAGTACGCAGACTGTTCCTATTGACGTCCGCCTGATTTGTGCCACAAACGCGGACATCCGTCAACTAGTGGACGAAGGAAACTTCCGCCAGGACTTGCTCTATCGTATCAACACCATTGAAATACATATTCCTCCACTCCGTGAACGTGGAAATGATATTATTCTACTAGCTGAATATTTTCTACAACGGTATGCACGTAAATATAAAAAAGATATGCGTGGCCTGACTCGGGAAGCCAAAAACAAACTGTTAAAGTATGCCTGGCCCGGAAATGTACGCGAATTGCAGCATACAATAGAGCGCGCTGTTATATTAGGAGACGGCTCTTTATTAAAACCGGAGAATTTTCTTTTCCATGCCAGTCCTAAACAGAGGAAGGAAGAAGAAATGATACTGAATCTGGAACAACTGGAGCGTCAAACTATTGAGAAAGCAATGAAACTCAGCGAAGGGAATATCTCCCGTGCTGCCGAGTATCTGGGCATAACCCGTTTTGCCCTATATCGTAAACTTGAAAAACTAGGCTTATGAAACGATTTGCAATCAGAGTGATTTTACACATCTTATTTATAATGCTGCTTTCTATCGGAAGTTGCCTGTTGTTTCAAAAACAGTTATGGTTCAGTACCGTTATCTGCATCATACTATTAATAACCTTTGGTATACACCTATACCGTATGCAATTCAAGCAAATAATTTTATTGAGACGGCTGACAGACGGACTTCGATACAATGACATGATGCAAACTTTCCACCCGCCTTTTAAAAATAAAATAATGAATGAGTGGGCAAAAGAACTTTCAGAGAGCCTAAAAGATTTTCGGGGAAGATTATTAGCAGAGGAAATCAAACATCAATATTACGAAAACTTATTAAATAAGGTAGATACAGCCGTACTTGTTACCGACAAAGCCGGACATATAGAATGGATGAACCAAGCTGCTGTCACGCATTTAGGACAGATCTCACAATTACCGGAAGCACTCCTGAGAGCTTCTGCAATTAATGATATTCCTATTATTCGTATTGAACAAAACAGCACTGTTTTGGAAATGGCTATTTCTTGTACGAAATTTGTAACACAAGGAAAAGAGCAACAAATAATCAGCCTGAAAAACATCCATTCCGTACTGGAACGAAATGAAATGGAAGCCTGGCAAAAGCTGATACGTGTATTGACGCATGAAATAATGAATTCTATCACACCGATTATCTCTCTTTCAGAAACACTGAGCGAAAGGGGGATACCCAAACTGCTTGGAGAAAAAGAATATTCCATTATGTTACAAGCCATGCAGACTATTCATAGAAGAAGCAAAGGATTATTGGAGTTCGTTGAAAATTATCGTCGCTTGACACGAATCCCTACTCCTGTCTGCAGCAAAGTTTCTATCACGGAACTGTGTATGGATTTAAAGAAATTATTCCCGGAAGAATATATCCATTTTGAAATCCCTTCATCAGACCTAACCTTATATATAGATCGGGCTCAAATAGAGCAAGTTCTCATCAATTTATTGAAAAATGCCCGTGAAGCCTGTGGTAGGCAATCTGATAAGGATATTCGGGTAGAAGTAATAATTTCGCCTGCTGGCAATAAGCTTCTGACAGTATCTGACAATGGGGAAGGTATTTTGCCCGATGTTCTTGATAAGATATTTGTACCTTTCTTTACTACCAAAACATCCGGTTCCGGTATCGGACTTAGTTTATGTAAGCAAATTATGACTTTACATGAAGGGAGTATTAATGTAAAATCAGAATCAGGTAAAGGAAGTAAGTTTATTCTCACTTTTCCTAAATAATTGCAGTCTTTTTGTGTATCTTGTGGATAATATGAAAAACTCATGAAAGAGAGGTCTTCACCTTCTATCCCCGATAAATAAAAGAAAGTATCTGTTTCTGATTCATAACCCATAGCTTTAGATATCGTAAAGCTATGCTTTATCTCTCCTAAAGCACCGCTTTATATTATAGATGATGAACAAATAGAAATATATATCTATAAACAATACTTATTAAACATCTTCATTATCAGGCTTCTCAAATACAAATATTGCATTTTTA
>OLQM01003192.1_pt1 | contig 14577 bp, 10 predicted proteins | sample 1673161 | NCBI WGS metagenome assembly OLQM01 (sample SAMEA3136761, study PRJEB25190) | human gut metagenome | reverse complement strand
CATCCGTAAAAGCAGGTCAGCAGGAAATATGTCTGTTTTCGATCTTTCAGATACCAGATACCACTCAGACAAAAGCCCAGCAGGGTGACAGCGAATTGAAAAAGATTATTGATCAGCTCCATCTCCATTGTCCCCCTTTTGTTCCTCCGTCTGCTCCTCTTTGTCCAGCTGGCGGATGCGGAAGCACAGAACCGTCACGCACACGCCGAGAATAAAAGCGAGCAGTCCGATCACCATATATCCCAGTGCGGTGCCGCCGCCCAAAATTGTTGCTGCCGTTTCAAAGCCTGAAGAAGCACCGGGCTCAATCTGTCCGACAATACCTGGCATGACAAAGGAAACACCAACGATTACTGCAAGGCATGCCGCTATGCAGAATGCGGAGACAATCCGTCTGTGTCGCAGTCTCTGCTGTCGTTCTTTTTCCCCAATACGCCGTTTTACCTCAGCAATCCGTTCCTCATTTTTCAACATCTGTAATACCCTCCCGTTGCAATAATCCACGTAAACGCTCTTTTCCCCGGTACACCATATTTGTGATCTGCTTTACACTTTTCCCCATGACCTCAGCTGCCTGTTGATAGCTCATACCCTCAAAATAGGTCAGATAAAGAGCTTCCCGATAATCTGAATTTAACTCGTCCATGCAGAGATGCAGGATCTGATTTCGTTCCTTTGTGCGGATGACCTCCTCCACCAGTGTCTGCGCCTCCGGTTCTCTGGTCAGGTCGTCAAGACTGAAGATAATCCGCCGTCTGCTTTTGTGGCGTAAAGCCATGTGCCGCGCCGCTTTATAGAGATAAGCCTTAAAACATCCATCCCGGATGCGGGGCTTTTTCGTAAACAGCCAGGAAAAGGTTTCCATCATTAAATCCTCCGCTTCGTGGACATCATGCAGATAACCATCAATATATAAGGTCAGCGGGTCACCGTATTTTTTTATCAACAGTTCAAGTCCTGTCTCATCACCGCGCAGATATTGCCCATAAAGTTCTTCATCAGTGACCATATCGTTCTTCCTTTCCAAGTATTACTCCTCTATTGTCAGATGAAAGCTCCAGGTTCGTGAATCATTTTTGTCTGCGAAGACATACAACATGTCAGGAGAAATCCCTGACAAAAAAATAACCAGAGCCTAAGCTCTGGTTAAATTCTCACTATTTTGTAGCAGCCAGTACGGGAATCGAACCCGTGTTTTCGCCGTGAGAGGGCGACGTCTTAACCCCTTGACCAACTGGCCATTTGTTTATCTGTCGTTTGCTCTTCGCTGTCGACTCGTTTAATATACACCATCTTTTTCTAAAATGCAAGTACTTTTTTAAAAAAATTTCAATTTTTTTATTTTTCTCGAATTTTTCGTTCAAAAAGCCCTGTATTTATGCGGTTTTTGCCACAAAAAAATTTTTATTTTTTTGTCCCAGAGAAGAAATGCCATGGCAGCTCCACCGCTTTCCATGGCATTTCCCAGTTATTTATTTCTGTTTCTGACTGTTTCTTATTCCTCTATATCCTCCGCAGGCTCTGCCGGAATGAATACGCGGGATTTCTTTTCTTCGTGTTTATGAAGTGCTGCTTTCTCAGTTGCCTCAATACAGAATTCCATCTGAGAGTTAATCTGGGCTTTGCCTCGTTTATCCGGCTTCACATAAGTTCCATCCGGCTGCAGGATATGAGCTTTTACATTATCCTTAAACTCCAGATCAAGTACATGCTCCAGCTCTTTCTTAATCTTCTCATCTTCCACAGGGAAAACAATCTCTACCCTGCGGTCAAGGTTACGCGGCATCCAATCCGCACTTCCCATATAGATTTCCGGGTTTCCGCCGTTTTCAAAATAGAAAATACGACTATGCTCCAGAAATTCCCCTACAATAGAACGGACATGAATATTCTCACTGATTCCCGGCACTCCTACTTTCAGACAGCAGATACCCCTTACCAGAAGCTCCACCTGAACTCCGCAGGAAGATGCATAATACAATCCAGCAATAATCTTCGGATCACAGAGAGAATTCATCTTTGCGCGGATTAACGCCGGAAGTCCTTTCTTCGCATTCTCTGCCTCACGTTCAATCAGGCTTAAGAACCTGTCCTTCATCCAGATTGGTGCTACGATCAGCTTATTCCAGCTTTTCGGTTCAGAATATCCGGAGAGCATGTTAAATACTGCTGTTGCATCTTCACCAAAACGTTCATCGCAGGTAAAGATACCGCAGTCTGTATAGAGTTTGGCAGTGGAATCATTGTAGTTTCCGGTTGCCAGATGCACATAACGGCGGATTCCTGTCTCTTCCCTGCGCACAACCAGTGTGATCTTGCTGTGTGTCTTAAGGCCTACCAGACCATAAATTACATGACATCCTGCCTTCTCCAGCTTCTTCGCCCATACAATATTATTTTCTTCATCAAAACGTGCTTTCAGCTCTACCAGCACGGAAACCTGTTTGCCGTTTTCTGCTGCCTGCGCAAGGGCAGCAATGATCGGTGAATTGCCGCTGACACGATACAGAGTCTGTTTAATAGCCAGAACATCCGGATCTTTTGCTGCCTGACGTACGAAATTTACAACAGGATCGAAGCTCATATAAGGATGATGCAGGAATACATCGCCCTCACGTATCACCTGGAAAATATCCTTCTCATTCTGAAATTCCGGTACAGGTGCCGGCTGATATCTCGGTGTCTTGTAAGCATCAAAGCCCTCCGCACCATATACTTTCATCAGCATGGTAAGATCCAGAGGTCCGTTTATCTCAAAAACATCTGCCTCTTTGATATCAAATTCCGTCTTCAGGATCTTCAGCAGACGTTCATCCATCTTATCCTCTACTTCCAGACGGATAACCTCACCCCACTGACGTTTCTTTAACTGACGCTGGATCTCCACCAGCAGATCCTCTGCCTCATCTTCATCAATGGTAAGATCCGCATTACGCATAATACGGTAAGGATGGGCACATATCACATCATAACTCAGGAAAAGTTTGTCAATATTTCTTTCAATAATCTCTTCCAGCAGGATCACTGTGGTATCTCCATCCTTCTTTGACGGAATCTGCACCACCCTTGGAAGCACAGACGGAACCTGCACTGTAGCAAACAGAAGTTCTCCTGTTTTATCCTTTTTGCTGAGTTTATCACTCTTCTCCTTCTTGGAGATCAGAGCACCGATATTTAATGTCTTGTTTCTGATCAACGGAAACGGTCTGGAAGAATCCATCGCCATCGGTGTAAGTACCGGATATACATTATCCTCAAAGTATCTGTCTACAAATACACTCTGTGCTTCTGTAAGATTCTCATGGGCTGCCACCAGGTGCATTCCGGCTTTCTCAAGCGCAGGGATCAGAGAACGGTTCAGTGTATTATACTGTACATGAACCAGTTCATGGGTACGGACACTGATTTCTTTTAACTGCTCCTTGGCTGTCATTCCTGCAATGTCTGTTTTATGATATCCTGCATGTACCTGATCCTTAAGAGACGCCACACGCACCATAAAGAATTCATCCAGATTGGATGCGGTAATGCTTAAGAACTTCAGTCTGTCAAACAAAGGAAGATTTTTATCTCTTGCTTCACTCAGAACACGCTCATCAAATTTGAGCCAGCTCAGCTCGCGATTCACGAAATATTCTTTCTTTTCAAATTTTTCAAAGTCCATAAGTTCATCCTCCTTTACGCTCTGCCCTTGCGTCTGAGAACCAGACGAATGCCAAATACTTCTTCAAAAAATGCCTCTTTATCTTTCAGCAGTCCCAGTTCCAGGGAAATGTCCTGTGCAGAATCCACGATCATCTGCAGTTCTCTGTCTTTGAGCACTGCTTTGATTCCTTTTACTTTCTGATAATGACTTCTGTCCATGGCATTCGCCAGACGAAGGATTGCAGTCATCTTTACCACCTTGATATAGCTCTCTCTGTCTATAGCGATTCCCATACTGTAAAGTTCATCGTAATAAACAAACGCAGAATTATTGAATCTGACCGCACATGCGATCATCTGGCGCTCCATAGAGGACAGACCAATAATATCTGTAGACATAATAATCTGATAGGAACACTCGGAAACCTTTTCCATGCTGATATATTTGCCACAATCATGAAGCAGTGCTGCGATCTGCAGTAACAGACGCTCTCTTGTTCCCATACCATGAACCTTCTTCATACTGTCAAAGATATTCAGGCAAAGATTCATAGTTCCCTGGATATGGCTCTTACTGCTGGAATAGCGTTTCGCAATGTTCTTTGATGTAACCAGAATGTCATTCTCAAAATTGTGGACACTTTTGAGAAATTTTTTCTTCTCCGCAAAATCATAGGCAATTCCATCCAGCAGGGAAACACCTGGTGCCCAGAGAGACTCTGCATTGAAAATATCAATAAAATTTCTGCACACTACCATGGTCGGCACAACAAGGGATGCATATTCCGGATCAATCTCCATCTCCTGTGCCAGCAGGTCAACAGATTTTCCAACTGTATCCTCATAGCGTTTCATAAACTCTTCCCTTGTAATGATCCTGTCTTCCATTTCCTCCTGGAAGATCATATCTGTAATAAAATCTCCCATCAGGATCACATTCCTGATATCCTTATCCTTCAGATACAGACGCTGAAAGCTCATCAGGTCATTTCGGATAAATTCCTCAACCAGCTTGTCATAATGAATGGTTGTTTTCTCCAGTTCCTGCAGACGCTGGCGGATTCTTAAACTTCCCATTTTAAGTCCCTGGGTAGTGACCAGAGCATCCTTGTCAAAAAGAGAAACCTGAAGGCTTCCGCCACCCACATCCAGGATTGCGGTGCCTTTCTGGATCATCTTTTTGAATCCCTTTTCTATAGCAGCAATTGATTTGTACCCAAGGAAATGCTGTTCTGCACTGCTTAATATTTCAATTTTCATTCCTGTACGCTGATAGATCTGTTCAATAATCAGCAGCGGATTCACAAGTTCTCTGAATGCACTGGTGCCGCAGGCACGATACTCTTCCACCCCAAAGTCCTGCATCAGCCTCTTAAAGTCGTTCAGCACCTCACATAAAACATTCAGCATTTCTGAATCGATCTTTCCGTCAGAATAGACACCCTTTCCGATTTCCAGACTGTATCTGACATCATTCAGTTCACGAAAACCAATTCTTTTTGACATCTCAAAGATCTTCATGCTGACTTCATAAGATCCGATGTCAATGGCTGCAAATGTCATGACTGCCATATGCGTTCCCCCTTTACCATTCATCTATTTGCTTTTTTATTCCTTCTCCACACCCAGCAGATGGTCGATAAACTGCTGTGCAGTTCGTCCTGTAAGTCCTCCATGGGAAAGCTCCCACTTATTTGCTTCCAGAAGCAGTTCGTCCTCCGGCATGGTAATTCCGTTTCTCTCTGCGAGAGCTTTCACAATTGTCTGGAATTCTTTTTTGCTCGGTGCACCATAATAAATACGGACACCAAAACGATAAACCAGTGAAAGCTTCTCCTGCACTGTATCGGAGGAATGCAGATCGTCATCATCCATGATCTCCAGCTTGTCACTGGATTTCTCTCTTACCAGATGTCTTCTGTTACTTGTTGCATAGATCAGGATATTGTCCGGCTTCTTCTCCAGACCACCCTCGATCACTGCCTTCAGATATTTATATTCGATTTCAAATTCCTCGAATGACAGATCATCCATATAGATAATGAATTTATAGTTTCTGTTCTTGATCTGGGCGATCACATCATTCAGATCCTGAAACTGATGCTTATACACCTCGATAATACGAAGTCCCTCATCATAATAACGGTTCAGGATTCCCTTGATACTTGAGGATTTACCTGTACCCGCATCACCAAAAAGCAGACAGTTGTTTGCCTTTCTGCCTCTTACGAAAGCTTCTGTATTCTCGATCAGTTTCTGCTTCGGGATTTCATATCCGACCAGGTCTTCCAGTTTCACATGAGCGATCCTTGTGATCGGCTGGATCTCCACATTATCATTCTCATCATGGCCTACACGAAAGGCCTTATGTAATCCCAGCTTACCCACACCAAAATCCTTATAAAACTGTACCATATCCTTCATGAATTCCTCTGTGGACTCCGCTGCTGCCAGCGTTTTGCTCAGATCACAGATACGGTCTCTGATACGGGAATTAAACATCTTGCTGTTACTTCCGGTGTTGGTATAATCACCGAGAACCTTACAGCAGGAAATTCCAAATGCCTCATCCAGTACAGTCAGGTCAAAATCATACAGTTCTTTAAACACACCGAAATCATTCAGTGCCAGTTCATTAATACTTCCGTTGACAGCTCCTCTGATCTCACAGGCTGTACTGAATGCATTTTCATTATTTACCAGAAGAAATGTCAGATAACAGTGCCATAAATTTCCGGAAAAACCATAAGCGCCGGCAGTTTCCACCAGTCCGTTGGCACACTCAAAGAACAGCCCTTCCTTTTCTTTCAGATCAGGTTCTTTCTGCTCCCAGGCATTCATCAGTTCTGCCATTTTATCAAGGATTTCTCCATGTTCAAAGTTACGGTATAAGATGCATTCATTTAATCTAGCCATTTTTATTACTTCCTTCTTACCTTGTTGTTTTATCTTATTGTTCTGCTGTGAGTGGTATAATTATTTCGAAAACGATGTACCAGAGTGTGTTTGAAAAATGCTTTACGCAAAATATGCCGCAAAGTGGGACGTGCAGATTGTGGAAATGATTTTTCAAACACGCTCTGGCATTATGGAAATGATTTTTAATAATTTCCCAAAATTCTCATTCTGTCAGCTTCTGCCTCAATTCCTCTCAGGGCATTCTTCACTGCACTGTCCTTTAAATTTCCCTCGAAATCAACAAAAAAACGGTACTGCCAGTTCTTCCCTGTGATCGGGCGGGATTCTATCTTCGTCATATTCAGTCCATTATAAATAATGTGAGACAGCATATTGTAAAGAGTTCCGCTCTCATGATGCAGTTCAAAGAAAATACTGATCTTATGTGCATCCTTCACATAGATTGGTTTCTTACTCACGATCACAAAACGTGTGGCATTCTGTCCGTTATAGCAGATATTCTCAGCCAGGATCTTCAGTCCGTAAAGCTCTCCTGCCTGTCTGCTGGCAATAGCTGCCTGCGTCTTGTCATTGTCTTCTTTTATCTTCTTGGCAGAACCGGCAGTATTTTCCATCTCTTTCTTCTTCCAGTCCGGATGAGATTCCAGATATTTTCCACACTGGGAAAGCGCCTGAGGATGAGAACATACCTGTCTGATATCCTCCAGTTCAGCATCCGGCAGTCCCAGAAGTACATGCTCCGGACGGATGATCTGTTCTCCTACAATACTCAGCTCATACTCTGTAAGAAGATCATAAATATCAGCCACAATACCGGCAGTTGTATTCTCAATGGGAAGTACCGCATAGTCTGCTCTTCCCTCCACAACTGCTTCCATTGCATCGCGCCAGGTTTTTACATGAAAACTCTCAATATCGTCCTGGAAATATTCCCTCATTGCAGCATAGCTGTATGCACCTTCCACACCCTGAAAGACAACTCTTACATCTTTCAGCGGAAGTGCATCTACCATTTCCAGTTTCTCATCGTCCTCGATTCCATGCTCTGTGAGAAGCTGATACTGTCTCTTACGGCTGATCGCCATGATCTGCTGAAAAAGCTCCTGCGCACCAAGCTGATTAAATTCTCCATGCGCCTTACCTCTCAGGACCTCCAGCTTCTGTCTCTCTCTTTCCGGATCCAGAACCTTCTTTCCTGTACGTATCTTATATTCTGCAACATCCTCACACACCTTCATTCTCTGTTCAAAAAGACGTATGATATCGCTGTCGATCTTATCTATTTCATTTCTGCATTCCTGTAAATCTATCATTTATGTTATACCTTTTTACTTTCACAAATTCTCTACAATATCAGTCATCTCTCCGATAAAGGAAAGAGAACCAAAGGCAATGATCACATCCTGTTCCCCGGCAAGTGAAAAAGCCTCCTCCACTGCATCTTTAATCGTATCCATTGCCTGTACATTGGGATTGTATTCACTGACAGTCTTCGCCAGCTCTCCGGCAGGCAGCGCCCTTATATTATCCGGAGTCTGGATCGTAAGTATCCGGTCTGCAAAGTGCGCAGTTTTCTGAATCACACTTCTGTAATCCTTATCTGCAAACACTCCCATAATATAGATGATCCGTTTTCCCTTAAAATAATGCTCTATTGAAGCTGCCATCATATCCGCAGCAGCAGGATTATGAGCCCCGTCTACCACAAACAGCGGTTTTTTACAGATAACTGTAAACCGTCCGTTCCAGTTTACTGTGCGAAGCCCTTCTTTTTTCTGCTCCGCAGCGGTAGAAAAGCCCAGCTCGTCCAATACTTTTAAAGCATTCAGTGCAACTACTGCATTTTCCTTCTGATAAACACCTGCCAGCGGAATCTCATACTCTTCACCCCTGTACCGGATTGTCTGTCCAAGGCAGCTTTCCTTTAACATCTCTGCCTCAGAAGCATCTGCTATGGTACATTTTGCACCATGTTCTCTGCTGATCCTCTCGATCACCTGCATTGCTTCCGGCTTCTGTCTGGCAGTCACCACTCTGCAGCCGTCTTTGATGATCCCGGCTTTCTTCTCTGCGATCTGTGCCAGAGTATTTCCAAGAAAAGACATATGATCCATACTGATCGATACCAGCACTGCCAGCAGCGTATTCTTAATAATATTTGTAGCGTCCAGATTTCCGCCCATTCCCACTTCCAACAAAACGAGATCACAATTCTCTTTTTTAAAGAACAGAAATGCCACCGCAGTCTCTATTTCAAATGCAGTGGGATGAGGATAACCATCCTTTGTCATAGCAGCAATAACATCAGACACCTGTGTAATATAAGCAGCAAAGTCCTCTCTGCTGATCCTGCTTCCCGAAACTTCCATCCTGCCTCTGTAGGAATACAGGGTAGGCGAAACATATCTTCCAATGCGATATCCCGCACCGGATAAAACAGAATACAAAAAAGCAATGACAGAACCCTTGCCATTGGTACCGGCTATATGCACATATTTCAGATCATCCTGTGGATTTCCAAGACGTTTCATCAGCTCACGCATATGATCCAGTCCCAGGACACTGGGAATTTCCCGGGTGATTTTGTCTATGTACTCCCGGCTTTCCTGATAATTCATAATAAACTCCTCTTATTTCCATGAGATCCCCTCCACACGTTCCTTTTGCGCATAAGGCACCTCATTGCTATAGTGTAATAACGTGTTCTCATTATATCCTACGTGTATGTTTTTTTCAAGGCAGGCAATACTAGAATCATAGAAATTTATACAGGAGCGTTACCTATGAAAAAAGCTTTCATTCTCTGCGGTCTGACGGGCTGGTGCATGGAAATCCTCTGGACCGGACTGCATTCCATCCTTTCAGGAGAACTTACCATGACAGGAAAAACTTCCCTTTTAATGTTTCCCATTTACGGATGCGGTGCCATCATCCGCCCGCTCTCCGGTAAACTTTCTGCTGTCCCGCTTTTTGTCCGCGGCTGCATTTATACTGTCGGATTTTTTTTCGTAGAATTTATCAGCGGTGCTCTTTTGCGCTGTTTTCATATGTGTCCCTGGGACTACAGCAACACTCCCCTGAATTACCGGGGACTGATAAGACCGGACTACGCTCCCCTCTGGTTCGGAGCCGGACTTTTTTTTGAGAAAATACTTGGAAAACTCTCTTGAAAAAAGCACCTGATTATTATATGATGTTAAGAAGGATTACGTAAACAATTCCTGAACTAGTAAAATATGGAGGTATGAAATGAGACACTTAATGAGTCCGCTGGATCTGTCTGTCGATGAGTTAAATACTCTTCTTGACTTGGCCAGCGATATTGAGAAACACCCTGATAAATACGCACATGTCTGCGATGATAAAAGACTGGCAACTTTATTCTATGAGCCAAGCACCCGTACCCGTCTCAGCTTTGAAGCTGCTATGATGAACCTTGGCGGTAAAGTTCTTGGTTTTTCATCAGCTGATTCCAGTTCCGCTTCAAAGGGTGAAAGTGTTGCCGATACAATCCGCGTTGTATCCTGTTACGCTGACATCTGTGCTATGCGCCACCCGAAAGAAGGTGCTCCGTTAGTAGCTTCTATGGCTTCTTCTATTCCTGTTATCAACGCCGGCGACGGTGGTCATCAACATCCTACCCAGACATTAACCGACTTACTTACCATCCGTTCCCTGAAAGGACGTCTGGACAATCTGACCATTGGTCTGTGCGGCGACCTGAAATTCGGACGTACAGTTCACTCCCTGATCGAAGCACTTGTACGTTACACAAATGTAAAATTCATTCTGATCTCACCGGAAGAGCTTCGCATCCCAAGCTATATCCGCGAGGATGTTCTGAAAAAGAACAATATCGAATTTCAGGAAGTAGAGAGACTGGAAGATGCCTTACCGGATCTTGATATCCTCTACATGACACGTGTACAGAAAGAACGTTTCTTCAACGAAGAAGACTATGTCCGCATGAAGGATTTCTACATTCTGGACAAACAGAAAATGGAACTTGCAAAAAAAGACATGTACGTTCTTCATCCGCTTCCACGTGTAAATGAAATCTCAACAGAGGTGGATGCAGACCCGAGAGCAGCTTATTTCAAACAGGTACAGTACGGTGTATATGTACGTATGGCCCTGATTCTCACATTACTGGAGGTAAAATTACCATGTTAAATGTTGGAGCACTTCGCGAAGGTTATGTATTAGACCATATCAAAGCAGGCAAGGCCATGACTATCTATCATGATCTGAAGCTTGATAAACTTGACTGCACCGTTGCCATCATCAAGAACGCGCGCAGCAACAAAATGGGTAAGAAAGATATCATCAAGGTTGAATGCCCGGTTGAGAATCTTGATCTTGACATTCTCGGCTTTATCGATCATAACATTACTGTAAACGTAATCAAGGACGAGAAGATCGTTGCCAAAAAAGAACTGAAACTTCCGAATCAGGTTGTCAACGTTATCAAATGCAAGAATCCACGCTGCATCACTTCCATTGAACAGGGACTCGACCAGATCTTTGTTCTTGCAGATAAAGAGAAAGAAGTTTACAGATGTAAATACTGCGAAGAGAAATACACAGGTAAACGCAATAAATAATAAAACAAATATCAAAAAAACAGAACGGAAGAAATCCGTTCTGTTTTTTTGTACGCAATCAGACCGATAAGCCGGGTTATGTCATTGGGTAATCATCTGTCTAGGCCTTACGTTGCCATAAGGCTCAAGCGACCCACCTGAAAGCACGACGGGCAGCCGTATCGCTTTCTATTCGGTCTTGCTTCAAATGGAGTTTACATGTGCCCGGCCTGTTACCAGGACGGCGGTAGTCTCTTACACTGCCTTTCCACCCTTACCTCAGCAAGTGAGGCGGTTTATTTCTGTTGCACTGGTCTGGGAGTCACCTCCACCGGACGTTATCCGGCATCCTGCCCTGCGAAGCCCGGACTTTCCTCGTCTGAACCCTTTCGTCTGTTCAGCCGCGATTACCTGGCCTGGTTGCGCAAGTGCTATTCTAGCACGTTTTTTTGCACTTGTAAAGAAATTTCATTCTACTATTTTACACATTAAAGCAGCTTCCGCCGATAAATTCTCTTAAAATCGAATTATTCGGCACTGCCTCGCTTGGCACCGGAACAAAATATTCAAAGAACTTCAGCAGCCTCTTCGCCTCTGTATACTCCGGTTCGTCCTTGGCAATCCCAAACAAAAGCGGTTCCGCATATACTTTCAGGCATGCCAGTTCATAGATCAGCGCAGAATTAAACATTACATCTGCATCCTCCTGGAAGGGAAAGATATTCTGTTCTTCACCTCTGCGTACAGAAGGCCATCTTGCAATTGTCTCTTTCGCAGAAGTCCCTCTGGTGCGGGCATCTCTTACAATTCTGCGGATCAGACGGCCATCCGTAGTAGGAATCCTGTTATGTTCATCAATATTCAGCTGAGTCAGAGCGCTGAGATAAATCTTAAATTTGCTCTCCTTTGGCAGCGCATAGCTGAGCCTGTCATTCAATCCATGAATTCCCTCGATCACCAGAATATCGTCTTTATCCAACTGCAGAAAATCACCTTTATATTCTCTGGTTCCTGTTTTGAAATTGAAAACCGGCATCTCTACCCTTTTTCCTTCCAAAAGCTCAAGCATATCTTTATTAAACTGCTCCACATCAATCGCTTCCAGACACTCAAAATTCTTTTCCCCAAACTCATCTACAGGAGTCAGGTGCCTGTCAATGAAATAATTATCCACTGCGATCGGATGCGGTTTCATTCCATGGGCAGCCAGCTGAATGGACAGCCTGTGTGAAAACGTAGTCTTTCCGGAAGAAGACGGACCTGCGATCATAACAAACTTCTTGTTTCCGGCTGCGGCAATCTCAGATGCGATTTCCGAAATCTTTGCCTCCTGCATAGCCTCCTGGATCAGCAAAATATCCTGGATACCGCCTCTGGTAACCTTTTCATTCAGATCACCGACTGTCGCAATATCCAGTTTATCTCCCCATTCCTGAGATTCCTTCTGCACACGAAAAATCTTCTCCCTCGGTTTAAATTCAGGTATCCGGTCCGGTTCATTCTGAGTCGGAAGCTGCAGTACGAAACCACCCTCATACAAAAACAGATCAAACGTCTTAATATATCCCGTATGGTTCGCCATAAAACCGTAGAAATAATCCTCAAAGCTTCCAATACTGTAAAGATTCACCGCAGAGCTTCTGCGGTAATTAAACAGCTTCTCTTTGTCATACATATGATGCTTATGAAAAAGTGCAACTGCCTCACTGGTGCTTACGCTTCGCTTTACAATGGGAAGATTCTCGTCCACGATCCTGTGCATCTGCGCCTTTACCTTATCAATAAATTCCTGATCCAGCGCCATAGGTCCTTTCATTGTAAAATAATAGCCGCTGCCTACAGAATAATGGATTACTACACTGTCTATATTTTCCTGCCCTGCCACATCATAAATTGCTTTCAGAAGAATCAGACTTGCACTTCTGCAATAAGTTTTGTGTCCGATCGGATCTTTGGATGTCACAAATTCAATCTCACAGTCTGCCTTGAGATGCTTATGCAGTTCTCTCAGCCTGCCATTTACGATCACCAGCATTACAGGTGCATCCGTACTTCCTTCGTATTCCTTTACAATCTCACTGTAAGGAATCTTCTCAGGATATTGTTTTGTTATTCCCTGTATCGTAACGTTATACATTTTCTGTCCCATAAATCCTGCCTCCATTTCTGCTATACCGACAAGTAAATACAGTTATCAGCTCCGCCGCCAACAGGCAGATCAGCCAATTTTCATTTATAATTTCATTATTATATGGTAAGAACCCGTATCACAGAATCGTGTACGGGCTCTTTACCTCTGCACAGGAGATTTTCAGTTCCGGAAATGCCTGTGTCAGTTCTTTTTTCATTGCATCCATAAAAATATATTCTGTTCCATAGTGTCCGGCGTCGATCAGCGCCAGTCCCTGCGCAACCGTATCAATTCCTGTATGGTGGTCGATATCACCGGTCACATACACATCCGCACCGGCCTTAATGACATCCTTGATCATGCTCTTGCCTGATCCTGTACATACAGCAGCACATTTTACCATGCTGTCCAGATTCCCATAAACCTTTACATCATTTAACTTCAAAGACTCTTTGACAAGCTGTGCATACTCTCTCAGCGTCATTTCCCGGGGAAGTTTCCCAACTCTGCCAAAGCCCTGTACTTCCCCCTCTCTCTCTTCAGTTACGGAAAGGACTGTGGTATCATGCATCTTCGTATAGTCTGCACTCAGATCCGCCATACCCAGCACATCATAATTGGTATGCATGGCAAAATACGGGATATCCTCCTTTATCAGACGGAGGATCTTTCTTCCAGTAAAGGTATGATTGTTGATCTTTTTGATCCCAGAAAAGATCATTGGGTGATGGGTAAGGATCATATCCGCACCAGCAGCCACCGCCTCATCCAACACCGGTTCCGTAAGATCCAGCGCAAGAAATACATGGGAAATCTCTTTCTGGTCATCTCCCACCAGCAGTCCCACATTATCCCAGTCCTCCGCAAATTTTTGCGGATGATGCTCATTCAGCCATTCGATCAGTTCATATGCTTTCATATCGTTTCAGAGCTGTATGGATCAGCTCCATTTCCTCCTTTACTTCTGCCAGACGAGTTTTTGCAGAAACAGACTCTGCCCCGGAAAGACCGGCAAGTATTTTCTTACGGATCATTTCCTCCCGGAGAAGATACTCTTTAAGGACCGGGTGACATTTTTTCAGAAGGAGAGGTCCAAACCAGGCCTCTTCCTCTGTGTAAACAGACTTTTCTCCCGAATTGTTACGTACCGCTTTCATCATAGGATAAAATTTTCCGTCTTCTTTTATCATTTCTTCCCTTACGATCTCCCAGCCGATCTCAGAAAGAAAATGTCGGAAATGAGGAAGGTCCGACTGAGGCTGCAGGATCAGTTCCTGAAACCCCTCCCGGACCTTCGCT
>OLQM01003190.1_pt1 | contig 14590 bp, 7 predicted proteins | sample 1673161 | NCBI WGS metagenome assembly OLQM01 (sample SAMEA3136761, study PRJEB25190) | human gut metagenome | reverse complement strand
GTAACCTTTTCAGTTACGAACGTGTCGCACTCTTGCCCGCGCCCACCTCGTGGGCAAGGAGGGTGTTGCCGCCGTAGAGCACATGGGCGACCGCGTTGAGCTGATGCTCCCGCAGCCGTATCTCCGGGTTCATGCCCGCAAAGGTGATGTGGCTGCCGTCGTATTCGCGGGGTCTGGTGGAATTGAACAGCTCGTTATACCTTGCGACCAGGGTGTGCCGCCTGTCGGGGTCGCGCCATATCCAGTCCCGGAACGCATCCTTGATTGCCTGCTGCTTCTGCTGGGCGAGGGTGGTTTCCTTGCTGTTGAGTACGCGCCGCTCCCTGCCGTCCGCATCGTGCTTGGTATCGTAGATGCGCACGTCGCGCAGGTTCAGGGTATCTTCAAGAATCTTATAGGCGTTTGCGCGCTCCGTGCCGTAGGTCATATATGCGGCAATATTGCTGTAACTGACCGCGTTCTTGTTCCTGATGTTCCACTCGGCGGTAAAGGCGGAATAGGTCACGTCGATCATGCGCTGCTGGTAGAAGGGCGTCTCGAAGGTCTCCCACATGAACTCCCGGATATACGAGGGGTCGATCCACGTTGCGCCCAGACGCACCTCAATTTCCGAAGCATCAAGGTCTTTGGGCTGCGCGGCTTTCAGCGCTTCCACGTTTCCGGCGTAATCGCCCTCAAACAAATTCTGAGCAGACTGTGCGATACGCAGCTTTTCCCTTACATTGCCGGAGAGGTACTCGTCCGCGGTCTCCCAGCGCTTATTTTCGGGATTGCGGAAAATAACACCACGAAGATCGGAGGCGAGAGCGTCCTCGTCCTTGCCGGTGAGCTGCGCCATATACTCCATATCCACGCAGGCTTTTTCGGAGATGGACAGCGCCAGCGCCTCCGAAGCGGTGTCCACGCTGGTCACGGCCTCGTGCGCCCGTATGGTTCGCCTGGTGAACATATCTGCCTTGCGCTTGAGGTTTTTGTCCTCGTCCAGCTCCTCCAGAGAGCAGAGCAGATAGTAGGAGCTGTCCTCGGCAAAGGCCAGGGCGTTGGCGCGGGAGTTAATAAGCCCATACTTTGCGGTGAAGCCGTCGTAGAGGGTATTCAGCTCCGCCTGCGTCTGCCGGATGGTTTCATCCGAAATAAAGCCGTCCATCTGCTCAGATATGAGCTTCTGCACGCAGTCCCGCAGCTCCACCATGCCCTTGGCACGCTCCTTTGCGGTGGCGTTGAAGTCAGGCTTGGTCATGATACTGTTCTGCCGGTAGTACAGCTCCCCGCCCACCACAGTGTAGGAGAAGTTCCGCACATTCGGGTCTGCCGGGATAGTCTCCACGATGGTCTCATCCTCGCCCAGATCGGGCAGCTCCGCTTCCGCGTAGGTTCCCCGAATATTCCGAATTGCGCCGCTGAGCTGCTCCGCAAGGTCTGCGCCCTCGATGGGCGCAACGGTAAAGTCCTGCCTGCCGTACTGCGTGCTTTCCGAGGTCTGCCGTCCCAGCACCATCTCCGGGTGGTCGATGAAATACCGGTTGATGGCAAAGCCGTCCGCGTTCGCTCCCGGGTTTCGCCAGATACCCGTGTGTACCCAATCAGGTTCGATCTCAATGGGTCTGTCCCGCTTTTGAAGAAAGATAATATCCGAAACGACCTCCGTACCGGCGTTGGCCTTGAAGGCATTGTTGGGCAGGCGGATCGCGCCGAGCAGGTCTGCGCGCTGGGCGATATACTTCCTTGCGGCGCTGTCCTTGGCGTCCATGGTGTAGCGGGAGGTGACGAAGGCCACCACGCCGCCCGGACGCACCTGCTCCAGCGCCTTGGCGAAAAAGTAGTTGTGGATGGAAAAACCGAGCTTGTCAAAAGCCCGGTCGCTGACCTGATACTGTCCAAAGGGTACGTTGCCCACGGCGAGGTCGAAGAAGTCCTTTCGGTCGGTGGTTTCAAAGCCGGCCACGGTAATATCCGCCTTTGGATAGAGCTGCTTTGCGATTCTACCGGTAATACTGTCCAGCTCCACGCCGTAGAGCCTGCTGCTTTTCATGCTCTCCGGCAGCATACCGAAGAAGTTGCCCACGCCCATGCTGGGCTCCAGAATATTGCCGGTCTGGAAGCCCATGTTCTCCACCGCGTCGTAAATGGCGCGGATAACGGTGGGACTGGTGTAGTGGGCGTTCAGCGTGGACGCTCTGGCGGCGGCGTATTCCTCCGGGGATAGCGCGGCGTACAGCTCCGCAAATTCGTCTTTCCAGTTATCCTTGCTTTCATCAAAAGCGTCCGCAAGCCCGCCCCAGCCCACATAGCGGGAGAGAATTTCCTGCTGCTCCGGGCTGGCCTGTAAGCCCTCAAACTCCAGCTCCTTCAGGAGATGGATAGCCGCCATATTTGCCCGAAACTTTGCTTTTGCGCCGCCGACGCCGAGGGCATCATCGGTGATGCGGAAGTTTTCTGCGTTCCGGCGAAGATTGTCCTTGTACTCCTCATACATGGCTTTTTCGGCGGCTTCACGGTTGGGGAAGGTCTGCCACTCGCCGCCTACCTGCACAGAAATGGGATTGGCGTCCACGACCTCCTCAAAAGATGGAGGCTCCGGCTCGTCAAAGCGCAGGGTGCGAATCTCCACATCATAGGGGAGGTTATTTTTGTCACCGGGATACACCGCCACGGTTTCCTCGGTGTAGGTGTGGTTTGGTTCTTTTTCAGGGACAGCCGTATTCTCTGCGGCGGTCTTTTCCGGCTGCGGATACCGCTCCATGAGCCGTGCGAAGCTCTCCCTGCTCTCCGCACGGGAGATGGGATAGAAAAGCGTCGGGTCGCTGAGGGTAATATCAAAGACGCCGATGCTCTCGATAATATAGGGCTTGCCGTTTTCCAGATACACCGTATCGCCTGCGGAATACGGGAACGGTTCTCTCTGCGGGACAGGAGCCGTTTCGGGAGCTTCCGCAACTGCTTCCTCCGGCACGCGCCAGCGGTGCTGCTCCACATCCTCATCCGAAACATGAATGAGGTCGCTGAAATCGAGGTTTTCCAGCTCGTTGGTAATAAGCTCCTTCAAAGAGCCGTACTGCCGGGTTTCCAGATGCGCGTCATCCAGATAGCGCTCCAGTCGGTAATTCACAAGGTCGATGTTCACCTGAATGGGAATCTCATCGTCGGTGACGGTGGTGTAGGCGACGCCGACCTTCGCCGGGTCGCTGAAATCCGCCTCCGAGCCGTATTCGTTCCGGCAGAAGTCGGAGATCAGTCCCTTTGCCCGCTCTAAAAGCGCCTGCTCCGCCTGTCCTTGCAGATCCAGACGGTACGCCTCTGCCTGCCATTCGCTTGTAAATTCCTCGGTCACGCCGTCCGCGTCCACATGGTAGCCGTGGGTCTCGTCATCCCACACGGCATACAGGGTACGGAAGCCCCGGTCAAGGCTTACCACATGGAAGCGGTCTGCGGGGTCGAGGGCAGGTTCTTCCTGCTGTGCCTTTCTTTCCTGCGCTTCCTGCACCGCGATCCGCTCCACATCCGCCATGACCTGCCGGACGAAGGGGCTGTTGCGGTTTGCCTCCGCGTCCACAATGCGCCCGCCCACAATACCGCGTTCAGCAAGCGCTTCCCGGATGGCGATGGGGTCAATATTGTCAAAGTTGTCCTGTTCCTGCGCGGTGTAGAAGTTATCGGATTGAATGAGCTGCGCAATGCGCCGCTGCACCTTCGGCCACGTCAATTCAACGGTTTCCGGGCTTCCTGCACGAACGATAAAGAGATTATTATTCTCATTACCACCGTACTCGTGAGCAAGCCATGCGGCTGTTTCTTTTTCGCGTCCGTGCTGCTCCATATACCGCACTACGGCGTGCTTGCTCTCGATATTTCCGTTCCATGCACGGAGTGCATCGTCTATATCGTCCTGCGAGAGCGGACGCAGCAGATCATGGAGCCGCTCATAGGTTCCCTCAAAAGTCTCTCGGTGCAGGCGGCTGCGGAACTCCGGCATATCCGAAAATAGCCGGATAAGCTCCATATCTTTTGAATTGAGAACGGCGCGGCGCACGGCGGCATTACACTCGATTTCCGCATTTCCCCGGTCGGAGTGACCGCAGGCGTTGCGATAGGCCGTATCCTCCGAAACCGCTGCCATCACCACCGGCCTGTAATGCTCCAAACGTTCCTGCACCGTGGGCTGAGCCTGCTCTGCGGCAGGATCGCGGAACACCCTCGTGCCGTCCGCGCCGAACTCCGCTTCATAAGCATTGATGGCGGCTTCGGCCTCATGGTCAACGGAACGCAGGGTATAGGTGTGCCGCTCCGGGCTGTTTTCGCCCTTTGTGGAAATGGTCACGTCGTACTTATCTCGCAAACTTTCCACATATTCTTCCAGCCGATCCGCTGGAACGCCGCACATCTCCACACGGCCAGCGCCGGGGATGTTGCGGGTGGTCAGATTCATATTCAGCAGCTCCGCTGCCTGCTTCGCGTCCTCGCCGTACATCTCAAAGAAATCGCCCACCTGAAACAGCACGATGTTGTCCGGGTGGGCTTCCTTTACGGCATTGTAGTCATTCCATGCTGTGCTTCGCTCTGCGGTCTGCCGCTGAAGCTGCTCAAAGCGCGCCTTTTCCTCCGGGGTCAGGAAACGGTCTTTTCGGATCAGCTCGGAGATACGCTTGGCAACGTTCGCCCAGTTCAGTTGAATTTCCGGGCAGTCCTGCTTTTTCAGGCTGATGCCCTTGCCGCTGTGATCCTCGCCGCTGTGGGACGCGCCGGATACCGCGTGGGAGCGTCCCCCAATGCCGTATTCGTCTTTCAGGAAGTCCGCCTGCTCTTTGGGGCTGTGTTTCTCTTTGAAATAGGCGTAGATGCGCCCCTTGCTCCCTTCAATATTGCTGCCGCGGGTCAGGGTCGCGGCGATCTCGTCCTCGGTAATAAACCGCTGCACGGCGGGGATCTCCGCCATTTCCGTACTGTACTCTCTACGGGGCAGATTCAGCTCCTGCAAGCCCTGCCAGATTTGATAGGGCTTGTGGAAGTTGAAGCGCATGAGGCTTCTGTCCTGCTCATATGCGGCGGAAAACTGCGCAAGCTCGCCGGAGAGCGTTTCACGAAAAGCAGGATTGGTCAGGCTTTCGGCAAGTCGTTCCGTTTCGTCGGGGAAGCCCCTGCCCCGCAGCGCATCCATGCAGGAGAGGTAGCCCTGCTCCTGCGCTTCCTCGCTGAGGTCGTGCCGCAGATACCAGAGGGACTGCGCCAGCTCCGCCCGCTCATGCCCCGGAGCTTCGGCAAGCTCCACATTGGCAGCGTATTCACCTCGCTCCAGCAGTTGCTCGATGCGCTCCGCCGCCTCCTGCCAGCTTACGACCTTTGCAGAGGCCAGGTGTCTTGCCGCGTCCCCATTGGCGATGTGGATGCCGTCCTCGGCGTACCACGCGGAATATCTGCCGTTCTCGGTGACGACGCCGTTGCCGCCGTGGAAGCTGCTTTGAAGAAACGCCGCGATTTTTTCCACGCTCTTGCCCTTGGAGAACTCCGTGGCGATCTTCATGCGGGCATAGTCGGCGTTGCCCTCCATGCGCAGAATGTGGTCGATATCCGCCTGCGGGATGGACATGGAAAAAGCGGAGGGCCTGTAGCTCTCCGCTTCTGCGATATATGCGATTTGCTCTTCCTCCGTGGGGAACAGGCTCAGTTGGTATGCCTGCGGTATCGGAGGCTGCGCCGGTTCCGCTTCCGGCGCGTCATTGGTCAGTTGTACACCAGTTCGCTGAGGATGATCTCCTCGGCCTGCGCTTTCAGGCTGTTCATCAGCCCCACCCATTTCATCTGGTCGCGGGCTTTCAGCTCCTCCGTCACGCCCGCCGACTTCATCAGCTCCGGCATCATCTGCTCCAGCCTCCGGTTCGCCGTCTCGTCGATCTCCCGCAGGTGCGGGAACAGCTTCTCCGACAGCACCAGACGGCTGTACAGCCCCGGTCTGTGCTCCTGAAGATAGCTCCTGCGCAGTCTCCCGTACTTGCCCAGGGGTCTCGCGTCCTCCGGCGTTTCGCTCAGCGTCAGGTCGGGAATCAGGTAGTCCCCGTTCTTGGTGTAGGTCAGCTCTGTCATGGCTATGGCTCCTTTCCGCGAGTTTCTCGCGCTCGTAATTCTTGATGGTGACTTCGATCTGCCGCAGCACCTCTCCGTTGATCCTGCTCACCGCCGTGCCCAGCTCGGCGGCTGCTTCCGGGGTATTAAAATCGAAGATGCTCAGGAAATCCTCATGCTCGAAGCGGTCGTCCGCTTCAAGCCCGCAGCGGGACATGAGCGAGTAGGAGATGCTGACGGCGGCGGCACTTTGGAAGGCCGCTCCTACGTTGAACTCATCATACCCGTAAAGAAAGGAATCGTCAACGATGGCGAGGATATCCCGCTTATAGTCCCGCCAGTATTCCTCCGCAAGCTGAGACGCGATGCGCTCAAGCTGGTCAGGGAGCCCTCCTTTTCCGTCCACACCATAGCGGCTTTCCAGCATGGCGCTTACCGCGTCCGCGTGTTCCTCCCGGTATTCCCACAGGTAGCGGCTCTTTGGAAATTCTCTGCCGCCCGTATCCGACACGTCGAACACATACCGAAGCCTCGGCCTTTCGCCGCTGCTGTCGATGAGGGCGATGCCCTTGGAGCCCCTGCGGACATACCGGCCCATTTTTTCGTTCCAGAAGTCGTACTCTGCGCAGGCGGTGGCGTCCGGACGCTGGGCGTGGATCATGACCTGCTCGGCGTAGGGGTATTTGTACAGCCTTGCGGCGGTGGTGAGAAAGCCCGTCCAGCCCCGGTAGCTGCCGGTGATCTGCCGCTGCGCTTCGTCCGCCATCTGCATATACGTTTGTAGCTTGCTCGGCATATTGCTCCTCCTTCATGGCATAAATTTAGAGCGCCCGGAACGGACGCTCTATGTAAGGGGCGGTATTCGGTTTTCAGTCGGGGACTATACCGCAGTCAGTCCCTCCGTGATTTGTTTGAAAAAGTCTGCGCTCCAGATATTCAGCACGGAGGAATCGTGAATGAACGGCTCCACATCCTGCCTTGCCTGTGCGTAATCGATGCTGTCGAAGCGTTCCGCCAGCATCGCTTTGATTTTCGGCAAGGAACAGTCCGCATCGGCGGAAATATATCCGGAATCAATCAATCGTGCCCGAAGGTGTTTTTGATTGACGGCCGCACCCCTTGAAAGATAGAATACATAGTCGTAAAGATCCCTGCCCTTGATGCGGCTTTGCCACGCACGGCAGATGACCGCATGGATTTTTCCTGCGAACAGGGAGGGCATATCATACATTTTCACCTCATACGGAACGGGCAGCAGCCGGTATTTGTGCTCGAATGCGGCGAAGGCGGGCGGGTTAACGTCCACCTCGAACTTAATCTTGACCGCTTCATTCTTCGCTACGCTTCCCGCCACCTTTTCATCCGCGTAGAACAGCAGGAGATGTTCCTTCGTGTTCCCCTTCAGAAAGGCGGAGCGGATGGTGCTTTCTTTTGTCTTTTCCTTTTCCTGAATCTCCACGTTCAGCCCAAAGGCTTTCACTTCATTCTCCAGCACGGGAAAGTAGGCCGTCAGGTCAAAGTCCAAATCCTCCGCTTCCAGCGAAAAATCCAGATCCTCGGAAAAGCGGTCGAGACCGTAGAAGATTCGCAGGGCGGTTCCGCCGTAGAACGCCGCTTTTTTGAAGAAGCCCGCACGGGACAAGCCGCAGAGCACGATCTCCTGCATGATCTCCTTCATGGCGTTCTTTCTGTCGTAGATATTCTCTACATGGTAGCTTTTCAGCATCTGTTCAATGGCGCTGTTCATGTCAAAGCCTCCTTAAAAGCGAGCAGAGCTTCTTTACGTTCGTGGAGTGATACGCTCCGCTGTATTCGCAAACCTTATTTCCGTCCAGCTTCCCAATCTCCGATTCCTCAATCCGCAAATCCTCCGTCAGCAGCCGGAAAAGCTCCTGTGTGTTCGGCACGGGCGGCATAGTATAGAGCTGGTCGCACAGAGCCTTTTCCGGCTCTGCGATCCGATAGAAATAATCGCCCTCCTGCACGAGCCGAATCCCCAGCGGGAACGCCTCGGACGGCACATCCCGATAGGTGAAGGTTCCGAAGGGAGTTTCATACTTCTTTTTCTTTTTCTTTTCAAAGGTGGCGCAGGTAACGGCATATACCGCTTCGGGAATCAGCCCGTAGCGGCTGAGGGCATATTCAAAGGAAATGTATGAAGGCCCGTAAATACTGCCCGCAAGCAGGTACGCAGGAGCGTTCCGGTCAGTTTCATATAGTCCCCTTGTAATGGGAAAGCATTCGCCCCGCTCCGCCATACGCGCGAGCTTTGACTTCGGAGAACCGTATTCCCGCAGTTCCTCCAGTAGCATTGCTGTTGTCTTTATCATATTTTCACCTCGCAGTCTTATTATACGCAACTATCCGGTGAAAATCAAGCGTTTTCAGAAAAATAGTGCGAAAACTCCCCGCTCATTCTGTGCGTTTTCCGTGGATGTTACGCACTCGAACGGACATTTTTGTAAAAAGAAGGGCAAACCGCATCTATTGAACATTTTTGCGGATACACGCATTTTTTCCAACAATGCGGCAGTGCAGACAAGCGAAGCATCACCATCTATTTCCCAAAATCAATATTTTTTCGATTTTGGGAAATAGAATCGTGAAAGCAAAACGGGAGCGACCCGAAAGCCGCTCCCGCCGCATCCGCCTTATTCGTCCGTGTCGAAGTCCGGCACCAGCTCCAGCGCTGCGAAGTCCTCATCGGTGATTTCGCCCAGCTTTTGCAGGGCGCTGTCGGTCAGCTCCCGCAGCTCGGCTTCGTCCTCGTCCAGGTATCCGCGCATTTCGGTGAGGGCGGCAATCAGCCCGCTGCGGCTGTCGCTCTGGTAGATGCACATGAGGTTCATTTCATCGTTGGTAAAATTCATCATAGCAGCTCTCTTTCCGCGCGCTTTGAACGCGCTGTCTTTTTCGGCTCGTTGACGGGAGGACAGAGCTTTGCCAGCACTGAGGGCTTCTTCTCCTGTTGTGACGCTTGCGCCTGTTCCCGGCGCGCCGCCTGCGCCAGCTCCATGAGGGAGACGGGCTTGCCGGACTTTGCCTGTTCCTCCAGCTCCGCCACGGTCTGCTTCGGCCCGTTGTTGATAACGCCGTCGATCATGCCGTAGTCGTCCTCTATGGCCATCTCCGCGTTTTTGAGATAGTTTTCCGGCTTGAGGAAGTCGGGCAGCGCCTTGAAACCCCGGGAATCCACGTAATGACAGGATACCACGCCGTTCTGCTTCAGCGCCACGATGTCGCTGACGGACAGGGAGTGTCCCTTGAAATCCTCCGGGCGGCGGATGTTGAAGGTCTCATACAGCGCGTCCAACCTGTCCTGCGTATCGCCCCTGCGGTCAAGGTTTCCCGCGTAGACGGCGGCGTAGTTCTCCTTTTCGACGGAAAGCCCCTTCTGCGCCAGATACTCGGCGTTCATAAAGCGAAGCTGCGCCGTATCGTCATTATCCCGAAGCTGATAGATGGCAAAGCTGTCGGCGGGGTTGTCAAGAAACGCCTTTTCATAGTCCGGCGGTGCGAAGCGGTCTTTGACCGTCTCCCATTCGGAGGCTTCCACGCCGAAGATACCGTCAAAGCTGCGGACTTCCTCTGCATCGAAGGCCATGGCCTCGGTGTTGTCTGTGTGGAGCATATACACACTCACGTCCCGTTCCATGAGCTCCAGCGCACGCTCTTTTGTCAGCGGCAGCATATTGGAATCGGTGTAGCCGTAGGCATTCATGCTCTCAACAGAAATCGCAGGGTCGGGGACGCAGCCGTTGTCCGGCGCTGTGACCGGCTCCGGCTTCTGCACGGCGATCTCCTGCACCGGCTGGGCGGCAAGGCTCTCCGTCTCCTTATCCAGCCCGCGCTCCTTGCAGATTTCCGCGTAATGGCGGTCGATATCCGTAATCAGGGAGGATGAGGTTCGGTTGATGGTCTCCAGCGATGCGCGAAGCTCGGTCAGATCTCTGTCCTTTGCCCAGGTCGCCAGATACCCGAAGCTGTTTTCGCCTGTCTCAATGCCGTAATAGGCGCAGACGGCGAAGGAGATGCTCTCCGCCTGAATCTCCTCGGCGGCGCGGGAGAGCTTTGCCTTTTCCGGGTACTGTGCGTGCCAAAACTCCTTCACGGTCTGCTCGCCGCCCGTGAAGTTCAGCCCGTCCTCGCCCAGATACAGAAAGTCCTGCTTCGGCAGCTCAATGGGCGCTGCTGTGATGACAGAGGCGGCGTGATTGACGGTGACATGGCTTTCAAGCGTTACCGGCATACCCGGATCGTAATCTGAGCCGCGCAGGTCATATACATACAAGCCCTCCGGCAGCTTATCCCGGTCGATGCGCCCGTTTGAAAACAGCGCAGGCTTGCCGAACAGCTCGATCTGCTGATATTTTTCTCCGATCCCGTCCTTATTGTGGAGCCTGGAGTGGGCGATCTCATGGACGGCGGCGCAGACCGTCTGTACCTCGCTCATGCCTTCTCTGAGGACAATGCGCTGTTTGTCCACGGAGAAGTAACCGTCCATATTCTCCGCCAGCTTCTCCAAGAAGATGGGGACGGGCGCGCTGCGGCGCAGAGCTTCCATGAACACCCCGTAATTCTGCACGTCCCCCGTAAGGTTCGCCGCCAGCTCCGGCAGGGGCTTGCCTGCGGTCTGCTGCACGTCGAACACCACCACGGGCTTGTACATGGGAATCTGCACCGTCTTTTCCTCCGTGATAATATCGCCGTTCTCGTCCCGCAGGGGGAGCTTGGTGTCGGGGTCTAATTTCTGCTGCTCGATTTTCTTCTTGAAGGGCGTGGGGGCGATGATTTTAATGCCCTTTTCGCCCTTTTTGACGTTTCTTCCGAACTGATCGCGCCATTTGTTGAAGCCGGCCACATGGGTGGCGTCGGGGCGCTGCATATAGATGAGCATGGTGTTGTTGACGCTGTACTTGTGAAAGCGGCTCATGGTGGCAAGGTACTGCCTGTATCTGTCGCTCTCAAACAGCTCCTTTATGCCCGTCTCTATGCTGTCGGTGATGTCCTTGAGCCGTTCCTTGTTGGTCTGTTTTTCAGCCATTTCGTGCATACCTCCTTTGGATCATGGTAAAAACAGCGGCTCCCGCAGGGGAACGAAACGCCCGTGCGGGAGCCTGCGAGGGTCATTTGGTGAAGTCCAGCTTATAGGAGGAACGCGCGCCGTCGTCCTCCAGCACGATGAATGCGTCGTAGGTCTTGCCGGTTTTCTCGGAGTAGACGCCGCTGGCGTAGGCGCGCCCCTCCGTCAGGAGCGAGGACACCATCTTCTTCGTCAGACTGAGCTTCTTTGCGGCAAGGAAGCGGTTGTCCCGCCACAGCCCGAACTTGCAGCTCCGTCTCTCGCAGAAATAGCCGTTTTTGCTCTCCGTGACCTGTGCGCCGCAGCGGGGGCATTTGCCCACAACGGGTCTGCCGGAGGGGAACAGCACCTCCGCGCCGTCCACAGGCGCAGCGTCCCGTACCAGCGCTGCAACCATATCGCAGATGCCGGCGAGGAACTCGTCCGCATCCAGCTCGCCGCACTCGATCTCCTTGAGGCGGTGCTCCCATTCGGCGGTCAAAAGCGGGGACTGAAGCTGTTCGGGCAGCACGGTAATGAGGGAAACGCCCGCTTCGGTGGGAACGAGGCGAACAGCCTTTTTCGCCTTTCTGCGCTCCGCAAAGCCCGTGGCCACCAGCTTTTCAATGACCGCCGCCCTTGTCGCGGGAGTTCCCAATCCCTTTCTCTCGGCATCCTCCGGCATATCCTCCTTGCCCGCCGTCTCCATAGCCGACAGAAGCGTATCCTCAGTGAAGTGTTTGGGCGGGGTCGTTCTGCCCTCTTTGACCGCGCAGGAGGAAACGGAAATCAACTGTCCCTCGGAAAGCTCCGGGAGGGTGCTGTCCTGCTTGCCCTTTTCCGTGTATGCCCTCCAACCCATATGAAGAATTGTTTTTCCCTTGGCGGCAAAGACATTTCCGCCGCAGTCCAGCCTTGCTTCGGTCTCCAGATAGACGAAGGGCGCGCTGACCGCCATAAGCACCTGACGGGAAACAAGGCGCAAGATCTCCCGTTCGCCTGCGAGCAAGGTTTCCAAGTCCGTTTCGCCCGCTGCCATGGTGGGAACGACGGCGTGGTGGTCGCTGACCTTTTTGCTGCTGCACACCTGCCCCGAACAGACGGCTGCGGGCGGCTCCGTGCCGCAGACGCCCGCGCAGCACAGCGCCAGCGCGTTTACGCCGCCCTCCATATCGTCGGTGAGATAGCGGCTGTCGGTGCGGGGGTAGGTGCAGAGCTTCTTTTCATAGAGACTTTGCAGATAATCCAGCGTCTGCTGCGCCGTGTACCCAAGCAAGCGGTTCGCGTCCCGCTGGAGGGTGGTCAGGTCGTAGAGCGCCGGGGCTTTTTCAGCCTTTTCCTTTCGTTCCACCTTTGTGACGGTAGCCGTGTCATCATTACATTTTCCCCTCTGCGCTTCGGCTTCCGCTCTGTCCCTGTATCTTTCGCCCACGGCGGAAAAGGTATCGAAAATAAGATTGACCGTGTAAAAAGTCTCCGGCTGAAAGGCATTGATCTCCGCTTCCCGCTGCACCAGCAGCGCAAGCGTGGGCGATACCACGCGCCCCACGTTCAGGGTGCGGTGGTACATCACGGAAAACAGGCGGGTGGCGTTGATGCCCACCAGCCAGTCCGCCTTGCTGCGGCAGAGGGCGGAGGCGTAGAGGTTGTCGTACTCCGCGCCGTCGCGGAGATTGTCAAAGCCATCAAGGATAGCCGCATCCTCCATGGAGGAGATCCAGAGCCGCTTTACGCGCTTGCGGCAGTTGTTGAGATTATACGCCGTGCGGAAGATCAGCTCGCCCTCGCGCCCGGCGTCGCAAGCGTTGATAACCTCGCAAACGTCCTCTCTGTGCATGAGGGTGCGCAGGGTGTTCATCTGCTTCTGCTTGTCCCGCGCCACGGTGTACTGCCAGCTTTCCGGCAGAATGGGCAAGTCCTCCCTTCGCCATTTGCCGTACTTCTCGTCGTAAGCGTCCGCGTCCGAAAGCTCCGCAAGATGCCCGAAGCACCAGGAAATGAGGTAGCCGCCGCCTGAAAGAAAACCGTCCTCGCGCCTGCCTGCGCCAAGAACGGCGGCGATGCTCCTTGCCACGGAGGGCTTTTCACACACAACAAGCCGGTAACAGGTCGTATTCATCATTGGTTTTTGTCCTCCTCACTGTCAGCAGTGTTTTCATCTTCAAACTCGTAATCCTCATCCTCCTCGTCCTCGCCGTAGTCGTAATCGTCCAGATCGTCCGCCCCGCGGGTGTCGGCCTTGGGCTTGCGGAGCTTGAACCAGTACAGCGCACCGCCGCCGCCCAGCAGGAGCAGGAGGACGACCACAATGAGCCCCGCGCCGCCGGTACTCTTTTCGGGCGCGGTCTCCGCAGGCTCGGCGGGCTGTGGCGTAATTTCTGCGGCTTGCTCCTTGCCCGCGCACTCGCTCATATTGGTTCTGCACACCTTGCAGCCCGTGTTGATTTTGCCCACGGCGCATTTGTCCGTGCAGGTGCAGGCGGGGACGATGCTCTCGCCGTCCTTGGTCAGCGCCAGCAGGTCGGCCTCGTCCACAAGATTCAGGAAATGGACGTTCTCATTGCCCTTATCGTCCCGGTCGATGATGAGATAAAAGGTGTTGCCGCCCTTGGTCGTCACGGTGATGAACTGCTTGCCTGCGCCGAAAGCGGAGCCGATATCGTCCATGATCGTCAGGTTGCCGTCCGGGGTCAGGGGCGCGGAACCTCCGGCAGCGGCGTAATATTGCAGCAGCAGCTCCGGCAGTCCCGCCATATCCGTATCGCTTCCGCTGTTTTCTGTCGGCGCGTTCATGACGTCAAGGTATTTGCCGTATACATAGCCTGTCTGCTCCGGCACGACCACCTTGTACCAGCCGTTGCTTTCCTCCAGCACCTTCACCTCCGCGCCGTTGAGCAGATGCCCAATCACAGTGTAGTCCGTGCCGGGGCCGGTGCGCAGGTTCAAATAGGTGCGGACGTTGACCACCTTTCCGGCCTGCTCCCGTTTGGCGGGAAGCGTCCAGCTCCGATCCCCGATGGTCACGGTATGGCTTCCGTCCGCGTTCTCAGTCACGTTCACCGTCAGTGTCTGTCCGTTTGGGGTCTGCTCACCGGTATTCGTATTCTCCGGCTGTGTAGTTGCAGTTGGGGTTTCCATGGTCGGGTCGCCCATTGTCGAATCGATCATATCGCCGCCGCCTGCATAGGCCGTAACGGAAAAGACCGTCATGCAGAGCACGACGGCCAGCGTCACGGCAAAAAATCTCCATTTATTCTTCATCCACAAAATCCTCCGTTTTTCTGTATTCATCGGGCAGCGCCGCCGTGGGACGCTTTTCCAGCATCGCCATCAGCGCCGCGAGCTGCTCGATGGTCAGCCCGTTCTCGCGGACGATGCCCACAATATCCGTGTTTTCCAGCTTCAGAATCTGCTCATCCAGGGCTTTGAGCCGTGCGGTCAGCGATGCGAGCTTTTCCGCCAGCTTCTCGC
>OLQM01003186.1_pt1 | contig 14598 bp, 10 predicted proteins | sample 1673161 | NCBI WGS metagenome assembly OLQM01 (sample SAMEA3136761, study PRJEB25190) | human gut metagenome | reverse complement strand
TTTGCTGTCACTCACCACCTGAAAGAGGTGGGAGTCTTCTCGACTGAGATAAATATATAAAAATCTGTGCACTGATTTTTAAGGCAAAAAAATTAGAGAACTCTCCCTAGCGCGCATACAGAGTGCGTTAGTGGAGAGTCCCCTACCAGGTTTTCATGCATGAATATCTAATAAAAAGATATTAAGCACCGAAAATTCAATTCAAATCTTGTAAGTCTGAGATAGAAAATATATCTCGCAATTAGAGAATACTATATAAAATTAGTTGTGTCAAACAAAAAATACCAAATGAAAAAAGTTCTCAAAAAAGGGAATGCTTAAATACTAATTTTCGTTTCTTTTTTCGTCTACACGAAATCTACAATTATTATTTTGTCTTCACAGTTTTTATTGCAGACCATTTTGATGTAGCTGTCTGATATCCGGCTTTTGTATATACGGCGCGGATGCGGACTTTATATCTTGTTTTCTTTTTCAGTTTCTTAAGCTGAGCAGATGTGATCTTAGCTTTGGAAACTTTAATTGTTTTTGTAGCTTTTTTGTTACCGAATCCTTTTGTTGTGTACTGGATTTCGTAACCTGTAGCTTTCTTAACTTTTTTCCATGTAATTTTTGCTTTGTTCTTTGTTGTTTTTCCGACTTTAAGAATCGGTTTGGAAAGTTTTACATTTGCTTTCTTTAATGCTGGTGTTGTAGCAGGTTTTTTATTTGTTGTTGTGTCTGGTTTAGAAGGTGTTGCAGGTTTAGAAGGAGTAACTGTTTTCTCTTTTAAGCCTGAAAGAGCTTCTGTAAGTTTTGTGTTTGCAGCATCAATAATTGCCTGTGTATTAGCGGATTTTGCTTCTTTTGCTTCTGTTAAAGCAGTCTGAAGTGCTTTCCAGGTTTCAGCAGTATATTTGCTGCTATCAAGTGCTTCTGCTTTTTTGATGGAAGCTTCAAGGATAGAAGTATTCAGCTGTACAGTTCCAGATACAGATGGGTAACCGGTTGATGTAAGTTCTATTGTGTAAGAAGCAGATTTGTCTGCAAATACAGGTGTGGAAGAACCATCTTTACCTTTAATTGCTGCATTGAAGTTAATGTTTCCATCTGCATCAAATAAATCTGTGGCTTTAATTCCGCCTTTTCCTGTTTTTTCTACCCCATTAATTTTAATAGATGTAATATTATTTACATATTTTTCAAAGCTAACACCGGCAGGAAGAGTAACCTGATTATTTTTATTAATGGAGATATCTCCAGTCTTGTAGCCTGATTCTAATGTGAAGGAGGCTACAATATCAGAGTAAGTATCATCTGTAAATACCATAGAATAGGAACCCGCACCAGTATTATCTGTAGCTTTTATCGTCAGAGTATTGTTTGCATATGTATAATCTGTACCTTCTGTCAGGACAGTTTTTCCGATACTTACGCTGCTTAAAGTATAATTAGAACCGGAAGGAACAGCAGTGGTATCTACAGAAACGGTTGCCCCATCTTTAAAGTTATCGTTAGCGGTAGCTTTAATGCTGTCAGACCCAGCTAAAGTTTTACATTTTAAGTCAGTGTTGATCACAATATCAGCACCGTCTTTTACAAGATAAGTAACTTTTTTAATTGTTTTACCCTGTAAAGATTCATGACGCTTATAATCAATTGTGTTTCCGTGTTTTTCTTTAAATCCATCTGTTACAGCAAAGGAGAATTTTCCTCCAACCCAGATGTTTTCCAGATGTTCCATACCGTATTTATTACCATCTTCGTCTTCAACAATGATACCAAGTAAGGAATCTTTAGCACTTAACTTAGAAAGAGGACTGTCTTCGGAAGTTACAGGATCCACTTCATATTGTCCGTAGGAAGACTGTGTTTTAATAGTAAGTGTATCGGAAGTATCTTCGGTAACTTCAGATTTCATAGCTGTCAAAGTACCATCACCATTTAAGATTTTATATTCAGATGGTGTCGTATCAGATAACGTCATAGAATTAATAATTTCTAATAATTTATTGCTACATTCTTTATTATCGGAAATAGCCTTTTTCGCATTTTCATATAATGAAGTTGGAACAGCAATATTTACGTCTTTTATACCGATAATAGAGCCACCCTGTCCGTTTGTATTATCTTCTGAATACGTACTGGAGAAGAAAGATTTGTATTTATTAGTTGTTGCACTACTTACTGCATCATACATACCACTTTCGCGATAAGAAGCTGCTTTATCTTCAGCATCAAGATTTATTTCCGTATCCTCTTTCACATCATTTAATTCTCCGTAATAGAAGTCTGCATAAGAAAGATTTACTGTTCCGTATACATATTTATCAAGAGCATTTTTAGCGGCTGTAAGATGTTTTACTGCCTCATCGACCTCTGCCTGATTAGGAGCCTCTTTTGCTAAAATGTCTTTTGCTTCTTTTAATTCTGTTTCGAAGCTATTCCAGCTCTTTTCTGTATAATCCGATGGGTTTAATCCTTCAACAGAAGAAACAAGTTCGTTTAACTTAGTTTTATCGCCAGCATTTGTGTCAGGTTTTACAATGTTTGCATCGGTAGCTTCAAAGTTATATGTAGAATCAGCGTATCCAAGGGCATAAATGGTTAAGCTCCAGTATCCAGTTCCATCATATCCCTTTGGAAGCTGGCAACGAATAGAATCCGTAAGACCTAACTGGATTCCATTATTTTTATGCATCCAGTTATCAGCAGCAAACTTAGTTCCATAAGTTGCAAGTGCAGTAGAGCGAGTACTGTCATTTCCGTAATAAGTCCACTTTACAGCCTGCATATTAGCACCAAGGTCTCCATAGCCTTTTGTGAAATCTACACGGAGAAACTCGCCATAGCTTCCATTAGCACTTTTTACAGTTGCACCCATGTTACTTAAATCAGCATTTTTGAGAGCCTGGTCTTTAATACCAGAGGAAGAGCCGTTATTATTTCTTTGGGTAAATGTAAAGGAACCGTCGCTCTGCTTTTCGGCAGTTTTTAGACCATTGGTATTCTTATCGACAGATGCAGTAACATTATAATCCTGCAGATTCTTTTCTCCATAGCCACCAATTAAGGTACCGTTATTTTCTACAACGGAATACTTTTCTTTAAAGCTGGCATAGTCAGAAGATTTTACTTTGACAGGAACATATTTTAATCCAAGAACATCATATTCTGTCATAGTCTGTGTAGTGCCATCGGTTAAGGTGAGAGTACCTCTGTTCCATCCGGCACTGGTACCATCTGTAAAGTAGACAGTTTTTCCATCACTGCTCCAATGGGAAACACTATATTCTCCTTCAGCAGTTTTAATAACTGCAGTACACTGATAACTTCCGCGGTGAAGTCCGTGATTAGTGGTAGCTCTTGTTACTGCATCAAAGGCACCTTTATCTTTTTCATCGTGTGAATCAGCTGTATCAGAAGACGTGGTATCACCTGCTGCCATAACTCCTTCAGCCTTCCAATATTCAGCCCATGTCAGGCCTGCATAGCAGTAAACGTAGTCATCACTATTTTCTGCTGTCTGTGTCTGTACTGTAGATACACTTGCTGCTTTTACAACTGCTGGAGTAATACTGGAAAATACAGTAGTACAAGTCATTGCAAGAGCAAGAGTACCTGCTACAAGTAATTTGTTTCTCATAAGTTCCTCCTTATATTATAATTGGTATTTAAGTTAGCTTATTCTAACGAAAAATATAATAATATACTATTATTAGGTGTGTCAAACTGTATATGTATTAATGAAAAAAGTTCTCATTTGCTTATAAAAAAATTGCATTGTCAGAATATTTTCTATATAATGTATAAAGTTAGAAAGAACTAATTAAAGTAAGCTTTAAGATAATGGAGGATTGTTGTGATAAATTTTAGAAAAAAAGCAGTTGCGATGTTACTGGCTGCTGTGTTCACTGCAGGAATGCTTTCCGGATGTGGAACATCAGTAGATACAGAGAAAAGTAAGAATGATAGTAGAAAGGCTGTGGAGCAGACAACACAGGCAGAAGCGGATACAAATAGTAAGACTCAAAATGAAGAGGACAAATCAGAATCAAGAGATATTTTTGCGATGGATACGTATATGACTTTAACGGCTTACGGAAAGAATGCTAAGAAAGCGTTGGATGAGGCGGTTGATGAGATTAACAATATTGAACAGCTTGTTTCTACGGGGATTGACAGCAGTGAAGTTTCGCAGATTAATAAGAATGGAAAAGGTTCGGTATCAGAAACAACAGGATATCTGATTAAGCGCTCAAAAGAGATTTATGACAGCACGAATGGAGTGTTTGACATTACGATTTACCCGATTATGCAGGCGTGGGGGTTCCCGACGGAGAACTATCGTGTTCCCGGAAAGAAAGAACTGAAGAAGTTAAGGGGACTGATGGGAGCAGATCACGTTTTATATGATGAGAAAAAACAGGAGGTCACTCTAGATAAGAAAGGAATGAAGATTGACCTTGGTGGAATTGCGAAAGGATATACTTCTTCAAAAGTAATGGATATTTTTAAAGAAAATGGGATTTCTAGTGCAGTGATCAGTCTTGGTGGTAATGTGCAGACACTAAACGGAAAGCCAGATGGTTCTGACTGGAGAGTGGCGGTTGAGAATCCGGCAGATACGGGAAGTTATATTGGAGTGCTTTCTATAAAGGATAAGGCAGTGATTACTTCTGGGGGATATGAGCGTTATTTTAAGCAGGATGGAAAAACATATCATCATATTATTGATCCGGCTACCGGATATCCGGCAAATAATGGTCTGACTTCTGTTACGATTGTATCAGATGACGGAACACTTGCGGATGGTTTATCCACATCATTATTCATTATGGGATCGGAAAAAGCACAGAAATACTGGAAAGAACACAGTGATGAGTTTGACACGATTCTTGTAAAAGATGACGGAAGTATTTTAGTTTCAGAGGGAATCGCAGATTATTTTACCAGTGAGTCTGATTTTACGATAATAAAAAAATGATACAAAAATAAAAAAATAGTGATACAAAAATTTCTCATAAAATCAAGTACAAAAAGATTTCGAAAGTACAGGAATACAAGAATACACTCAAAAAGAAAGGAAAACAAGATGAGAGAAAAGTGGAAAAAATATGTTGAAAAATTTAAAAGTCTTGGTGATAAGGTTTCAGGTGTGAAAGGAATTACAGCGGTAATTCCGGCGGTTTGCCTGGCGGTTCTTATGGTGACAGTACTTACCGGATACAAAACCCCACAGGCAAAAAAGTATGAAGCTTCAGAGACAGAAGACATCAGTCAGATTAAGGAAGCGCTTGCGAAGGAAAGTACAGCAGCAATGGCAGAAACAACGAAAAAGAATACAACAAAGAAGGGAAAGAAGGGGGCTATTGATGTAAAAGATGGAACGTATAAAGGTTCTGCAAACGGATATGGCGGAAAAGTTACAGTAAATGTTACTGTAAGTAAAAAGACAATGACGGCGATTGATATTGTCAGTGCTCCAGGTGAGACGGATTCTTTCTTTCAGCGTGCAAAAGGGGTTATTGATGAGATGCTTACGGCACAGAGTACAGATGTAGATGTTGTGTCTGGAGCAACATACAGTTCAAATGGAATTATCGGTGCGGTGAAAAATGCACTTTTTGGAACGGAGTCTAATAATGCGACAGCAGCGAACGCAGGTAATGCAGCTGGTTCGGCTCCGAGTGTTTCTAAAGTGAGTGAGTCTGGAAAATGGAAAGATGGAACTTACACTGGCTCCGGTAAAGGATTTGGTGGAACTATTTCTGTAAAAGTAACAGTAAAAGATGGAAAAATCAGCGCGATTGATGTAACAAGCGCATCAGGAGAAACTGCTTCCTATTTTAGTAAGGCAAAAGGAATTATCCCAAAGATGATCAGCGGACAGACTACAAATGTGGATGCGGCATCTGGAGCAACCTATAGTTCCAATGGAATTATTACCGCAGTAAGAAATGCTCTTTCAAAGGCGGAAACAGGGAAAAGCAGTACGAAAAAGAAAAAGAAGAAAAACAAAAAAAATAAGAAAAAAAACAGTGGTTCTAACAACAATAATATTGCAGCACCGGCAGAAGGGTATGAAGATGGCACTTATACTGGAAGTGCGGCCTGTTCGGGAGAGCAGTTTAAGGAATATAGTGTAACGGCAAATGTAACGATTAAAAATGGAAAGATTTCTGCGGTGGAGATTTCTTCTACAGCAAAAGGAACCAACCTGAAACAGTTTATGAGCAGAGATGAGATTAAGAATCTTCCATCACTTATTGTCTCTAAAAACGGAACAAGCGGAGTAGATGCTGTCAGTGGAGCAACGTACAGTTCTCATGCTATTTTTAATGCGGTAAATGATGCTTTATCAAAGGCGAAGAAAAACAGTTCTTCTACGGAAAAGAAAGAAGAGACAACAACGGAGAAGAAGGAAGAGACGACAACAGAAAAGAAAGAGGAAACGACCACAGAAAAAAAGGAAGAGACAACGACTACAGAGAAAAAAGAAGAAACAACAGAAAATCCAGACGAAGGGAAAAACTACAAAAATGGAACATATAAAGTAAGCGTAAGCTGCGAGCCGGATGAAGATGAGGATTTTGATCCGTATACGATTTCCATGGATATCACAATTAAAAAAGATAAAATTACAGAAATTTCTAATATTACCGCGAATACAAATTCAACGAATAAAGCATATACAAACGATGCAAAGAAAGGAATGGTTTCTAAAATTGTAGCAAATGGAAATGCAGATGGTGTAAATACTGTATCAGGAGCCACCTGTTCTTCTAAAGCAATTAAAGATGCATGCCAGAAGGCATTTAATGCGGCAAAGAAGTAATTTTGAAAAGAGAGGCTTTTGCGTTTATTTAAGAAAAAGTCATTTGAATATTAAAAAAAATAGTAAGAAAATTTATAGAAGATAATAGAAAGCATTTTAGAAGGGACAACGAATGAAATATAAAAACTTTTTAATCCGTTTATTTGATCTTATTCTCGTTCTGGGGCTTTTAGCAGGGTATCAGGCTGTGATTTACAGTCGTGATAAAGAAGCCACAATTGCAGAATTAAAAAGCCAGGTAAATCAGCTCCAAGGAGAAAAAGAGGATATTCTTGAAGCAGCAAAAAATTCTGGAAAGCTAGGGACCGATGGTGCATCTGCCGGTCAGGCAGGAACGTATAAAGATGGAACATATACTGGAAGTTCGCAGGGATTTGGCGGAGAAATTAAAGTAAAAGTAACGGTATCCGGGAAGAAAATCAGTGCTATAGATATTATAGAAGCAAGTGGGGAAGATGAGGCTTATTTATCAATGGCAAAAGATATTGTGAAGACAATACTTGATAAGCAGACGACAGAGGTTGATACAATAAGCGGAGCAACCTATTCATCTACAGGAATAAAGAATGCAGTAGGACAGGCATTAGAAGGAGCAGCTAAATAATGAAGAAAAAGAAAAAAATATCGGTGCAGACAATCATAGAAGTGATGATACGGGCAGTATTTTTTATCATCTATCCAGCCTTATTTTCCACTGCATTTACCGGAATAAAATTAATTGTAGAACAAATTACACAGCGTGCAAGTCTGCAGTGGAATTCCTTTGTACAGACACTTGTGGTATTACTGGTCTTTACCATTGTGTTTGGACGATTTTTCTGTGGATTTGCCTGTGCATTTGGAACATGGGGTGATTTCGTTTATTTTATTTCATCTATGATTCGCAAAAAAAGAAAAAAGAAACCGTTGAAATGTTTTTCAAAAGCGGGAAAGATACTCCGGTATTTAAAATATGTTGTACTGATTGTTGTCCTGCTTCTTTGCATAAAAGGTTACAGTAGTGCAGTTGCTATACATAGTCCGTTCAGTGCATTTTCCCGTTTTCATCAGTTAAAGATGGCAGACAGTCTTATCGGAACAGGCCTCTTTTTATTGGTTACAGCAGGAATGGCATTGGAACCAAGATTTTTCTGCCGTTTCTTATGCCCAATGGGAGCAGTATTTTCCCTGATGCCGGTTCTGCCGTTTTCTGTAATCAAACGAAACAGAGAAAACTGTATTCCAAACTGTAAAGCGTGTAATTTAGTATGTCCGGCAAGTCTTGAGATACCATCGGATAAAGAAGGGGATAATGCGGCATCCGGAGAATGTTTCTCCTGTGGAAAATGTATCGGAAAATGTCCAAAGCAAAACACACATAATGGTTTTTTGGGAAAGCTATGGTTACCAATGCTTGTAGGAAAGGCTGTGATATTATTCGTGATATTTAGAATATTGTATTAAAGAACTTTCCTGATTTTGTCTGTCGGATAAATTATTATATCAAAAATCCTTTTTCGTGTTATAATGAACGGTAATTGCTGTATATTGCTACCCTCATAAGAAAGGAGTATTTTTTGAATAAAGCGAATTTGATTATAGAAGAAGTGAATAAAGTAATTATTGGTAAAGAAAAGGTCATCCGTAAGGTGTGGATGACGATTCTCTCTGGTGGACATGTTTTGCTTGAGGATGTACCTGGTGTGGGAAAGACAACGATGGCGCTGGCTTTTTCAAAGGCTTTGGGACTTTCTTATCGAAGAATACAGTTTACACCGGACGTCATGCCATCGGATGTGGTCGGTTTCTACTATTATAATAAGGAAAATGGAAAGTTTGAATACCGTCAGGGAGCAGTTATGACGAACCTTCTGCTGGCAGATGAAATTAACCGTACTTCAAGTAGAACGCAGTCAGCACTTTTGGAGGTTATGGAAGAAGGACAGGTAACGGTAGATGGTGTGACAAGAAATATACAGGAACCATTTTTTGTTATTGCAACGCAAAATCCGCTTGGTTCTGCGGGTACGCAGATGCTTCCGGAGTCGCAGATGGATCGTTTTATGGTTCTTTTATCTATGGGATACCCAACAATAAAGGAAGAAATGATTCTGATGAGTCAGAGAAAGGTGAGTGATCCATTAGATGATGTGAATGAGGTTATCTCAAAAGAAGAATTACTTTCTATGCAAAAGGAAGTGAATGAGATTAAGGTTTCTTCTTTAATCTATCAGTATATTGCAATGCTTTCTGATGCGACACGAAGACATGATATGATTCAGCTGGGTGTCAGCCCAAGAGGATCTCTGGCCTTGTGCAGAATGGCAAAAGCGAGTGCATTTTTGGCTGGCAGAGATTATGTTGTGCCGGAAGATGTTCAGGATGTTGTAAAAGATGTTTTCCGTCATCGTCTGGTATTAAAGTCAAGAGCAAGGTTATCGAGGAAAGATGTGGATAAGATTATGGATGAAATTTGTGCCACTGTACATGTGCCAGATCGAAGAGCGGCAGGAGGAAGAAGATGACCCGAAAAAGATTATGGATGAATCGAATTAGCGGGATTGTCTGTCTGTTACTGTGGATTGCGTTAGTCATTTTTCTTTCTGGAACAACAGGGAAGATTGCCGGGATGGCATTAGGAATTATGTTGCTGGTGGCTGTCATTTATAATCTTTATCTTCCAAAAGAAGTTTCTACTCATCTGATTATTCCTGCCTATGCGCAAAAGGAAGAAAAAATTACCGGACGACTTTGTATCAGCAATACAGGAGTGTTCCCTGTTTTATCTGGGAAAGTTTTTTTACAGGTAAAGAAGACGATTAGTGGGGAACAGGAAATATTTTCTATGAATATCAGGGCAGCGGGACGAAAAAATGGTGCGGCTGCTTTTGTTATAGATTCGGAATATATGGGATTTTTGGAAATCACGATTTTGCGGGTGGAACTGTACAGCTTTTTTGGATGTATGAAAAAGGTAACATATGTAAATCAGGAGAAGGTGGTAATGATTCTGCCACAAACAACGGAACTGCATTTTCCAGTACAAAACAGCGGAGCTGCCTGTTCTTTTTTTGATGAGGAACAAAGTGGTAAAAAGGGAAATGGTCCGGGGGAATATTTTGGAATCCGTCCGTATGTTGATGGAGATTCCATGAAGTTAATTCACTGGAAGCTAACAGGAAAAACAGATGAATATATGGTAAAAGAAGTGGAAGTTCCTATGATGCGGATGCCACTTATTTTTCTCGAAACAAGGGTAGAAAAGCTGGATGCTGCTATGATTGACGGGTTGTTAGAAGCATTTTTTTCTATTTCACAGCATATGGCACAGGAAGGACAGAAGCATTGTCTTTGTTGGTGGGATAAAAAGACCGATGGATGGAATTTTTACAATGTGGCAAATGCAATGCAGTTGGAAGAAGTGTATGCCCATGTATTTCAAAGTATGTTTTTTTCTCAGGGGAATGCAACGATAGATTCTTTTGAAAAAGAAAGAAAAGAACAGTTTTCAGAAGTGATTTATATTACAGAGTATTGGAACGAGAAACAGGCAGTTTTCGATGACTGGAACCTGACTTTATTATTAGAACGACGGGAAGCAAGAAAAGAAGAAGGGGAAGCGTTAGTACCGTATATTTTTTCGGCAGAAACCATGGGAGAGGATATTGATCGGATTTTGACAGCGTACAGGAGTGTAGATTATGGAGCATAAAAACTCATTTCACATTAAAAAATTGAATCATCAGAGTGGATTTGGCTGGGCAGAAATGATGCGGACCGGGTATGTGTGGCTTGCTGCGCTGTTATGTTTTATCTGGTATGCTGCCGATCGTTTTGAAATGGATACAGCAGGTGTTGCTCTTTTTATCGGGGCAGCCTTTTTTATATTATTGTATTTCGTTGGGATATCTGTTGGAAAAGGTTTTACGGTTTTTATAAGCGGTTTGTATTTTTTTGTTCCATTTTTCATTCTTTCTATGGAGAATATTCGAAGAGCTTTATTGATTTTCTCCCGAACAGTCTTTGATTATCTGGCAGATTATGGACAGAGCAAAAATATTTTTCATCGTATAATTCAAAATACATCGGTAGATATGCAGACAGGAAATGTGGAGTTTTTTCCATTTGTTGTCGGAATATTGGGGATAACTTTGTGGCTTATTCTTTTTATGGCATTGTTGTGGAAAGTCCAGCCTTGTATTTTATTTTTTACCGTAGCGATCTGCTTCGCTTTTCCATTTTTTGTATGGGGAGTCCGGCCAGAATTGTTTGCAGTGTTAAGCTTTCTCATTTTTTGTTTCTTTTTCTTTGCTCCGTCTTTTTGGGGAGGGGTACTTGGAACTTCAATTCTTATTATTTTGCTTTTTTTAGGAACTTTCTCAGGAATGACAAATACCGGACAGATGTCGGCAATTCAAAAGAAGTGGAATAAGGAACGATATAAAGAGGATGTATCTGTTCTTCCGGAAGGTCAGCTTACAAAGGCAAAGAAGATGAAGCGGACAGATGAGGAAGCTCTTAAAGTAAATATTTATAAGAAAAACAGTTATTATCTGAAAGGATTTGTTGGAACAACTTATGAGAATAATTGTTGGAAAGCAAGTACAAATAACTGGAATATTTTTGGCTCAGACAGGAGTATGCTTGCAGCTTCTGACCGGGAGGCATACGAATCTTTATTATGGCTTCATAATAAAGAATTTTACGGAAACACAGTAATGTATCATTTTGTAAGGCAGAAAAAGCTTTTGGAAGGGAAAACAGATCCGTCTCTTTACAGTTTATCTGTAAAAAATGTAGGGGCGAATCGAAAGTATTTTTATCTTCCTTATGAGAGTGCTGTTTTACCAACAATATATGAAGAAGAAGGGACGGCAGCGATTAATAAAACAGAGAATATATTCGCTTCTGGAATAAAAGGAGCAGGAGAATATTCTTTTAAAGCAATGGAAACAATGGCTGGAAAGTTGAAATCGTCTACCAATATTAAGACGGAGGATAAGCATCTTTCCTCAAAAAAAATGACGGAAAGCTACAAAGAATATGTAAATGCAACATGTCTTTTCTTAAATAAAGAAACAAAAACATTGATTTCTTCTGCAACAGAAGGGAGTCTTCAAAGTAATCTATCGGTATTAGCAATTATAAACCGGGTAAAAAGCTTCATGAAAACATCGATTACCTATAATGAAAATCCAGGAAGTATCCCGGAAGATGAAGACTTTGCCCAATGGTTTTTTGAAGATAAAAAAACAGGATATGATGTGCAGTATGCGGCGGCAGCAGTAATGATGTTTCGTTATTATGGAATTCCATCCCGTTATGTGGAAGGATACCTTCTTACACCGGAAACGGTAAAAGAGGCAGGAACGGCAGAGACGGTGACTGTTTCACAAAAATACGCGCATGCATGGCCCGAAATTTATCTGGATGGAATAGGATGGATTCCGATAGAAGTTACTCCAAAATATGAAAACATTATGGGAACACCGTATTATGAGACACAGGAAACTGCGGTAAGTAATTCAAGTTCGTCAGATCAATCTTTAGAAAATGACGATAAGAAGAAACAAGAAAAACAGCAGGAACAAAAAAAGCAGGAAAAAGAACAGACAACAGAAAAGAAATCAGAAAAGAAAACAGTAGAAACACCGCAGCAGATTCCGCAGAATCGCTCAAAGCAAAGCAAAGGTGGAAGAACGGTTCATAAAATCCTGTATATTCTATGTTTCTTTATTTTCATAGCAGGTCTTCTGCTTTTTGTGTTTAGAAAACGACTGCAAAAAGTATACCGAAATTATAAAACAGATAAACTTTTAAAACAGCAAAAGTATAGTCAGGCAGTTATGTTCTGGTACGATATTTTGTGTAAAACAATATATGGAAAAGAAAAAATAAAAGATAATCGTGTAAGAACCTTTGAAAAAAGACTTCGTACCTTTGACAGAGAAATGGAACCGAAAAAGTTACATCTTTGTATGAGGATTCGCCAGAAAGCGGTGTATTCACCAGAAGGAATCACTAGAAAAGAAGCAGAAGCTGCAGTACATTTTCTGAAAAAAGAGTGTGAAAAACTGAAATAAAGGTATTTTAAGTTTCGTTTCTATTGACAGGGAAAACTATAGCGATTAGAATATTTTCATAATTAGATTTAAATTAAGCGAGGAAAAAATATGTGGTTAGCAGATAACTGGAAAGAATATGAAGTCATAGATTGCAGCGAGGGCGAAAAACTGGAACGCTGGGGCAAATACACCCTTCTTCGTCCAGACCCTCAGGTAATCTGGAATACAAAAAAAGAAGATAAACACTGGAAACATTTAAATGCACATTATCACAGAAGCAAAAAAGGTGGCGGAGAGTGGGAGTTTTTTGATCTTCCAAAGCAGTGGGATATTCATTATAGAAGTCTTACCTTCCATTTAAAACCATTCAGTTTTAAACATACAGGGCTTTTCCCAGAACAGGCAGTTAACTGGGACTGGTTTTCTGATAAGATTAAGAAGGCAGGCCGCCCAGTAAAAGTATTGAACTTATTTGCCTATACTGGTGGAGCAACACTTGCAGCCGCAGCTGCGGGAGCATCTGTAACTCATGTAGATGCCTCAAAAGGAATGGTTACCTGGGCAAAGGAGAATGCGGTTGCTTCTGGTCTTGGTGATGCACCGATTCGCTGGCTTGTAGATGACTGTGTGAAGTTCGTAGAAAGAGAAATCCGCCGTGGCAATCATTACGATGGAATTATTATGGATCCACCATCTTATGGACGTGGGCCAAAGGGAGAGATTTGGAAGATTGAGGAGAAGATTTATTCTCTCGTATGTCTTTGTGAAAAGCTTCTTTCCAAAGACCCGCTGTTCTTCTTGATTAATTCCTATACAACAGGATTACAGCCTGCCGTTCTTTCCTATATGTTAGGAACAGCAGTTGCGAAAAAACATGGTGGAAAAGTCAGTGCAGATGAGGTTGGTCTTCCTGTCAGTGCAAATGGACTTGTTCTTCCATGCGGTGCTTCCGGACGATGGGAAAAGAAATAGATGGGAGATAGCATATGAGTGCTAAAAAGACAGCTTTTTATGGAATGTTTCTTGCGCTTGCTTTAGTAGCAGGATATATTGAACAGCTTATACCGATTAATCTTGGAATACCCGGAGTAAAGCTTGGACTTGCAAACATTGTTACGATGCTTCTTCTTTATATAGTAGGAGTCCCAGCAGCCTGCCTGATTTCCGTACTTAGAATCCTATTATCAGGATTCCTCTTTGGAAGCGGATTCGCAATGGTCTACAGTGCAGCAGGAGCGGCAATGAGTATGCTAGTTATGGCACTCTTAAAGAAAACAAAGAAGTTTTCTTCTGTAGGAGTAAGCGTAGCAGGCGGCATCTTCCACAACGTAGGACAGATTATCGTTGCCATGATTATATTGGAAACAAAGGCATTAGCCTACTATCTCCCAATTTTAATCCTTTCTGGACTCGTAGCCGGAATCTTAATCGGAATCTTAAGCGGGATATTAATAAAGAGATTAAATCCGATAATCAAGCAGCATTTTGTATAAACAGACGAAAACTCTAAACATCCTATTTTGACAGCTGCTTTATAGTCGCTGCGTGTTGAATGTTTGCTTTTGCGCTCGCATCCAGCACTTGCTCCGAAGCCGCATCTGCCAAGATAAGATGTTTAGAGTTTTCTGTTTATAGAAATACTAGAGCGTGTTTGAAAAATCATTCCTGCAACCTGCACGCCCCAATTTGCGGTATATTTTGCCTTCATTCAGTTGACGTAGCCCGCTACGCCGCCCT
>OLQM01003185.1_pt1 | contig 14598 bp, 10 predicted proteins | sample 1673161 | NCBI WGS metagenome assembly OLQM01 (sample SAMEA3136761, study PRJEB25190) | human gut metagenome | reverse complement strand
TCTTCTATCACACGCACCATCCTCATTCCAAACGTTTGCTGGAAGAAATGCCGGAATTTATATTTCCCGTCAGAAGTAGGTTCAGCCAATTCGAGCCCTCCACCGAATGTACCCACCCACATACGGTCTTTGCGATCGCGATAAATAGCAAAAACGTTATTATCCGACAATGAAGTCGGGTCGGACGGGGTATTATAATACCAGGTATCTCCCACCTTCAATCCATTACCACGGGTTCCTGTCCACATCCGTCCCTGGCGATCTTCAGCGATTGCATAAATATTGGAATGGAAATATTGATTCGTCATTTTCGACTGAAGGTTCGCGTCAAAGGTATAAAGTCCGCCTTTACGCGTACCTACCCAAATATCGCCATTAGACCTCTTGGTCAACATACGGATGGTATTCGAACGGTCGAACAGTTCACGGGACTCGGGATAGATGCGGGAAGTTCCTTCATTCAACACTGAAATGCGGGATAAACCCGAATATTCCGAAGCTACCCAGATGCCACCGGCACGATCTTCCATGACATATTGCAGGAAATCCGAACTGATATGACTTTGATCGTTGATGTTGGCAACGAAATGTTCCAGTTTATCTTCAGCTGTATTATAAGCAAAAAGACCATTGCCATAGGTCGAAATCCAGATGATTCCGCGGGAATCATGTACGATATGATAACGTTCGAAGTCAATGTAACTGATCTTGTCTTGAGGGATCAACTGGAAATCTTTACTTTCACCGGTTGCGGCAACCACATAGGTGAGGCGTCCTGTATGATTGTATATCCAATAGTCTCCGTGGTTGTCGCGAATCAGTTCGCCCTTTTTAATATTCAGACGGGGGTCAGCGGCTACTTCTCCGGTCGTAAAATCATAAGTATATACTCCGGTCGTAGTCAGAATCATCCATTTATCTTTCAACAAGAAATTTCCGGTAGGCGACGTCTGCCCTGCAACGGTTGAAAGGGCAGCCAGCTTCTGCATCTTCTGCGTAGCCGAATGGTAATAATAAATATCTCCATCTGCCGTAAGGAAATACATGTCATCCTTATAAGCCAGAGAAGAAGTGAAATGAATCAACCTATCTTCTATCCGATATTGTCCGTTGGAGACAGAAACCAATCCGCATTGAGTGCCGATCCAGATACGTCCGCTGGCGTCTTCATTCACGAATTTCACCCGGTTGTCCGGCAGGTTTCCACGTTCTGTCCTGAACACAGTGGATGTCATTTCTCCGTTTTTCTGATGCACCATACGTCGGCAACCATTGCCTTGATGTGATAACCATACGTCTCCGTTGGCTGTAACAAATACAGTAGAGTAATTCTGCCTTAACTCGCCGCAACCCGTGTAATCAACAAAACGGGCACGTTGCAAATCATAGCAGCTATATAGTTCAGGTGTAGTGGAAATCCATAAAAAGCCATCTTTATCTTCTGTGAGATCGTAAATCCGGTTGTCGGCCAAAGACACTTTATCTCCGGCTTCCGGACGAAAGGTCAGAAAAGAGTTGCCGTCATAACGACTTAATCCGTTCAAGGTAGCCAGCCACAAAAAGCCTTTGCTATCCTGATAGATGTATCGGATAGAGTTGTTGGGAAGACCGTCACTCGTTCTCATTTGTGTAGAACGAAGTTCTATTGCACTATAGGCATTCAGTACAAAGCTAACAAGGAAAGTGAAGACCAAAAGGTGTCTTTGCGTCATATAGATTCCAAGATTAATAATAAATGTTGGACAAAAATAATCAAGATAGTTGAGATAATAAAAGAAACACTCCATTAAATAGTAGGAAGTGAATATGCTAAAGGACAATTATTACCATTTTTTAGACGCGGATTACACGAATGACGCGGATTTTTTATTCTTAAATCTGTGTCATCCGTGTAATCCGCGTCTAAAAAATTACAGACTGATAGAATTACTGAAAACTCAATCCATGTGGAATACTTCCGGCAAAGGAATGGATACCGGTGAATTGTCCGGATTCACTTCCATGATATCCGCCATATAGTCCCACCATTTCTGTACGATTTCCGTATTGCCTAAATCCTGCGAACCTGCTCCCCCTTCCGTTTTTTGGAAAGCAAACAGGATATTTGTTTCTTTATCCCAATAAATCGAATAGTCCGACACTCCATTCTGTGAAAGCAGTGCTTTCAGTTCGGGCCAGATGGCAGCATGTCTTTTTTCATATTCGGCTTCACATCCGGGTTTCAAATACATTTTAAATGCTTCTCGTTTCATGGTTCCAATCTATTTAAAGTTAATCTTTCTTTTCTTCTGTGTCGATAGCAAAAATAGGTGCTGTCGTCTTTTGTTTCACCTGGTAGTATTGAACGGCACTGTCATTCATCTGCGGATATTGATTTTTCAACAAGCGAATCATTTCCGCACCTGCCCAAAGAACCGGTCCGTACCCATGTGCCGCATATACATTGACCGGACGGTAATAGTAAAAAGCGGGGTCGAAAGCCATTCCCGTACCGACACAGGTTCCTTCCACTTGCCCCTCCGCATTTATCTTGCCGGCTACGGCATGCCATCCCAGATGAGCAACCGGTCCGTAAGCAATGGCGTCAATCCATCCTTTATTGATGGCGTGTGCCAGACAGTATACATATATTGCAGTAGCGGAAGTTTCCAGGTAAGAATCATTCCGGTCGAGCAGTTGGTGCCAAAGTCCTTCTCCGCTTTGTAAGGCTGTCACTCCACGTACATGAGCCCGGAAATACTCCATCACTTTCGCACGTTGAGGATAGTCTTCCGGTAGAACGTCGAGCAGTTCGCAAGCCGTCAACATAGCCCAACCGTTGGCGCGCGCCCAACAAAAAGCAGGATGATCGCTACTGCTTTCCACCCATCCGTGACGATACAGTCCTTTTTCGGGGATAAACATGCGGTCGGCAAATTGCAGGAATTGCCTCACTGCTTCTGCCAGATATTTATCTTTTTGCTCCTTGTCATAATAACTCATTTGTGCTACTGCCGGAATACCCATAAACATATCATCCAGCCAAAGAGTGTTATGCTGCGGACGGTTGCGTGCAAAAGTTCCATCTGCCAGACGATACTCTTTATTAATGATGAAATCAAAATAATTACGTATCAGTTCATCCACAGGAAGCGAGGGATCTTTCAAACGGACTTTCACCATCGCCGCGCATACGGCTCCCGCATCATCCAGTGCGTGCGGAGTGAGGATTTGAAGCAACTGCGGGTCCGTTGTCCCCTTTTCTTTATAAACACGCTTGAAATGCGGTGCTACTTCGGCCAGAAAACGAAAACGATTCTGTACATAATCCATATAGCGTGTATCGCCCGTAGCTTCGGATGCCGCTATCAAGGCAGAATAGGTCCCCCCCCATTCATAACTTGCCAAACGAAAAGCTCCACGCTCCAGTTGTGCCTCCTCTCCCATCGTTGCATAGTCGGTAATCACTTTACCCGTATTCTTGTCTACCACACGGGCGGGAGTCTCCTTATCTATATAAGCAAATACACGGTCTACCTCTTTCTTTACTTGTTCCGGTGTCAAATCACCATACGTACCCTGATAAGCAGGTTGCAATAAATGCAAAGGCGTGTTTGAGTCATTCACTACAGTTTTCTTTTTCTGTGCGCTGACAGGCAAAGCTATCAGCAACGAAGCAATGGCTATGATACGAATATTCATATTTTATTTTTTAGGTATTTTACATCCTCTGAATAGGGTTCCCTGCAAATCCGGTCCAAAGTAGAATCCCGGTTGTGTCGGCTGGTTGTAGGCTACGTTCTGGGTAGCGATACTGATGCGATAAACAGGATCCTCCAAAAAGGTGTGGAAGCGGTAATCAGTGGGAATGGTAGAGACATAAAGTCGCAAAGCGGTATTATCGGCTGTGCGCAACAGTACTTCTTCCCGCCAGTCGCCTACAATATCTCCTTGCAGGCAAGGTGTTGCCTTCGTTCCGTTGTTGGAAAGAGCTCCTTCGAAAATGGCTATACGCTCACAGACTCCTTTCTTCCAATTATATTTGCTGACTATATTTCTATCCAGCAGTTCGCGAAGTAAATCACCGTCCCACCAGACAGCCATATTACATGACAATCCTCTGACACGGGCTTTCACCACTTCTCCTTTTATATTTCTTATTCCTCCGGAAGCAAGAGACCACATTTCAACGCCCGGATGGGTCGGGTCAATATCAGCCGCCATGCAACGCCCGACATCTGTACTATCTTTTATCTGGAAAAGTATTTCTCCGGTTGCCGCATCTCTGTATGTACTTCCGTCACGCTTGTTTTCGTGACAGTCCCATACTTGCAACCCTTTGCGGGAAGGATCGAAATGAGTCAGATGAATCGCGTCTCCATGTCCCATCTTCGTTGTGTACAATCCTTTGCCGTTATGGTCGATGGCACACGAGCCGTAGATAATCTCATCGCATCCGTCACCGTCTACGTCACCTACCCGAAGGTTATGATTACCTTGTCCGGCATAGTCTTCACAACCGGGATGGTTACTGTCGAAAATCCAGCGTTCTTTCAGTTCCTTTCCATTCCAGTCGTATGCTGCCAATACCGTGCGGGTATAATACCCACGACACATCACAACACTAGGATGGATGCCGTCGAGATAGGCAACGCAAGCCAAAAAGCGGTCACTACGATTACCACGATTGTCTCCCCAGTCCATCAGGTTTCCTCTTCCCGGTACGTAATCAATTGTTTGCATCGCTTCTCCTGTCAGTCCGTTAAAAACAGTCAGATATTCCGGTCCGGTCAAAATACGTCCCTGTTCATTCCGATAGTCAGCTTGCGCTTCTCCAATCACTTTTCCTTTTCCGTCCACTGTTCCGTCGGCGGTTTTCATTACTACTTCCGCTTTACCGTCACCATCGAGGTCAAACACCATAAACTGGGTGTAGTGTGCACCGGCACGTATATTACGTCCCAGATTAATGCGCCATAAATGTTGCCCGTTTAATTTATAACAATCGAAATATACCTCTCCGGTGTAACCGTCATGCGAATTATCGTGTGCGTTCGACGGATCCCATTTCAAGATAATCTCATATTCCCCATCACCGTCCACATCGCCGATACTGGCATCATTAGGAGCATAGAAATAACTTTGTCCTGCCGGAGTCGTACCGTTTTCAGGACGATTCAGCGGGATGTTCAGATAACCTGCCGGAGCATCGGACGGCAGTTGATAATTGCTTTCCGTTTTTGATTGGATAGCTTTGACGGTATAAAGTAAGGATTCCGTACCTTTATATATATCCTGAAAGAAAGTCGCATTTCTTATCGGATGCTTGTTTACCTTTTCACCGTTTCTATAAACATCAAAAGATTCGTCCATCGAATCGGAGGACAGATAACGCCAAGACACGGCAACAGTAGATGGATTCTCTCTGATGGCAATTACACCGCGTCCCAAATGTTCGCGTTTCAGTTTCGAAAAGTCATAGTTCGGCTGCGCCACTACAAAAGCAGCTATCAGACACAGACTTAAAAAAGCACTTATGCATTTCATAGTTTTATCGTTAATGAATTTACAACACAAAAGTAAGCGGCACAGCCTACTTATAAAATAGAATATTGTACAGATCTATGTAGAAATCATCATATAGCCCACTTTTAAACCGCATTATAACTACTTGGTGAACAAAAATGAATATATCTGAACGGAAATCCATTGAAAAAGAAAAGTGCGTCCCTTATCTTTGCCAATGAAAATTAGAATGAACACCCAATTAATAAAACAGAATTATTTCACCATGAAGAAATCACTACTCTCATTCTTTACAGTAACTCTTCTTTGTCTTATGACAGGAAAGCCGGTCATGGCACAAGAGTTACCTGCACAAAAAGAGACTTTAGAGACTATCGTAAAAGTAAACGACTACTTTATGAAAAAGTATGCCGATTACACATTGCCTTCTTTCTATGGCAGAGTTCGTCCAAGCAATATATGGACGAGAGGCGTATATTATGAAGGATTAATGGCTCTGTATGGCATTTACCCGCGTGAGGATTATTATAAGTATGCCTACGATTGGGCTGATTTCCACAAATGGGGAATGAGAAACGGCAATACCACCCGTAACGCCGACGACCATTGCTGCGGACAAGTTTATATCGACCTTTATAATATGTGTCCGTCCGATCCGAATATGATCCGGAATATAAAAGCAAGTATCGATATGGTAGTCAACACTCCGCAGGTGAACGATTGGTGGTGGATTGACGCTATCCAGATGGCAATGCCAATCTACGCTAAGTTTGGAAAAATGACCGGTGAACAGAAATACTACGATAAGATGTGGGATATGTATTCTTACACTCGTAACGTGCACGGAGAAGCCGGAATGTATAATCCTAAAGATTGCTTATGGTGGCGCGATCAGGACTTTGATCCTCCTTACAAAGAACCGAATGGAGAAGATTGCTACTGGAGTCGTGGAAATGGCTGGGTATATGCAGCTCTTGTACGGGTATTGGATGAAATCCCTGCCAATGAAACACATCGCCAGGATTATATAAATGATTTTCTCGCTATGAGCAAGGCACTCAAAAAATGTCAGCGTAAAGATGGTTTCTGGAATGTGAGTCTTCATGATCCGACGAACTTCGGAGGCAAAGAGACTTCCGGAACAGCGCTGTTTGTATACGGTATGGCTTGGGGAGTGCGCAACGGATTACTCGACCGCAAAGAATATCTTCCCGTCCTTTTAAAAGCATGGAACGCTATGGTGAAAGATGCCGTACATCCGAACGGATTCCTGGGATATGTGCAGGGAACAGGCAAAGAGCCTAAAGACGGACAGCCGGTTACTTATAAGAGTGTGCCCGACTTTGAAGACTACGGAGTCGGTTGTTTCCTGCTTGCCGGAACAGAAGTTTATAAATTAAAATAATACACACTGTTTTTTCAATAGGATAAACAGGTTTTTCATTAGGTTAAAGATAATCATTCATTAGGTTTAGTTAGAGGCTAGTTAGTAGTTAGATTAGTTCCCTCACTGACTGTTTAGACACCGGTCAGTGAGGGATTTTAAAGAAAACAGTTCATGAAAAACAAATTATTCCCGTATATATGTTGGCTGACAGCCATTACATTCAGTTTGCAACTGCAAGCGCAAAATAAAGTATCCGCTCCCATGGCAGATGTCAATCAAGTAATTGACAACACGCTGGACAGCCTGAATAAAGCACGTACCTCTCGACCGGAAGCCGGTTCCAGCCGGAAAGGTGACAATCCGGTTCTGTTTCTGGTAGGTAATTCAACCATGCGTACCGGAACTTTAGGAAACGGTAATAACGGACAATGGGGATGGGGCTATTATGCAGGTGATTATTTCGACTCTAACCGGATTACTGTAGAGAATCATGCATTGGGTGGAACCAGTAGCCGTACTTTCTATAACCGTTTATGGCCGGATGTAATCAAAGGAGTACGCCCGGGAGACTGGGTTATCATCGAACTGGGGCACAATGACAACGGCCCATACGACAGCGGACGTGCCCGTGCTTCCATTCCCGGAATTGGCAAAGATACACTGAACGTAACGATTAAAGAAACCGGAGTAAAAGAAACCGTATATACCTACGGGGAATATATGCGTCGTTTCATTCAGGATGTAAAAGCCAAAGGTGCTCATCCGATCCTATTTTCGCTTACTCCCCGCAATGCTTGGGAAGACAAAGACAGCACCATCATCACACGTGTCAACAAGACTTTTGGATTGTGGGCAAAGCAAGTAGCCGAAGAACAGCATGTTCCTTTTATTGATTTGAATGATATCAGTGCCCGCAAATTTGAAAAGTTCGGCAAGAATAAAGTGAAATATATGTTCTACATCGACCGTATACATACAAGTGCTTTCGGTGCTAAAGTAAATGCTGAATCCGCTGCCGATGGAATACGTGCGTATAAAGGACTGGAATTAGCCAATTATCTGAAACCTGTTGAGAAAGATACAGTGACAGGTTCCAGTCGGAAAGAGGGACGTCCGGTATTGTTTACTATCGGAGACAGTACGGTCCGAAATGAAGATAAAGACAAGAACGGTATGTGGGGTTGGGGAAGCGTAATTGCCGACGAGTTCAATCTAAATAAGATTTCCGTTGAGAACCGGGCAATGGCAGGACGAAGTGCACGCACTTTCTTGGATGAAGGTCGCTGGGATAAGGTATACAATGCTTTGCAACCGGGGGATTTCGTTCTGATTCAGTTCGGGCATAATGATGCAGGAGATATTAATGTAGGAAAGGCCCGTGCCGAATTGCGTGGTTCCGGTGATGAAAGCAAAGTATTTCTAATGGAAAAGACTGGTAAGTATCAGGTAATTTATACGTTTGGCTGGTATCTTCGGAAGTTCATCATGGATGTTCAGGAGAAAGGAGCCATTCCCATCGTTCTTAGTCATACGCCACGCAACAAATGGAAAGATGGAAAAATAGAACGTAATACCGAGTCTTTTGGCAAGTGGACACGTGAAGCTGCGGAAGCTACGGGAGCTTATTTTATCGATCTGAATAAGATTAGTGCCGATAAACTAGAAAAGAAAGGTGTGAAGAAAGCAGCAACTTACTATAATCATGACCATACACACTCTTCTTTGAAAGGAGCGCACATGAATGCGAAAAGCATTGCTGAAGGGTTGAAAAAGAGCGATTGCCCGTTAAAGAATTACTTAAAGTAAGAACATAAGGGATAAAGTACGCTATTTATCCCGTAATCTATTAATAGAAAAGTTACTCTTATCCCTTTGCAAACTTCTTTTGGATTAGTACCAAAGTATCAGTTGCTTAAGACTAATCTATAAACGCAAGTTCCGTTTATAAAAATGCAAGTTTTGTTTTTATAATCAAAAGCTTCATTTATAAAAACAGAACTTGCGTTTATAGTTTATAATAAGTTGATTGTAAGTTTGGTATTAAAAGAAAGGAAGTTTACCCTTAATGCGGAAGAACTTTGCTATTAATAGATTGGGAGGCAACTAGTGCTACTTTACACTCGTTCAGTTATCTATTGGAATAACTTCCTGCATATAAATAGCATCTAGGCTCCAAAGAGCGGCATCATTCGTGCTGATGCTCGTACATTCATCTAATGGAGACGGTACTTCCGGCGGAAGTATGGTAGTGATGCGGAAAGGCGGTGCAGGTGTATGTTCCAACCGGGTAAACAAATCTTTCCAGGCTTCTTCAGCCATTTGGGTATTACGCAAGTGATAAGCTGCGTAAGCCATCAGGCGGGAGACACGAAAACGGCTATGGCTAAGTTCCCATGCTTTCTTCTTGTAACGTGCAGCATGGTCAAGCCAGGCGTCTTTCCATTCGGGTATATCAATCATACGCATCATTTCATTGGCTATCTCAAATCCGCCCATGATCGTCATTAAATGGTTGGTTGTTTCCAGTTTGGGGTCACATTCGGTTGTGATGATCCCTGTTGACGGATCAAATCCTAGAGCTTTGGGACCCGTAAAAAGGCGGTTAGGCAGGGCGGCAATGCTTTTCATTCCTGCTATTATTTTATCACGATAAGTTGTGTTACCTGTGCGCTCCCATTCTGTCATCCAATTACCGGCATAAGCCAGCCAGTCGGGACCGATACGCAAACGGGCGGGAGCAGAACAAGGATATTCACTGCGAGGTTGGGCCAGGCGCATAGGGTCCAAGTCATAGAGTTTGTGGTCGGCATCCTTCACTTCAGTCATTAAATCACCGCAACGTTCGTCCGTAGTAAGGTAATAGTAGAAACGGTTCCAGGCGGCCTGGCTGATTCGCGCTTCTTTAGCTCCGCATCCCCAATGACTTACATTATGCCGACTGCCTAATCCGGCATTGGGACCGAGATGATAGACATCCACTTCACCTGTATGACGCGTCATAGCTTCTGCCATACGCCAAATATCAATACGCCCGGTACGCAGGAAATTATACCATAGCCACATATTAGAAGCCAGTTCCGTATTGTCCCAGGCAAATCCTCCGACATCGTAACGCCAGGTATGACGAACGGGGTCATAAGCGTGCATCACATCACCATAATTCCAGAAACCGTACCACTTGTTTTGTTCGATTGCTTTCTGATAGAAGTCAATGTAAGCATCCAAGCGGTCTTCTACACGAGTACGGAATGGAGTAGTACGGTCAGGGAGACTCCATATCCCGAAAGCTTGGCGGGCATGAAGATAATTCGGGGTTGGCATTAACAGACTAGGGCTAGAAAATTGTTTGGCATAATCAGCAAAAACCTTTTTCCCGGTATAACCACTTTGTGGGAACAGTGTAAACGTAGTTGTACGAGCAATGCCGTATGGCGTATTCATGCCCTCCTGAACATCTTCATAGCTGGCATTCAGGTCATGAGCTATACGATCATAATGCCGCAAATCCATAGGTTCGGACTCCGGGCTCCACAACCAGGCGGTAAGGGTAGCTACCGGGGTTCGTGCGTCTGAAATTTCAATAGAAGAGGGATAAGACTGCCAAAAGTCATGCATACAAAGTCCTAATCCTCCGGTAATATCTCCGACAAAAGTATATCCATCGCTACGTGTGCCGGAAAAGGTTCCTATCCAGGGATTATCGTTATTGGCACGTTTACGAATGGAGAAAGCATCGGCAGTGAGTTGAGACAGACGGTAATCATTCCATGAAGCCCAGTTATCGAGCAGAGAGCGGTTCTTTTCATCGAAAGATTCATAAGGTGGAATACGTTTGCCTTCCATTTGCTGTTGTTGCAGGGAGGGTTCATCTGTTGACTTCTGTTGTGCATCTTTCTTTTCATTACTGTTTTTCTTATTATCTGTCTTATTTAAAGTCAGCATGCGACGTCCTATCAATGGTTGCACCGGCTCGCTCCATACTCCTCCATCCGCACACGAGAAAGCAATATGACGATTATACAAAGCTTCACGCATAGGAATATCGAAACGAATACCTAAACTACGAATGAAATCTTTCTTCTGATCTCCGTCATAGACGAAGCTATGTACCATTTTGACCTGTTCACTACCACCATAAAAGTAGAGACGTACCACAAAAGGAAGCCACTCACGGTTATTCAGACTGTTTTCATCAGAGTGATTCACTTGGTTCCCTTTAGAGTGACTCACTTGGTTATTTTCAGCGTGACTCGTTTCAATCTCCCTATTCCTGTTCCGATGCACACCTTCCAACTTGACAAGCGCCCGTACAGAGCCGAAACGTTCAATGGTTACTGATTTTATTTCTCCTATGTAACGAGTAAAAGATATTTGAGATGTATTTTCCTGAATCGGCTCGCTTTGAGTACTACAAATAAGACGCGCTTTCTCTCCTACTTTAGTTCCTTTATAGAGCAGGCTATCCATCAGGAAATCTCCGCGCCGGGGAATAAATACAGAAAGTACGCCTGTTTCAATTTGAATATTTTCAGGCGTTTCAGTTATAGCAATAGAAGCATTAGGTTGTTTATTGATAGTTTTTACTTTCTGGGGGACTTTTTCCAGTGTTAGTCTTTCTGTTCCGGCAGGAATGACTCCGGCAACTCCACTCCATTTCACGGAACCATCCGGCCAGTAAGCTAATGGCCAAGTATCCACCGGTATTTCTTGATTTCTACTTGTTGTCAGCCGTAACGGAGTTGCAGGAAATACGTCGCCTTCATCAAAAGGAATTCCGAAGCTTACAGCTTTGTCCTGTTCAGGAGTATCACCGATCCAATGTAAAGGGACAGTAGACGTTTGGTGAGGCGAATATTCATAGTGGAAATTTGTAATACGGGTACGTGATAGGGTGGTGCGAAAGCCGAACCATCCTTCTGTCAGAGGTTCGGTATCGCGGAAGTCCACCAGTCGCTTGCCGTCTATGTAATAACTAACCCTATTATTTTCATTTGTTATCTTAATGTGGTACCAGTGGTTCGCCTTGAGCAAATGTTCGGCATCCGTATATTCTTTTAGTATGGACGGGCGAAGTCCGGCTTCCATTATTGCCGCTTCATTACCGTCATAGCGGCGAAAGCGTGTGGTGGAATTATAATTTCCACCATATCCCATATAGTAGAGTTGCAGAGAGTAACAATTCTGAAAAATTCCGTTACGCCACTTCTCACGTTTCCAGATATTATCGGGATATTCAGGGTCCGAAGCCATCCAAAAGCAATTCAAATCGCTCAAGCGATCTCCTTCTCTTTCTACAACGACGCATGCATCATATTCAATCGTTACCCGTCCGCTCATCTTTTCTTTTCGCCAGAGAGTAAGCCCTTTGGGAGAAACGATTTCGGCGGTATCACCGACAAATGTCACTTTATAATCGGGAGATTCCGACTCGATCTTCCAATACTTATGAAACTGGCGGGCGTTAAGACCGGAAACTTGATTGTCTTGTGCATTCATGTTCATTCCCAAAGTGATGAAAAGGAACAAAAGAGGAAATATGTTCTTCATACGTCAATAAGCTATGTCACTCTGCAAAAATAGGGAGAGCCAATCAATTAAGAAATAGAATATTATACATATATATGTCGATTCGTTCAAATATGAAAAAAGAACAACCCGGCAGTAGACCGGATTGCTCTTTTTCAACAAACTTATTTCAAATGAGCGGTTCCTCATTCAAAGGCCTTTTCATTCTGCCTTTTTCAAAGTTTCAGCACCTACATAGTAACCTAAATTAGTTCCCTGATTATATCCCATATTCTGCATAGCTTGAGACATATCGTAATTATGATCGGTCATCAGGTGAGGAAGACGGAATTCAGTAGGATGGTTGGTAGAGAATATGTAAAGGGATTTACCATCACTTGAACCTAAAATCACCTCTTCACGATAATCACCCAAGAAGTCGCCATAATAACAAGGATTATACTTAGTACTATGATTACCATCATTACTACCATAAGCACCGAAATAGACCAAACGAGTTTTATTCGTCTTGTTTACATCCGGATTTTCCTTATAGCTCACGATACAAGCACGATCTAACATTTCCCGGGTAGATTGTCCACTCCAATAAATTGCCACATTATACATAATACCACTACCAATACCGGTAGGGAATGTATTGGAGACTAATGCACCACTGCTGCAACTGAAGACCCCCGCATCCAATGAAGTGCCCCGAATCGACGATCGCGCGCATCTCCTCTGGCGAATAGCCCGCCGCGTAGAGCGCCGCGATGATCGAACCCATGGAGGTTCCGGCGACGTAATCGATCGGAATCTCGTTCTCTTCGAGCGCCTGGATCACCCCGATATGGTAGAGTCCCTTCGCCCCTCCGCCGCTCAGCACGAGCCCGACGCTCTGGGCCGACGCCCCCGCGGCGAGGAGGAGTGCAACGACGACAAAAGCGAGCGATTTGCGCAACATATCTCAAAAAATTTATAACTTTGCATTTTATATAGCGTATAAAATTAGGCAAAAAGTATAAAACCGCAAAATATGATTGGCAAAATCGAAGAACTTCTGCGGCGTGTCGAAGAGTTCCGCCCCAAAACGGCGGCCGAAGTCGAAGAGTTCCGCATCAAGGTACTGGGGAAAAAGGGCGAACTGAACGCGCTGATGGAGGAGTTCAAGAGGGTGGCTCCCGAACTCAAACGCGAAGTGGGGCAGCGGCTCAACGCCCTGAAACAGGCCGCCACCGAGCGGGTCGCCGCCCTGCGCGCCGAATTGCAGGAGAGCAGGGCCGACGATGCCGAAGCCATCGGCGATCCGACCCGTCCCGGTTCGGCCGAGCAGCTCGGGTCGCGCCATCCGATTTCGCTGGTGAAGAACCAGATCGTCGAGATCTTCTCGCGGCTGGGCTATACGGTGGCCGACGGGCCCGAAATCGAGGACGACTGGCACGTCTTCTCGGCACTCAACTTCCCGCCCGAACATCCGGCGCGCGACATGCAGGACACCTTCTTCATCGAGAAGAACCCCGACATCCTGCTGCGCACCCACACCTCGTCGATCCAGGTGCGCACGATGGAGCACCACCGCCCGCCGATCCGCGTCATCTGCCCCGGCCGCGTCTTCCGCAACGAGGCCATCTCCTACCGTGCCCACTGCATCTTCCACCAGATCGAAGGGCTTTACATCGACGAAGGGGTTTCGTTCGCCGACCTGAAACAATCGCTGCTGTTCTTCGCCAAAGAACTCTTCGGAGAACAGACGGCCATCCGGATGCGTCCGTCGTACTTCCCCTTCACCGAACCCTCGGCCGAGGTCGACGTCTCGTGCAACCTCTGCGGCGGCAAGGGCTGTCCGGTCTGCAAGGGCACGGGTTGGCTGGAGATTCTGGGCTGCGGCATGGTGGACCCGAACGTGCTTTCCATGTCGGGCATCGATCCGGAGAAGTATTCCGGCTTCGCGTTCGGCATGGGGGTGGAGCGCATCGCCTGCCTGAAGTACAACGTGCCCGACCTGCGCATGCTGGTCGAAGGCGACATGCGCTTCTTGCGGCAATTTTAGGTTCCGTCGGCCTGACGGCCGACGGAACGTGCCGACGCTGCGGTTTCCCGTGGCACCCGATCTCGCGGCGAGGTCGAGGGCTCGCGTACCGAAGTACGCTTCGCCCTCGCCCTCCCCACGATCTCGGGCACCACGGAAACCCTCGCTGACG
>OLQM01003172.1_pt1 | contig 14656 bp, 25 predicted proteins | sample 1673161 | NCBI WGS metagenome assembly OLQM01 (sample SAMEA3136761, study PRJEB25190) | human gut metagenome | reverse complement strand
GCTTCTTTTCTCAACTTTGTTCATTTTGCCTATTGATTTTTCTTAGCAGGTTTCTTTGCATAATTTTCAAAATCATTTCTTGTTCAATTCTGCTATAATAGCCCTTTCTCTCTCGCTCAGTTGCCATCGTTCTGCTCGTTCTCGTTCTGCTCGTTCTCGTTCTGCTCGTTCTAAACGTATGGCAGTGCCATCTGAGATGAGGTATCCCGACCCGAATATTGCTTTTTTTCGCAAAAGTTGAGCATCAAGAGCACGAACACGAAGGCTTTCAGATTTTCTAATTTCAAAGTCAATGCCAGCCTTTGAAAGCCGATTGATTTCAGCCGCTGTTGCAACGTTTTTCGGGTATTCATACTTCGGCATTGTTTTAGTTTTCTCTTTTCTGCTAGCATCATTACAGCTTTTTAAAATCTTATAAAGGCGTGGGGCGGTGCGAACCCGAATGTCGCTATCATCAAGATTTGTTACAAACGACGTGCTAACGACTGCCCCATTTTCATATGTTACAGCTACACCAACCGGAATTGCTGTACAGTGTTCTGTCGTTCCTGAAAATAGAGTGAGAGCAGGTGCAAACAAAAAAATTTTATGTTTCTTTCGATATAAAAGCGTAAAATCTTGCTGAGAATGCTGAATGGCGGATTATCAACTACGATCTTACCTGTATAGTCAAACGTTTCATAATCGCCACCGGGATAGAATGGTCTACAAAAAGCATCACGATTTATGCCATATTCTGTGCAGACCCAATCAGCCACGCCATCGTAAATCAGTGGCGGTGTGTAACAGTCATCAGTGGTTTTTTTGGGCTTAAATTTTTCAACGAATTGCTCGTATGTTTCACCTTTCATTTTGTTCCTTCCTTATATCAAACTTTCAAATTCTTCCTGCCGATTATAATAGACCACATATGCGTCTAGTAGTGCCGCAAGTCCGTCTATTCTCTGCGTTCGGTCAGATTTCTTACACGGCTGAATGTTGCCGTTGACGTCCGTCTTGACAGCCGTATTCAGAAAACACCATTTGTCAATTGGGTTGTTGTCATAAACGATGTTGTGTCGCTGAAATTCAGCTTTCAGATTCTTCATCGGGTCAGACAACGTGATAACGCCCTGGCGCACAGGTACTAAAACGCCCTTGCCGAACTCTTCTTCAAACGCTTTTATCAGCTCGTCCGAAACGTGCCAAGGGTCATAGCCGATAGCCAAAGGATAGATGTCTTCCTTATCTCTCAGTTCCAAAAACCAGTCTAGGATAACACGCTTGTTGACCTTGTTTCCCTCACACGTCCTCAGCAGACCTTGCGATTTCCACAGTTCATACGGCACACTATCTCGTCCACGTCTGTCGCCCTTTTCAGCGTCAGCGTCAAGAACGGCTTGTGGTATCCAGTACATAGATTTTACATACAGCCTATCATCATCAGGCTTTTTGCAGATAGCCTTTGCGGCATTCAGGTCTATATAATCAGCGGCATCAAAACCGCCAATGAAATATCTGAACGGATAGTCCACGACAGTTTCTTCATTGTTCAGCTCGTCCCATCTCAACCAGCCGCTTTCGGTATTCTGCGGAAGGTTGAAATCTTTGACCATAACCGTCGCTTTGAAGCTAGGGTCATCTTTGGCTTTCTGCACCATTTGGCGCAGATAGTCTATTGATTTTATCGTGCCCAGTCCAGGATTTGCTTTTATCCAACATTCTTCCTTATCCCATTCGTCGGGGCTATCCAGTTCGTTGATAAACGGCAGAAACCTTTTGTTGATTTCCGTCAGCCGTCCGTATAGCAGATTACTCGCATATTCGTATTGGGCGTCAAAGATACCGCCACGGACAAAGCCGTTTGTGGTAATGCAAAATAAAATGGGTTGCTGTCTAGCACCCATTGCTTGTTTTATCAAATCATATAGATCTCGGTTCTTGATTGCCGCCAATTCGTCGATAACACCGCAGTGAACGTCCAATCCGTCAAGGCTGTTTGAGTTGCTTGCAAGGGCTTTTATAAATCCCATGTTCAATGGGAAATACAAATCGGCTGCACGTTTGCGAATATGCTTGCTCAGCAGCGGCGATTGTTTTATCATTTTGTAGCAGGCGTTGAAACCCAGTTTTGCCTGATCTAGCATTGTGGCGACGTTATATATCTGCGGTGAACCCTCTCCGTCATTGACTAGCATATCATTTTCGACCGCCGCAATTTCTGTTGTCTTACCGTTCTTTCGCCCTTCAATTATTAAACATTCGTTATACTGGCGTAGGTTGTTATCGTCAACAAAGCCGAATAATGCTTGCAGTCTCGCTTTTTGAAACAACTCTAGCTTCAACGGCTGACCTAGTTTTCCAGACGGCAGCTTACAGAATTTTTCTATAAAATCCGTGTGCCGTGTTGCAATAGCTTCGTCAAAATGAAATTCATCAGGGCTTGCAAATCTGTTCAGCAGCATTTCGGAAACCTTTTTCATTTTTTCACAAGCAACGATATTTCCGTCATAAATGCCAGTAAAATATTTTTCAAACTCCGTCAACGCTTTGCACCGCCCAGAAATTCCAACAGTTCGTCGCCCTCAGACTTCTGCAGGCTGTCGAGAATAATGTCTTCAACGGTCTTTGCCATTGCATTGTATTTTCCGATTAATGTCGCATACGCCTTGCTTGCAGGGTGCTCTGTCTTGACAGTAAAACCATTGCCGTTTGTCGCTTCGATGATTGCACCCTCTGCTTTTATTTTTTTCTGGTACTCACTCAGCAGATTTTCCATGTACTCCAGCTGATCTAACAGCTTTATGCCTAGTTCTCTCTTGGCTGGTTCGCAGCTATCCACAGCTTTTCGCAACTCGCTCAAATTCTTCTTGATTTTTGCCATTATCAGATTACACCCCCTTATGCGATTTTATCGTGCGTAAAAAATGACCTTTGCCCCCTCGGTATCTTAGGAAAAAATTCACTCCAAATTTGAGGGGGGCATGGGCATACCCGATGCGTCAAATTCACATTTTGTTAATTTTTTAGGTGATTTTTGGTAGAAGTGACCCTCGAAATTATCATGACATTTTTTGCATACAAATTCGAGATTGGCATGGTTTAATGATACCTCAGGGTCACGAATGTTCGCTGGTGTCAACAATGTTCGGTGATGAACAATATATCCAGCACGTTCATGACATTCTTCGCAAAGACCGCCGTCGATTAATATGCGTTTGTCGATGTAGGATTGGCGACACTTCTTCCATGCCGCTGAGCGGTAAAAAGAATATGCAAAGTCTTTCATGACACCGCCCCCATAAAATAAAAATGCCACACGTGGGACACATTGTTAAGAGGTGTGTGTGGCTGATTGGTATCGGCGTCAACATCATTGCAGTATCGACCGATATATCCGCCATAGCTAATGCCATAGCGGAAGTCAGGAGATCTAAAACAAAAGAAGTAAAAAACATGGAGCAGGTTAAGTGATGGTGCACCGCCCCTGCACATTGCCTGAGGGCTAGCCACTCAGGCGTAAAAAAATGGGGTTGGCTTTTATTGAGGAGATAACCAACTGACCTTTCCACCCTATCGGGCTATTATACAGTATAGCAGATTAATAACTGCATTTCACTGCATTTCACTGCATTCTTTTGGAACGATGATATGTTTCAGGGCTTCACCGTGAATTTTATAAATCGTGCGTTCTGAATAGTTCATATAATCAGTGATCCCCATTATGTATTCACCATTTTCTTTATTGAATTTTCCTACCCAGCGTTGATAAAAAAGATACCGTCGTTCAAGGACTTCTCGCTGGTCTGCGTCTGCTACTGCGTCAATAGATTGTTCAATTTGCAGACGTTTTTCAATCAGTATCAGTGCCAGTTCCTGCTGTCTGCGTTCGTATTCCGCTATGCGTTCTATGGTGCTTGACATCTTGTCGCCATTGCAACTACCATGACTAGCACCTGTATTTTCGTATGAAATACCAGCATATTCTAGCTGTGACCGCAGTTTCTTGACCTTGTTTTCGATGATTTTTACACGCCGTTCGATTTTATAGGCGTTTTGCAAATATTCTTTTGCTGTCATTTCAACCGCCTTTCTGCACCCTGTCAGTCATTTCCGTTGATATCAGTTCCGACAGGTCAATGCCGTATGTTTCTTTCAGATAGCTGGCGTTATTGTCGTTATCGAATTCAGCCGTGTCCATGATGTCAAACGTGCTATTTACTGCGTTGATAAATGCACGCAGGCGTTTGCCTTTCCAGCCGTACCACTTATCCAGCGTCCACAAAACAGTCGCCATTATCTGTTCTGTGATATCCTGCATTATCTCGCCTTGCAGTTCGCTATATCTTTTCTGCATTTCCTTTGCGACTTCTTTCTTGATGTCGCTTTGTCTGACGATGTTTGTTCGTGCTTTCACTCAGAATCACCCTCTTCATGCATATACTCTTTAAAGATTTCATCCGTGAATCTTATTTTGTAAGGGAAAACTGCCATTATCGACCCATTAGCGTCCTCTACGATACCTATGGTTTCATTCCGACCTATGCCCCACATATGAAATAACATCTTTTCGCCATTTACAAGGCAAGGTCTTAACGGGAAATTAACGTTAAGTTGCATATCTCTCAATCGTCAAATCCCTCCATTTTTGCACCACAAAAGGCGCAGTAATCAGGCGTTTCATCATTATCATAGCCGCAAATGCTACACTCATAATCCGCCAGGCGATAAAAACCGCTTTGTTTCTGACTTTTCCAATATCCGTGCTTGACCTCCTGCACGTCTGCGGTAGGCTGTTCGTTGATTATATCAGCGATACTGCTGTTATCCCCCAGAATGCCTGTTATGCCCTTTTCGTATATCGGCATACACGCCGCCGATAGTTCGTTAATCAGATTGTCTGCATTGATATATTTTGTCATCTTTATACCTCCAAATCATCAAATGTCAGCTGGTTGAAATCTTCGCCCAACCACCAGCGAAAAACGTCTTGACCTGTTTGCCATGACATTTTAGCAACTCTTCCAAGTTGTTTTCTACGTTCTAGCATTCTATCAAATGCGTTTATAAAATTTTGTTTGTATTTCGGATATCGTTCAAATTCAACGTATCTATGTTTTCCTACCATAGGACAGCCAATGCACCCTATACGATTAAAACCGCATTCATACAGCGGATTTGATTTGCAACCATAGTAATGCAAAAAAGCCCACACATCATAATCAGACCAATCGACTATAGGGTTTACCATAGTTTTCGTAGTGCGATAGCAGTGTTCAACCAACCTACGATTTTTGTCGTTATCATCGTTAAGAATTATCCCATCCTGATACGTTTGCTGATACTCTATGCCTATTTCATCAGCAGCTTTCATTGTAGCTTTCGGTTTGCCGATAATTTTTATAACATCAGCCGTTTCTTTACGGCGTTGACTTTCAGACCACCTAACGCCCGTGACAACAACACGTCCTATGCCGCCACGTTCTTTTAATTCGCTGCAGCAGTATCTTGCAAGACGTGTCGGAGGCATTAGTTTTTTTACAATCAAATTCCACATAGTAACATGATTGCCGTTTTTGTCATACGCTTTATCTATTTTTACATCTGGCTGAGATTGAACATATCTAACAGTTTCGGGTGCATCAACAGTTGTCAGATTATGTACTGCTTCAAATTTAACGCCTGAAAGTTGTGCCAAAATTTTGATACAGTCACTATCTTTTCCACCGCTATACGCTAAATAATATCCGTCCGCAGGTTCAAACGCTTTCAGACGTTCGATAGCCTTTTTTTCTTTTGCACTATCCATATAGCCTCCTAAAAAGTTACCGTCACATTCAACACAGCCGCCGCTAACCAGTAGACAGCCTTTTTGTAGTCCTTCTGCACAGCGTATATAACCGCTGCTCCCACGTCTAACAAAATCAGCAGAAGTGGGAAGATGTATTCGGGTTTGATTTTTACCATGTTATCCCTCCTCACTTCCCCATTGTTCAGCCATTGCAAAAGCAATACCTTTAAACGTTTTGCTCCTTACCTTAGCACGATCTTTGCCAGAATGACGTGTTTCTTCCCATGTGCGTGATTTACCATTAGAATATCGTCCAAACAGCTTGCCATTATCAGGCTTGTCCCCTGTATATGTTGGTCGTAGGACAGGCAGCCCCTTTAGCCATAAACACGTCGCCTTTGTGACAAACTGTTCTGAGTCTTCCGGTCCGTTTGAAAACATATATGGGTGAATTATTTGATCTGCCTTTCTGAATACAGTATTCATACGCCCTATAGGGTTTTCCACTGCAATTTTCGGTGCGTTCGCCGACACAATCTGCATAAAAAATACTATTGATTCTTCACGGTGTTTCATACGCTCGACCACCTTTTCAGCAGGTGTGCATTTCAAACTATAGTGGCGTGTAGCCACGTTCGTAAGGTACGTACACGGTGGGTGTGCGATAATCATATCCCATGTTTCAACAGTATGCTGCTTGCCGTCACAGGTGAAGAAATCGGTATTGCCATTGATAATATCCAAAACATCATTGCATATATGCCATTCAGGGTGGCCGCCTGAACACATCTGAATATCGCAGCTGTACGCTTCGTGTCCTTTCGCACGGAACGCTTTGCAGACCTCTTGTGATTCTTCGCACGCTATTAATACCTTCATTTTATCCCTCCTCAAACTCAGGACACTCAGTCACAGTATATGAATGCAACGTGCCTTTCTGCCCTTCGTAAACCCTATGACCGCGCGTCTTCCAACCGGCAACAGGTTGTCTGTCCATCGACCAGCTGCACCCTGTTATCTGTTCACCTGTCAGCTTGTCACTCTTTGGCACTGCGTGTTTGCAGTACCAACAAAGCGTCGTAGCAGCACTGCATTTCACAGCCTCTATCTTGTCCTTGAACATTTCGCAGATAGTGTGCTGATATCTTACTATCCTCGGACGAAATCCCTGTCTCACACCATACCTGCATAGCCCGTATTTTCCGTTCTTCCTGCCGCAGTTGTCAGATGATTTTTCAAAATATTTGCAGCTGGTGCAGAATTTGTTGTTACCCATGTTACTTGTCCTCCTCATATGGACCCAGCCCCGACAGCACATCAAACATATGCTTGATAAACTCTATCAGCTCTTCACGGCTTTTCTTTTCAAATTCTGCATAGGGTCTGATGAATTTTTCCATTTCACGCATAACACGTACGCTGTCATTGAATGCCGCTATCACGTTTTCATTAGGTTCGCTCTGTTTTATCTGCTTGTCCAGCTTCTGCGTCAATGCACTCTTGGCTTTCGCTGCCTGCTCTGCAGGAATGTTGTTCAGTGTGGCGGTTTTGTATAGATAATACATAGCCAGCCAGTATATTTCATCAAAAATATTGCTATCGTTCGGTAGTTCTTCACCACGATATGCTAGCTTGTCGATTTCTGACCTCTTCATTTGTACACCTCGTCAGCAAGCCCCACAAAGGCTTTTTGCATTTTTTGTTTCGCCATTCAGAATGTCGCAAACCTTTTGTGCGATTTCTGTTGTTGGAAAATAAACGCATGGTTTTCTATCCGCAACAAGACAACCACCAACATAGTATGTACTGTCTTTCGTACCATAAAAAACGTAGTATTTTCTTGCATTGTCCTGCCAGTCAGGTACATAGTCAGGACAATAGGTATCGTGTAACCTTTCCAGTTTCAGTAAAAGGTTGATTTTATCAGCAACTTCTTCGGCACGTTTTCTTGTGTGGAAATAGTTGTTGCTTTCAAAAGATGCTTTATCCAAAAAATGGCCTGCTTCTAGTGTGTAGACAGCTCCAAAACGAGCCGTATTGAATTTACCTATGCAGTAGTATTCCTGTCCGTTTCCAACTCGCTTGAACTCTGGCTCTTCCTCGACCTTTGGAATTTCAATTCCTTTCAATCTTGCATAGGCGATAGCAACACCTGTGTCATAGTCAAATGTATCTTGTGGGTAACATTTTGCAATAGCGGATTTAACGGCTGTTGTGTCATAAACAATAACCACGTCACTGCAACCACTGTACGCAATCGCCTGCTTATCTTTTTGAAAATCTCTGTATGTCTTTTTGACCCACTGTTTAAATTCTTTCTTGTTCATTTTTTATTCCTCCTCATTTTTTTAGAACGGCGGCAAATCTTCGTCCTCAGCCGTGTCAACATCTTTGAAACAGCCGTAGATCCTGCCCCATTCAGCATTGTTACAGCCGATACGTTTACAAATCTGGCTGTAGGCGACCTTGATGTTGTCTGCCACGTTGCCTGTCAATCGGTTTTTTACAATGGCAATTTTGCTTTGAAAATCGTCTTTGTCGTCGTCGCTATTTTTGCTATATGTTAAAACTAAATCGACTCTATTTGTGATATCACCCGAACCGCTGACACTATCTGCATTCAGTTCAATGCCGCCTGCGGTCTTGCGTGGGTGCGCTATCAGTATGATAGCAACGTTATATTTGACAGCTATGTATTTCACAGCATTTACAAAATCGGACTGTGCCCGATACAGTTCTTTGCTGAGGTCAACGTCCAGTGCCGTCATGAGGTTATCAATCAATATCAGTTTGACATTAAATCTGCGGATAGCCGTTTCAATCGTACCCAGTAATGATATTTTACCATCACGCTTGGCATTATCGCCGTCAAGTTTGATTTCAGCCGTCACAGCCGTGTTGTCAAATATATACGCCCTATCATCATACCAGCGGTTGATTTTATCGACCACATCATCAGGAATGTCATAGGTCTCGTCGCCATATTCGTTGACCGAACGTATAACATTTTGTTTTCCTGCAATTTGGAGATCCAGCCAGCGTTTGAAATGATAGTCAGGCAATTCACCCGAATAAACGAAAATTGAATACGGATTGCCGTCTAGGTCTGATTGGTCTAGTGCATTTGCAATTATCTGTGACGCTAACGTTGATTTACCCTCGCCACGTTTACCCGTGATAACTACCACCTGTCCCATATAGATACCGCCGATATATCGGTCAACATCGTATATGCCAGTTTTGATATGTTCCTGCTTATCCAGATTTACCACCTTGACCTGTGATAACTTTTTGACAGCCGTAACAGGTATTTCTTCGGCATTGTTTACAGCGTCGCATATCGCTTTACAGCCGTATTTCTGTAGGATTGCATTTGCGTCTTTTTCGCCCAAATAGTCTTGCGCCCTGACAACTTTTAATTTCTTGTGCGGAAATGATGTTGTAAATTGGTCAACCAGTGTTATGTGGCCGTGTTCATGGTCTCCGAAAATTACAATTTCGTCGAAGCTGTCGACAAAATCATAGCAGAACGGCACCCATGTTTTATTGCTCTGGCCGCCTGGCACCGATACTGCATTATCTATCTGACAATCTGCCACCGACAGACTATCTATCTGCCCCTCTGTGACTATCAGCCTATCATGTTTTTCTGTGCATCTGTTCATGCCGAACAGTATCGGTTTTGTGTTCTTTTCAAACCACTCTTTTTGGTTATCCCTGCCTTTGACGAAATCGGTCTTGCGATATTTGACCGATGTCAGCACGTTGTTTTCATCAAAAAACGGAAACATCAACAAATTGTCACGCTTATCGCCAACAGTGATGTTGTATTTTCGTGTGGTGATTTCTGAAATTCCCCTTGACCGCAGGTATTCAACCGCCTTGTCACGGGTAACTATCTTCACAGGTGGTAGCGTGCGGTATTTCTTTTTCTGCTCGTCGTCAAATTCCAGCGGATAGTTGAAATCCCTAGCCAGTTGCACGAAATGACCTGTCATGCCACAACTGCTTCGGAAACACTTGAACGCCCCCGTGTCAAGATTTACAGAAAATGTATCTTTGTCATGACCACCCCCATTGCAGTACGGACAGTATTTGAAATACAGTTCACGCCCTTTGCGGTGCGTTTCTGCATTCAGTGCCGCAGCCAGACCGACCACATCATCATCACGCATTGTATATCCCATGTTTTTTTCACCTCACTTAAAAATCTGTCCTGCCTGGATTATCTGTCCGTCTGCCGTTTGTGTGCGCTGCGAGAGCAGCATATATTTCTTTATCTTTGTTATACTTTGTTGCTTTCTTTTCATTGGTGCCCTTAGCCTGCCCACAGCCTGCCCCTTGCCTGCCCTTAGCCTGCCCGACACTCTGCCGCTTGTCTTGATACTTGTCATAGCAAACCACGGTATAAACGCTATATCGTGGATATTTTGAGACTGCCACTTCCCCTGTCTCAATTAGATGTTTTATTGCTGTCCTTACGCTTTTTACTGACAGACCAGTGTTTTTGGCAATGCTTGGATAACTTGTAGCTATCTGTCCACGCTGAATTGTGATGTTTTCAAAATCATGCGGTTCATAATTTGCCTGCAAAATCAGATATAAAAACACTACCAATGTGTTCGGTTCACGAAACCAACGCCATGCGCATATTTTTCGTTCTAGTGTTATAAAACCATTTTCTAGCATTTAATCACCGTCCAATTTTTGAAGATAATCTCTCAAAGCGTAGTATAGTATCGCCTTTATCAGTGTGCCGCTTTCCTGCTTCCGACACGCTATGATCGTGATGTTATATCGTGCCTGCCATGAACAGAACGTTGCCAGTAGTGCCTTCGGTGGCATTTTACTGCGATAGTTGTGTAACAGAATATTTTCCCACAATCTATCATCTTCGACCATTAAAAACACTTTTGCATGGTCGTCAACCGACCGCTTGAATTCACGGTCAAAACGCTCTCGCCCTTTCGTGAAATTACCCACGATTTCGTCCAAATTCGCCTTGCGTTCAATGACAACGCTTTGAGCAAGGCTTACAGGCTCGCTGTTAGGTTTTACAGCTTCACATGTATAATCACCATAGTTTAACTTGTGTTGCGTATATGGCGTTTCTGTGGCTTTCAGAGCCTTTTCGATATGCCCCCACTTTTGTTCTCGGCTATCCACGATAACCGAGAACGTTTTAAGTGTGGCGTCAATGTCTATCGGGTGCATTAGAATGGCACTGCGTCATCGCCTACGTTGATTTCGACGAAATCTGACAGATTGGCGTTCGGATCAAAACTGTCATTGCTGGCTGTTGACGGCTTGTTTTTCAGCTCTTCACGCTTTGGAATTGTGAAATTGCCACTGCGGATATCGTTTGCAGGCACGAAACGTTTGCACTGCGTAAACCAGCCTGTATTACCGTCTTTTTCCCACTCTTTTTCGTTGAAAAGAGCGCCCACAAGTTTACCCTTCAGGACGTTCTCGTCCCAATCTCTTTCACAGTCGATATGTAGATTAGCATTTGAATTTTCAAACGCCTGTATCTGTGATTTGAAATAACCCAGCGACTTCTTGAACTTGGTTTCATCGCCTGTGTTATGCGGTATGCTCAGGCGCATTGAACCCTTCCACTTTTTGTTCTCCCACTCGTCAGGTGTTGCCTTATACAGCTTGTCGAAAAAGCCCTTGAATTCGCCCTCTGCGATGTCAAACTGAATCGCTAGTCTGCTACCCCAATCAGTGGGCTCAACTTTGACGTTGAGAATTTTCAGCACATATCCGCCTGGCTGGAGCTTTGGCAGCTCTGAAAAACTTGTTGCTTCCGCCTGCTTGTAACCTGTAATTCCGATCATTTATTTTTCCTCGCTTTCTGTATTGTTTGGAGTTAAATTCCAATACTCTCTGATTTTGGTGTCTACGAATTTTAAATCATTTTCGATTTCATCGTCAAACATATCTTCGGGCGATTTCGCAGTAGAAATGCCTCTCGACTGCGTGATGAAATAGTGGTGGTTCTCATCGGCTGTGCAAAACAGCACGATTGAAAACAGCCCTTCAACTGTCAACTGATTATCCAGCATTTTGCCGATAGTTTTTGCTTTGTACTTGCCGCCGTCGGTTAATTCGACGTGGTGCAAGAAGTACACAATAACATCTGACGGCAGGTCATTTATAACAAATTCTATCAGCCGTTCAAAACTGACCGCCATATCGGTAAATTTACCGTACCCTAGTTCTTTTGCCTTGTCGAAACTGTCAAATGCCATGAGATACTGGCTATCATCAATGGCAAATGCCTTTGACTTTGATTGAAACATAGCCGCCTTGATAACATCATAACGGCTCTTGCCTTTGTTTGCCTTGACAAGTTTTGCCACCGAAAGTGTCGCAAGACCATTGTTTTTGAACGGCAACGGCTTGCCAGCGACGTTAAAAATGCTTATCTCGCCTGGCTTGAAATTTTTGAGGGAACGGCTCTTGCCGCTGCCGCTTTCACCTTCAATTAAAACAGGTAATCCCATGTTTTATTCCTCCTCTTTGATTTCCAGTGGGCATTGAGTGCCCACAAACGTGTCTGGTAAAAATACGATTTCGTCGGTCAGATTGCACCGCCCAGAACGACGTGAAAAAAATCTGCAATACTTGCAGGCGGCGTATGTAACACCCTTGTTGTCAACAGGGAATGCGGTTTCAACTACCGCATAGCCCCTGACATATTTCTGAACGCCGTTTTCAAAACTTGCGCTCATAACAGGTTCAGATCCTCCTCGTCATACTCGACCCCTGCCAGTTCGGCAAGGTCATAGATTGAAATATCGTCATTCTGGTTGATTTCTTCAATCAGGATCTCACGAAAGCAGTCTTTGCAGTAGTCTTTGCCTTCATAGCAGAAAACATTTTCGTTTGCAAGGTCTAACTGTTCTCTGCATTTGTCGCATTCGACCACAGTATAATTGCGGTCTCTGCCACAACACCTGCACCCGTCAGGGCAGCCGACGCAACCATTAGTAGTATAACGCATTAAAACGCCTCCTATTATAGCAGAAAAATGCGATACCCCTATACATGAAGTACAGTTCGTAGCCGTTACTAATTACCTCAGCACCGACCTCTTTCGCTACGGCATGAATGTCAGGTGGAAATATCTGAACACCCGATATTGCTCCATCAAACGTCCACACGTCGCCTATCATCATAGGGTAAACGCCTTCGGTAACAGTGCCATACTCTTGCGTTTCTTTCATTTTTTGTTCCATTAATGCCATGTCAGCCATAGCGTCAAGCCTTTCTTTTACTGTCATGTTTTCGACCTCTCCTTTCCAATATTGCTGGCTCTGCCAGCTTGAAATCTCTGCAGGGGTAGCGCCTGCTACTTTCTAGGCAACTTTTCAGGTGCTTGCAATCCAAACATGAATAGCTAGTCACTTGGCTCACCATCCGGCCTTATCAATGATTTTAACTTTTGACAACTTATTCCCGCATTATATGCAGCTGTACATTGTTTGTCCATAGCAGAAAGCAATCCAGTAATGTCCAACAGCAACTTATTGAATTCCTTGTCAATTAGGCCAACTTTTGCGTGTGAGTCTGTCTGTTTATCAGAATATACAACAACTGGGATTAGCGAAAGTAAATAATTGTCATGTGATAGTTTTTTCCTCCTTGGCCAGCAATATATTGATGTACAGTCACGATAACGTGGCCAAGCATTAACCTCCGTAGGTTTTTCTGGGCCCCAATTTAGTTCATGCTGTTCGCATTCTCGCATAAACGCGTCATAATCTGTCTGTGTCTTTAGGCGAACTTTAAACTTGCCAGATATAAATCCGTCCCAATCAAATGCTGGTTTGGTGGTATTGATTATGTACTCTGCAAAAAAGCGTCTACAACAGGTCCCGGAAAGGGGACAATTCCCACAGTCATTTTCTACACAGCATTCCGCCGCCTTTACGATTTCCTCGTCAGTGATTTTCTTATTCATTCTCAATTTCCTCCCACTCAAAGCGACCTTTGCCGCTGTTACGCCACTGACCGATGCCTCTCAGCCTGCCGTAGTCCAACCACTCTCTTACGGCTGTTTCCATATCGTCTTTCAGAATAACGATAGTAAACTCAACTGTCGCTCCTGCAGGAACTGTCTCAGAGTGTGCCAGTGCGACACGTTCGCCCTGCGGCGTGCTTGCTCTCAACGGTCTCTGACATTCACCCATACCGCCCTTGAATTCGTATGGGATTTTTCGTTCCTCGACGAAGATAAGTCCGTCAATCTCTTTCTTGTACGCCTTGATTTTTGAGCTTGCCGTGCCTGATCTTCTGTGCGATTTTCCTGGCAACGGGCGTCGCCTTTTGGTTCGAATACGATGCGATGCGCAAATTCGACCTGCTCAACAGCACGAACGACGATACGCCGGTCAAGGTTGTCCGGGACGGAGAGGTGATGGAGATTCCCAAACAGGACGTCGTGGTGGGGGATGTGGTGATTCTCCAGAGCGGAGAGGAGGTTCCCGCCGACGGACGGCTGCATGAGGCCGTGTCGCTCAAAGTCAACGAATCGACGCTGACCGGCGAGCCGATGATCGACAAGACGACCGATCCGGCCCATTTCCACCACGATGCGACCTATCCGTCGAACGAGGTGCTGCGGGGGACGACGGTGATCGAAGGTCACGGGGTGATGGTCGTAGAGAAGGTGGGGGATGCTACCGAGTTCGGCAAGGTGGCCGAACAGTCGACGGTCGAGAGTGAGGAGGAGACGCCGCTGAACCTGCAGTTGGGACGGTTGTCGAAACTGATCGGCCGTGCGGGAATCTCGCTGGCCGTGCTGACGTTCGTCGCGTTGCTGGTCAAAGGATTTCTTTTCGGAGGACTGCTGGAAGCCGACTGGATCACGATTGCCGA
>OLQM01003166.1_pt1 | contig 14698 bp, 10 predicted proteins | sample 1673161 | NCBI WGS metagenome assembly OLQM01 (sample SAMEA3136761, study PRJEB25190) | human gut metagenome | reverse complement strand
GCCGGCAGCGGATAATAGGAGTAGAGGCAAATCGTATCGCAATGCTAACGCGGCTTTGCCGCGCGCAGGCAGTTGCATTCCGAAGGCATAAAGGTTATTCAACCCCGAGACTGCCAATCTAAACCTTTCTCTTGGGGGATTTAAAGGGGGATATTCTCTTTTGTGAAAGAGAATATCCCCCTTTGCCCGCTCCCCTGCGGGTACGCAGGGATTCTCGGTTTGTCTTGACAAACAATTTCAGTCATGGTATGCTGACCACAACAAAAGGCAGCGAGAAAGAAGCCTTTTCTTTTCACCCGCTCAAGAGAGGGGACGACCGGTGCAAGTCCCTGCGGAACGGAAAAGGCGGCGCTTTTGAGCCGCGCGGCGGAAATGCCGCGCCGGTCCCTCCGTTACAAGGGAACGAAGTGCCCCGCATCCAACGGGGAATTCAGGTGGAACCACGGACAAATGCTTTGTTCGCCCTGAGCCTACTGCAATAGGCTCAGGGCGTTTTTTTATCTCCTGAGCCAAACATCGAAAGGAGAAATTCACCATGAAAAACACCGAAAAGACGATGGAAAAGATCGTCGCGCTGTGCAAAAACCGCGGCTTTGTCTTCCCCGGCAGCGAGATCTACGGCGGCCTTGCCAACACCTGGGACTACGGCCCCCTCGGCGCCGAGCTCAAGAAGAACATCAAGAACGCCTGGTGGAAGAAGTTCGTGCAGGAGAACCCCTACAACGTCGGCCTTGACGCGGCGATCCTGATGAACCCGCAGACCTGGGTCGCGAGCGGCCACCTCGGCGGCTTCTCCGATCCTCTGATGGACTGCCGCGAGTGCCACGAGCGCTTCCGCGCCGACAAGGTCATCGAGGACTGGTGCGCCGAGACCGGCTTCGAGCTTCCCAAGCCCATCGACGCCTTCTCCCAGCAGGAGATGAAGGATTTTGTCGAGGAACACATGATCCCCTGCCCCACCTGCGGCAAGCACAACTTCACCGACATTCGTCAGTTCAACCTCATGTTCAAGACCTTCCAGGGCGTGACCGAGGACGCGAAGAACACCGTCTACCTCCGCCCCGAGACCGCGCAGGGCATCTTCGTCAACTTCAATAACGTCCAGCGCACCACGCGCAAAAAGCTGCCGTTCGGCATCGGCCAGATCGGCAAGTCCTTCCGCAACGAGATCACACCGGGCAACTTCATCTTCCGCGTGCGCGAGTTCGAGCAGATGGAGCTCGAGTTCTTCTGCAAGCCGGGCACCGACCTTGAGTGGTTCAACTACTGGCGCACGTTCTGCCACAACTGGCTGCTCTCTATCGGCCTGAAGGACGAGAACCTCCGCCTGCGCGACCACGATCCCGAGGAGCTGTGCTTCTACTCCAAGGCGACGACGGACTTCGAATTCCTCTTCCCCTTCGGCTGGGGCGAGCTCTGGGGCGTGGCCGACCGCACGGACTACGACCTGACGCAGCACCAGACCGTCAGCGGCGAGAAGATGGTCTACCGCGAGGGCGAGGGCAAGGACATGGTCGAATACGTGCCCTACGTCATCGAGCCGTCGCTCGGCGTGGAGCGCAGCGTGCTCGCCGTCCTCTGCGATGCTTACGATGAAGAGGTCGTCGGTCAGGACAAGAAGGGCAACGACGATGTGCGCGTCGTGCTGCACTTCCACCCCGCGCTCGCGCCGTTCAAGGCCGCGATCCTGCCCCTTTCCAAGAAGGAAGTGCTCACCGGCCCCGCTCAGGAGCTGTATGCCGAGCTTTCCAAGGAGTTCATGGTCGACTATGACGAGACCGGCTCGATCGGCAAGCGCTACCGCCGCGAGGACGAGATCGGTACGCCGTACTGCATCACCTTTGACTTCGACACCGTCGGCGACGAGGCGAACGGCATTGCGGCCGACCACTGCGTCACCATCCGCGAGCGCGACAGCATGGAGCAGGTGCGCATTCCCATCAGCGAAGTGAAGGACTTCCTGCGCGAGAAGATCGCATTCTGATCAAAGTTTTCCACAGGATAGCAAGCCGTCAAAAAGGGCAGCTCACGAAAGAGAGCTGCCCTTTTTTCTGTTTTTGCCGGCGTACACATGGCGCTTGGCAGAATAGGAAACATGCCCGGTTGCGTTTTTTCGACTGAAATGATATAATTTTTCATTATGTTTTTTGGAAAGGGGACAGCCCCAACATGCGTTTTTTCTCTTCCCTGGTGCGGCCTGACGAGTCCACGGGCGCGGTGATGCGCTGGGTGCACCGCATCTGGGTCTTTTTCTGGCTCACGGCGCTCGGCGCGGGCATCGGCCTGCTCTCGCTCTATCTCACGGCGCACTCCTATGCCGCCATCGACGCGACCGCGCTTTTGCAGTCGTACTTCAAAATCCCGCTGCTCGTGGTGATGAATCTGCTTGCGCCGGTGCTGCTCGTCTACCTCGGCTTTTTCCTCTTTGCGCGGCCGTGGGCGGCGTACCTTCTCTCGGCGCTGCCGTTTCTCACGCTTGCGCTCGCAAGCTACTACAAGGTGCAGCTGCGCGGCGACCCGGTGCTGGCAAGCGACCTTCGCCTGCTGCGCACGGCGGGCGGAATCATGGACAAATATACCTTCGACATGACCGCGCCTGTGCTCGTTGTCATCGAGGGCTTTTTGCTGCTGCTGGCGCTGTCGCTGCTGATGCTGCGCAGGGAGCGCATGAGTTCCCGGGCAAGGCTCGCGGGCATCATGGCGGCGCTCTCGCTTACGCTTGGCTGCTGCTTTGAGTACTACCCCAGCGCGGACATCTACAAGGCGACCGCCAACACCGACCTCATCACCCCCTGGTCGGCTGTCGAGGTCTACATTTCCCGCGGCACGACCTATCCCTTCCTTTTCAGCGTGCAGGATATGTTTCCCGACGCGCCGGAGGGCTACCGCGACAGCGACGCCTATCAGGCGCTCTCGCAGTATCGGGACGCCGACATTCCGGACGAACAGAAGGTCACGATCGTCGGCATCATGCTCGAGGCGTTCTCCGACCTGACAGATTTTCCCGCTCTGGGCAAGCTTTCCTCGGTGCGCGGGGTCTATGAGCCGCTGCACGAGCTGGAAAAGCGCAGCGTTTCCGGCGACCTTCTCACCAACATTTTTGCCGGCGGCACAACGGACACCGAGTGGGGCTTCCTCACCGGTTACAGCGAGCATGAGGAGTTCCGCAGCGCAACGGATTCCTTTGTCCGCTATTTTAAGGCGCAGGGCTACGACACGCTCTACCGCCACCCGGGCTATTCGTGGTTCTATAACCGCAGCAATGTGAACGAATACCTCGGCTTTGACGAGAGCGTGTTCAACGAATCGGGCTTTGCCGATCTCATCTCCATCGACGAGGCGCTCTACGCGTCCGACGCCGTGCTGGTCGATTACCTCCTGAACGACATCGACACACGCACGGAGGACAACGCCCCGCTCTTTCTCTTCTCCGTTTCGTATCAGAACCACGGCCCGTACCCCTCCGAGACCTATTGGGAGGAATACGTCACGCCGGAAAAAACCGGCTGGTCGATGGAGAGCTGCTGCGTGGTGAACAACTATCTGGCAGGTATCCGCAGCACGATCGAGCAGATGCTCCGCCTGACGCGCGAGCTGGACGCGCGCGACGAACCTGTGGTGCTTGTGCTCTTCGGCGACCACAAGCCGTGGATGGGCAACGGCAGCAGCGTGTATGCCGAGCTGGGCGTGAGCCTTGACCTGTCCACGCAGGATGGCTTCTACAACTATTTCTCCACCCCGTATCTGATCTATGCCAACAAGGCCGCCAAGGCGGCGCTCGGGCAGGATTTCACCGGCGAGGGCGGCGACATTTCCCCCTGCTTCCTGATGGAACGCCTCTTTGATGCCTGCGGCTGGACGGGAGACCGCTTTATGCAGCTTCAGCGCGCGACGAGCGCCGTCTCCCCGCTGATGCATGAGGACGGCTACCGCATGATCGACGGCGTGATTACGACCGATGTGGAGGGCACGGCGGCGGACGTCTGCGAGCGCTACCTCTGCGCGCAGTATTACCGCGAACACCATTTCACCGCCGCGTCCTGATGAAAGGAGATCTTCTGATGAAAACGACCAGACTGAGTGCGCTTTTGCTTTCGCTTCTTCTGCTGCTTTCCGCCTGCGGGACAAAGCGGCAGGACACGCCGGACCCTGACCCCGCGCCAGACCCTGCGCCTGTTACGCCGCAGCCGGTGGAAAAAACGCCCGACGAGCGCATCGACGACATCATCGCAGACATGAGCCTTGAGGAAAAGGTCGGCCAGCTCTTCTTTGTCCGCTGCCCCGAAACGGGCGCTGCGGAGGACGTCGCTTCCTATTACCTCGGCGGCCTTCTGCTCTTCGGGCGGGACTATAAGGACGCAAGCGGCGAATGGCTCACCGAGGACGACTTTACTTCCTCGCTCGCATCGTATCAAGCTGCGGCGGCGATCCCGCTGTTCATCGGCAGCGACGAAGAGGGCGGCACCGTCACCCGCGCGAGCAGGAACCCCAACCTCTTCTCCGCGCCGCTTTCCTCCCCGCAGGCGCTCTATGCCTCGCTCGGCATGGATGGAGTGCTCACCGAAACGCGCCGCTACAACGAAGCGCTCAAAACCCTCGGCATCAACGTGAACTTTGCCCCCGTGTGCGATGTTTCGACCAATCCCGACAACTTCATCTACGCCCGCTCGTTCGGACAGGACGCGCAGACGACCGCGGACTACATCGCCCAGGTCGTGCCCGCCTACGAAACGGCCGGCGTTGCCTGCGTCCTGAAGCATTTCCCCGGCTACGGCAACAATGCCGATACGCACACCGGCGTTGCCATCGACGCGCGCCCCTACACCACGTTCGAACGCTCCGACCTCGTTCCCTTTGAGTCGGGCATTGCGGCGGGCGCGCCGTTCGTGCTTGTGAGCCACAACGTTGTCGAGTGCATGGACAGCGCCTATCCCGCCTCGCTCTCTGCAAAGGTACACGCGCTGCTGCGCGATACGCTCGGCTTTTCCGGCATCATTGTGACGGACGATCTTGCGATGGACGCCGTCAAGGCCTACGCGCAGAATGGCAGCGCCGCCGTGCTGGCCATTCAGGCGGGCAACGACATGGTCGTGACCACCGACTACCGCGAGCAGATCCCGCAGGTGATCGCCGCCGTCAGAAACGGCGAGATCGCCGAAAGCGAGATCGACGCGCACGTTTTCCGCGTGCTGCACGAAAAACAGGCGCTCGGCCTGATCGACTAAAGGAGCCTATCCAACATGCAAACCAGAAAACTCTACTATGAAGATCCCTTCCAGAAGGGCTTTGCTTCCACCGTTGTCTCCTGCGAGGAGGTCAAGGGCGGCTACGCCGTCGTGCTGGCGGAAACGGTCTTCTATCCCGAGGGCGGCGGCCAGCCCTGCGACGTCGGCACGCTGGGAAGCGCCAACGTTCTTGACGTGCGCGAGAAGGACGGCGTCATCATTCACCTCTGCGACCGGCCGCTCACCGCGGGGGCAAGTGTCTCCGGCAAGATCGACTGGGCGCGCCGCTTCGACCACATGCAGCAGCATTCGGGCGAACACATCTGCTCGGGCCTCATCTGCGCGCGCTTCCACTGCGACAATGTCGGCTTCCACATGGGCGCGGACACCGTGACCATCGACTTCAACGCCGATATTTCGTGGGAGGAACTGCTCGAGATCGAGCAGACGGCCAACCTCTACATCTACGAGGATCACCCCATCGACATTCAGTTCCACCGCGGCGCGGAGCTTGACAAGATCGACTACCGCAGCAAAAAGCCGCTCGAGGGCGATGTGCGCATCGTCGCTTTCCCCGGCGCGGACTGCTGCGCCTGCTGCGGCACACATGTGGCGCGCTCCGGCCAGGTGGGGCTTGTAAAGTTCCTCTCCGTGCAGAAGTTCCGCGACGGCGTTCGCATTGAGATGCTTGCAGGCCGCCGCGCGCACCACTATCTCTCCGCGTGCTGGGAGCAGGACGTCCACGTCGCGCAGGCGCTGTCCGTCAAGCCCACCGCCAGCCTTGCCGGGGTGGAGCGCGTGCTCGCCGAGCTTTCCGCGCTCAAGCTGCGCTGCGCAAGGCTGGAGGAATCCGCCTTTGCCCAGACGGCCGCACAGTATGAAAGCAAGGGAAACGTGCTGCTTTTTGAAGAGGAAATGGGCGGCGACAGCCTGCGCAAGCTCTGCGACGCAGTGACGAAGACCTGCGGCGGGCGCTGCGCGGTCTTTGCCGGGGCGGACGGCGCTTACAAGTACGCCATCGGCCACACGGACGGCGATCTGCGCGAGCTGACCAAAACGCTCAACGCGGCGCTTTCCGGGCGCGGCGGCGGCAAACCGAACTTCGTGCAGGGCAGCGTGAGCGCATCGCGCGCCGAGATCGAAGCATTTTTCAACGCCTGACGCAGCAGGCGCAGAAATGACGACAAAAAAGGAGTCTCTCTTAGAAAGAGAGACTCCTTTTTTGACTTGTATCGGAACGATCAGAAGCCGAAGCCGCCGAGGCCGAGACCGCTTGTGAGCGCGTTCATCTTGCCGTCCATCGCCTCTTCGGCCTGGCGCAGCGCCTCGTTCACAGCGGAGATGATGAGATCCTGGAGCATTTCCACGTCCTCGGGATCGACCGCCTCGGGCTTGATGGTGATGTTCGTGACCTCTTTCTTGCCGCTCACTTCCGCGCTGACGACACCGCCGCCGACGCTTGCGGAGAAGGTTTTTTCCTCGACCTCCTGCTGCGCCTTCTGCATGTCCTCCTGCATCTTCATGATCTGCTGCTGCATCTGCTGCTGCTTGAGCATCTGGCCGCTGCCGTTGGAAAAGCCGCGGCGTGCGCTGTAACCCTTTGCCATAATTGTTGTCTCCTTTTTATTTTACTGTAAAATTGTCAAATTTACTGCCTATGCGCATGAGATCCTGCATCCTGTCGCGCTTTTTCGCGCCCGGACACTCGCCCACAAGGAAGCGGACGCGGATCTCTCTGCCGACCGCGCGAGAGGTGACTTCGCGCAGAACATCTGTCACGACCTGCTGATCGAGCATGGATTTCTGCACCTCGGTCGTGCAGTAGACGGTCAAAAGATCGTCCTTCATCGTACCCTGCGCCATGCCGATGAAGGCGCGCTTGTCGGGCGTAAGGCGGTTTTTGTAGCTCTCCAGCAGCTCGAAGAAGAGCTCGCTGTCGCCGTCGCTGTCCGCCGGAGCGCCCTGTCCGGCCGCTGCGCTTGCAGACTCTTTCTGCGCGGGCGCCGCGTCATCTTTCGGCACTTTACGCACTGTCGCGGCAGTCTCCACCGGCTCGCCGTAGGGCGGGGGCGCGTCGTAATCGTCCGGCAGCGGCGGCTCGTCCCACGGAAGCGGCGCTTCCTCGGCGGGCTTTGCGCTCTCCACGCTCGCGGGCGCGGCCTTCTGCGGCATAGGGGAATCCTTTGCCGCGGGAGCGGCTGCCGGCGCGCTCGGAGCATTTCTTGCCGCAAACTGTACGCCCGCGGCGATCTGCTCTTCCAGCCGCGCAATGCGCGCGCCGAGCGCAGCAAGATCACCGGAAAGCGTTTCGTCGCAGAGCTTTAAAATGCATAGCTCCGCGTCCGTGCGGCGGTTGACGCTGAACTGGAGCTGCGCCGCCGTTTCCTGCAAAATCGTGCAGAGCTGAATGAAGCGCGCGCTCGTTCCCTGCGCGCGCAGAGAGTCAAGCGTGGAGGCGTCGTAAGCGCCGCTGAGCAGGCTCTCGCCGCCCTCGCCCGCCGTTGCGCTGATGAGCAGCTCGCGCGAGAGGGTGGAAAGCTCGCCGAGCACTGCGCCGACGTCCTTGCCGCCGTCGTAGAGCCTGCCGAGCAGCGCGAGCGCGCCGCGCGCGTCGCGCGTTAAGATGAGGGACATGAGCTGCGCGGTCTGCACGTTTCCGGCAAGACCCAGCGCATCAAGCACCGCGGGCGCGTCGATCGCGCCGCCGACGGCGGCGCACTGGTCCAAAAGCGACAGCGCATCGCGCAGCGCCCCGTCGGAAAGGCGGGCTAAAAGCGCCGCGCCGTCGTCTTTGAGGTCGATATTCTCCTGCTGCGCGATGTAGTTGAGCCTTCCCACGATGTCCTTCGGCTGGATGCGGCGGAAGGAGAAGCGCTGGCAGCGCGAGAGAATCGTCGCAGGCACCTTGTGCAGCTCCGTTGTCGCCAGAATGAACATCAGGTGCTCGGGCGGCTCTTCTAAGATCTTGAGCAGCGCGTTGAACGCGGGCGTTGAAAGCATGTGGACTTCGTCGACGATGTACACGCGCTTTTTCACCTGCGCGGGGGAGTAGATCGCCTCGTCGCGCAGCGCGCGCACGCTGTCTACGCCGTTGTTCGACGCCGCGTCCAGCTCTACCACGTCCAAAAATCGTCCGCTCTCGATGCCGAGGCAGCTTGGGCAGCGGTTGCAGGGGTTGCCGTTTTCCGGGTGCTCGCAGTTGACCGCGCGCGCGAGGATCTTCGCGCAGGTCGTCTTGCCTGTGCCGCGCGTACCGGTGAAGAGGTAGGCGTGCGACAGCCGCCCCTCCGCCACCTGGCGCTGCAAGGTCTCGGTGATATGCTCCTGGCCGACCACGTCGGCAAAGGTTTTGGGACGCCACTTGCGGTAAAGCGCCTGATACATCCGCAGCCCTCCCTTTTCGATAAAAATACTCCTCCGTATACAGCTGCGGAACCGGCGTCCTTGCGGCACATGGATGGTCCCGCTTAATGCTGCTCGGTTCCCCGCCTGACATGGTTCGCAGGTACCCATTGCGCAAGACCGATTCCGCAGCTGTATGCGGAGGAGTTGTTGAACAAATGGTATTCTACTATATTTCAGAAAAAATATCAACAGAAAAATGAAAAAGGGGGTTCACAAATTGAAAAAAGTGTGTTATGATAATCCGCGCTGAGATATTTCAGTATCTTTTTGGGCCTGTAGCTCAGTTGGGAGCGCAAGCGGTACAGTTTTAGCTTATTGATTGTGAACCAACTGGCTACCGCCCGATTCACAATTTAATACGGGGGCCCGTAGCTCAGCTGGGATGAGCGCCGCGTTCGCAACGCGGAGGTCGAGGGTTCGATCCCCTTCGGGTCCACCAGCGTCGGGACAATCCATTTAAGGATGGGTTGTCCCGATTTTCTATGCCGAGCAGGAGTGAAGGGGCTGTAATGTGTTGGCTTGTCCGTCCTGTATACAACAGTCTTGAAAGGCCGCAAAGGTGACATTGAAATCAATCTCAATGTTATAATCACGGCCTACCCTGACGGCCTTGATGAGCTGAGAGACGATCATCTTTTTTGCTTCAAAGGAGCAACTGTCATAGAGATCAGCCCAGCTAAGCAAACGGTCATATTCTTTGCGAAGGCTGTCTTCGGATTCCAGTAATGCGGTATATTCCTTTTCTGCTATGGATACATCCTCTTTGAATTGCAGGATAGCTTCCTCCGTTTCGGAAACAAGAGAGTTCAGTAGGTTAATGTTCAACCTGCTTTCACCGCGAATGACTTTCAAGGTTTCGCCCTTGTAATCTTCAAGTTCCTTCTCTTTCTCTGCAAGTCGATCTTTCGCTTGCTCGAACTTGATCCGTGCCAGCTCAATTTCTTTTTTATGCTGGTCTGCAAGAATCTCGGATTCTTTTGCCGCTGTGATTTGGGCGAATTTCATGCGGATCGCCTTGTCAACAATTCCATCCAGTTTTGCAATCCCATAGCCAGATTGCCCATCGCATTCGCCAGGGTGCCGGACATTATAGTGGCATTGATAGCGGATTCTTGGCTCATATTTTACCGTGCCATCCTCTCGCACGACTCGCTTGCCGCTTGTTGTTAGTGTCAAGCGATTTCCGCAGTGTGCGCAAAAAATATTGCCAACAAGCAAAGATTTTCCTTTGCTGTTTAATGGAACCTCGCTGCGCGGCTGCGTCCTCTGCCTCATGATCTCCTGAGCTCGTGAGAAGGTTGCTACATCTATGATCCTCAGTTCGTCAATGTACTCTGACTGGCTCTCTCCATTTTTGAGGATGCCAGTGTATATAACGTTCTTAATGATGCGGTTTAAGCTGGTGTTCGGGAAGTTTCTCCCGTCCCTATGCCTGATACCCTGTTCGTGCAGATACCGACTAATACGGAGCGCGCCGTAGCCTTCTGTGACATATTTCTGAAAGATAAGCCTTACAATCTCGGCTTCGTCCTCATCAATCTCCAAATCCAGGACAGTGCGGTTCCTCTTGTTTACACGGCCTTTATCGACCGCGCGGTAGCCAAAGGGCACCGTCCCTCCAGTATAGTGGCCTTCCTCTGTGAGCTGGCCCAAACGGGTCTTTGTGCGGATCGAGGTTTTCAGACTTTCTCCGGAGGCTTGCCAATAGCGAATGTAGTTCATCAGCTTATCAACATGAGAATCGAATCGCTGCTGACCCTCCATCGCGCTCCATACTTCAATGCCGTTCCTGACGAACCACTCAACAACAAAGGGCGTTTCATCATCACGGCGTCCAAGGCGGTCAAACATGAAAACCAGCAGGATGTCGAATTTTCCCAGAGCCGCATCGCGCTGTATTTCCTGAATGGCATCACGATCTTTAGCCGATACCTTAAAGCCGGAAACACCCTTTTCAGAGAACTCACGAACGATTGTCCAGCCTTGCCTCGCAGCAAATTCCCGGCAATACTGTTTCTGCATGGGAATGTCGTCTTTCTCAACCTGGCCAAGTGAGGATACCCTGTATAAGGCATACACACGGTCATGAAGAATGTTGGTGTTTACTTTTTCCATATACATACCTCTTTTCTTGTCGTTGATTGTCTGAAAGATGATGTATATGGCTCGCTTTTTCTGCCATATTCATTTGTCAAGGTGCAAGTACATCATCATTATCACATGGCATGTCTGCTTATGCAAACATGTCGCAGATCTATTTGGGTAAGGCAGGTGCAAGCAAAATACCCCTGATCGTATCAAGAACACTGTCTAAGTGGTTATCTGGCGCTTCGGAGAGGAAGTTCAGCTTGACGCTGCAATCATCAATGGTGAGATGCTGTGAGTGTTTCTCTGCATCCCCATTCTCTGGTTTCAGGATTGGAATAATAGAACTTCTCATTATCATGTATCTCCTTAAAGCTGAACAGCCGCACCATGAAGCGCCGTCATACTGCTATATGATGCTCTGATGCGGCTGCCAGCATGTTTTAGTAAGGTAAATTTACTTCTGCCGTATTTATCACATCCCCCGGCATGAGGCGTGATAACGCCCCAGGGACCGTTATAAGCCGCCTTTGGCAAGGCTGTCCCAATACCGCGCTGCCGTTGCTTGTAAGGCTGACGAACAGCACCGTATTCCCCCTCAAGTCAGTGGGAGGCCGTAGCTGGAGTTGCGTTCGCCCGTGCTGTCATCGCGCCTGATGTTGCCTGGACATCAGGTGTAAGGCTGCGTAGATCGCTCAGACAGCCTGCCCGCCCCGTAGGAGGGGCAGGCTGTCGTCATGGCGGCGCACCTAAACTCGCTTGGCAGTTTTGCCGCACGGGGTCTGTGCTCATAACGGTGTATATGAAATTGTCAAGGTGCTGGTCGAGAAAAAGGTCCTCTCATATACCTAAAGAAAAATCGGCCAAAATTAAGGGCTCCTCAGAAAAAATCTTTTAGAATTTTTTTGAGGTTCGCAATTCCTCTCCTAATGCTTTCACCAACAGAGGCGCTGCTGACATTCTCGCTTTCTGCAATCTCGATCTTGCTTTTTTGAAGCACCACATGCGCATAGATACGTTGACGCTGTTTCTCCGGTAAAGAGGCCAGAGCCGCATAAAGGAGCTCGTCTCTCTCCCGCCGGAACATAGCCTCATCCGGTTGTTCAGGCTTGTGTAGCGCAGAAGCCTCAATTCCGTCTCCGGTGTCAAGCGAAAAGAACGCTTTATTGTCGCGGATGTACTGCTCATAGTTGATCTGACGCCGCTTATCGTCCTCCAGGATCGAAGCGACCTCATCGGAAACCTCCAGAAATACATCCGTGTTGTAAAAGGGATAGTATTCCCGCAAATTGATTGTCTTCATTGTTTACCTCCGATTTCGATTTTTGGGGCGTGGAGAATCGAAACCGGAGGGAGGCGATCTACACCGCTGTTGAAGCGGCTGTTTATAATTGCCGGGGCAAACGAGCTCTTTTTCTCCTTCACACGAAGAAAAGGTGGAGTAGAGCGCATAAAAAGAGAGCTGCGACTCACCTGCGTGAGCGCAACTCGCAACATTAGGGCTGTTTCCAGTCCGTTCTCTAAAGTATTTCTTTTGCTTCTTGAATCTTCCGAAGAAGATTCTTCTACGGAGCCCTCCTTGTCGTCATAGTGGTCATCTCCTTTCCGGAAATGATCTTCACATCACCTGGCATGATTTACATGGTGGTTTATATGATCTCAAGCGCACCATATAATATCATTGAGGTGATGCATAATGAACAATTTGCTGGACTTGTTTGCATCAGCTCTGCGAAGCGCAAGGATCAAACGTGGACTGACACAGCGCGCTTTAGCGGAGCGATTAAATATGAGCGTCCGTACAATCATTGAAATAGAGCGGTGCAGAAGCAGCCCGAAGTTTGAAACTGTTATGCTGTTGGCGCGAGAGCTCAATGTCAGCTTAGACGCCATCGTTTTTCAGAACATGTCCACGAGCAATGTTTCAAAGAGCGTTATTGATTTCTTTGCAGGAAAGAGTGAACCTGAAATTCAGAAGTACATTGCTCTTTGCCGGCAAGCTGAAGCATTGCAAGAAAAGAACTAACGCGGTCAGGCAGATGCCCGGCCGCGTTGTGCTTTGTTCGTTCAAACCGAGCAATCCCGTATAGAACGTCCTCCTCTACTCGAAATGAGATGTAAGCGATTCTTGCGAATACTCGCCGTAAACCTTGGCCCAAATGTGCGCGGACTTGGCATAGAGCTCCTGGAGCTCGGCGATGGCCTGGTCGCGCTGAGCGGTCAGCTCAGCGGTGGCTTCGGCGGCCTTTTCATAATACCCGTCGATGCCAGCATTGAGAACGTCCAGTCGGGACTGGGAGCGCAGAAGCACATTCTTCTCCGCATCCGTCAGAGCGGCAGACGCCTTGATGATGGCGCTGTAGTCATCCAGTTGTTTCTGCTCATCGCCGGCATTGTTCCACAGCTTGGTCCAGAGATCCTGATCCTTGTCCATGATCTGCCCGCGCTCTGCAAAGAGCTTTTCAGCGCCAGCGAGAATGTCGTTGGTGATGTTGTCGATCTGCTCGTCCAGAGCAGCTCTGCGGTCGATGACGGGCTGCGCGGCGATGCTCTCCTCGACGAGCTGCTGCTTCTCACTCTCCGTCAGCATCGTGAGGCCCTTGACGTACTCAGCCATGTCGGTGTTTACCGGGGTCTGAATCGTCTCGTACTCAACGCCCGCATAAGGGTCAACAGGGTTCAGCGACGCTGCGTGAGCTGACACAGCGGGGAAAACCCCAATAGCGGCAACCAGTGCAAGGGCAAGAGCCCCGGTCAGAAACTTGTTTTTTGCGATTGTCATGATTGAATCTTCCTTTCTATGACTTGTTTTTTGCGGAGCGGCCGTTCCGTCTGAACACATCATAGCGCAGGAAGGAGCTGAAAATCTCCGAAACCCCGGTGCGGAACTGTGGCGAAACTGCGGCAAGAGAACACGATTACACTGTTTTCAGCGGCAGCGTGACCGTAAAGACTGTTCGTCCTCCCTGTGTTGAAGCCGAGACAGTCCCTCCATGTCGACGCACGGCTTCCTGCGTAATGGACAATCCGAGTCCGGTAACGCCGCCGCGGCCCTTATAAAACCGCTCGAAGATATGAGGCAGGTCCTCCTCCGATATCCCCGCGCCGTCATCCTCGACGGTGATAACCACACCTTCCCCCGCGGCAGAGAGGGAAACGACAATCGCTGTCCGCGCGTACCGCACAGCATTGGAAAGAATATTGGTCAGTGCCCGCTCAATCATCTCTTCACGCCCTTGAAGCAGAAGGACCTCGGTCTGCATGTGGAGATCCAGCCGCAGATTTCTTTCCTCGGCGCTCCCGGCAACAGGCCAAATGCAGCGGCGGAGGATTTCCGTCAGGTCGAAGAGCGTGTCTCCAACCGCTTCCATGCGGGCGTCCATTTTGGAGGAATATAAAAGCTCATCCACCAGAGCGGACATTTTATCGCTATGGGCTACAATGATGTTCGCCGAAGGTACGACATCCTGCATGACGCCGGAGGCAATGCCCTCCGCATAACCCCGAATAGCGGTCAGCGGCGTGCGCAGCTCATGGGAGGCATTCTGAAAGAACTTCACCTGGGCCGCCTCTGCTTTCTCAAGCTGACGGGACATTTGGAATACCGTGTCCGCAATCTCGGTGAACTCCGTATAGGGCAGGTCTGTCATACGGGAGAGCGCCTGCCGATCGCCGGACTTCGTGATGTATTCCTTCAACGATTGGAACGAATGGTTGAGCCTTTTGCCCGTCCATAGCAGGATCAATGCGGCCGCAAGAGAGAGTCCCATCACCAGGAAAAGAAACACCCGATCCAATACCCGCAGAAAGGCGGCAATGGGCGTGATGTCGGTATACGCTAGGACGGGATAGGCCCGTGCCGTTCCGCTCTTTACAATAAAAGAACCATCGTACTCCCCTTGGTAGGTGCGCTGCATGAGATAATAAGTATTCTTATCCAGTTTCAGCGTCCGGCCCTGCCCGTCCTTCAGAGCTAGGCTGCC
>OLQM01003151.1_pt1 | contig 14741 bp, 7 predicted proteins | sample 1673161 | NCBI WGS metagenome assembly OLQM01 (sample SAMEA3136761, study PRJEB25190) | human gut metagenome | reverse complement strand
CCAATTCCCCTTATTGGGCGTAGAGAAAATCGGATGGAAACCGGGTGCACGGAACGCGGGATTTTATGCCTATTACCGTCTGGGCCGAAAGGACGAATCCCTTTCGACCGGAGACGGGCCGGCCAAAAAGCCGAAAAAGGGGGAGTTAACGACCGTTTACGAAGGTTCCCATAGCCCCTTCGGCATCGTCTGGCAGATCGCCTCGGCCACGGGATGGCCGGTGCATCGCATTCTGTGGAGAGTGAATTACCAGACGCTCTGTCTGATGCTGGCCGATGCGCCGCATTGCGAAACCCTCCGAGCCGGCGACGATCCGGCGACGACCGGGCCGCGTTCGCTCGGAGAACTTTTTCAAACGAAACTCAACGACATGCGATGAAACCCGTCGAGATCGAATTTCTGGTCAAGGATAACACCCGTCAGGGACTCTCAGGAGTCTCCGGCGGGATCGACGGCGTGGAGCGGGATGCGACGGCCGCACAGAAGCGCATCGCGGCGCTCGAAGCCCAGATCGTGCGGTTGCAGAAGGTCATGGCACAGTCGCCGAAGATGGATCAGACGGAGAACATCCGCCAGATCGATGCACTGCAACGTGAACTTGTCGAACTGCAAGCCACCTCGCAGAAGATTGACCTCACGCCGCGCAACGCTCCGGCCGCCATGCGTACCTACAACGGACTCAACGTATCGATCCAACAGATCGCACGCGAGCTTCCGTCGCTGGCAATGGGGCCGCAGATGTTCTTTCTGGCCATTTCGAACAACCTGCCGATCTTCACCGACGAGTTGGCGCGTGCCCGCAAAGAGTACGATGCGTTGGTGGCCAGCGGACAGAAAGGCGTGCCGGTTTGGAAGCAGGTGTTGTCGTCGATCGGCTCGTGGCAAACGCTGATGGCCGTCGGGATCATGCTGTCGGTCTCCTACGGCAAGGAGATCGGCAACTTCTTTTCGAAGCTGTTTCGCGGAAAAGCTGCCTTCGACGCTGCGAGACGGTCGGCAGAAGCCTTCCATGCCACGATGGTGGAGGGAAGCAGAAATGCCCAGCAGGAGGTCGTGAAGCTGAACCTGTTGTATCGGGCTGCGACGGATCATTCGCGGGCGATGAACGAACGGTTGGATGCGGTTCGAAAACTCAGGGAAGAGTATCCCGACTATTTCAAGAATTTGTCCGACGAGCAGATTCTGGTCGGAAAAGCCGGAGATGCCTACAAGACGCTCATCGCGAATATCTATGCATACGCCAAGGCGCAGGCCGCATTCAAGAGCATGGTCGATCTGGAACAACAGGGTCAGATCTTCGACAATACGGTGGATATCGATCGATTCCGGAAAGCGTACGACAAGTACATCGAGGCCATTCAGGATAAAGCTGACAAACAGAAGATTTTTGATGCATTGCCTTGGCACAAACAGGGAAATGCCACGAAGGAGTATCAAGACCTTACATGGGCCGGAGCTCTTGTTCTGAATGCCAAAAAAGATGTAGACAGGCTGCAAAAGCTGATTTTCGAAGAGGTAAGGAAATACAAAGGCGGGGAAGAACTCGTCGACGAAATCGAGGAAAAGTTCGACGGCGACTTGGGTGCCTTCCTGCAATTCATCGAAGAGCAGCGGACGAAACTGGCTTCGGTGGCCGAGCAGGCTCAACTGATGGACGATCCGTCGGGGAAAAAGAGAAAAGGAGAAGGGTCGAAGAAATCTGTCGACCAAGATTCCGAACAGTATAGAACCGCGATATTGCGTCAGCGGCAGGAACTCGACGAGCAGACCGTCGCCCTGATGGACAAAGGTGCGGAGAAGGAACGGGCGACGATCCGGCTGAATTACGAGAAGAAACGGCAGGAGTACGAGCATCAGGAGCGCGAAACGCTCGCGCTTATCAAGAAACTCCGTGCCGCGGGTGCGGATCTGGATGCCGGAGCTGAACGCTCGGTCATGGCCGCGACGGCCCAGGCGATCGCCGGCGCGGCGAAGATCCGCGACAAGGAGCTGTCCGAAGTCGACAAGCGGGAGACCGAATCCTTCGACAAGCTGTTGCAGAAATACGAGACCTACGAGCAGGGACGCCTGCGCATCGCCGAGAAGTACGACAAGGAGATCGCCAAACTGGCCGACCGGCCCGAAAATCGGGCGATTGCCGAGCGTGCGAAACAGAAAGCGCTCGATGACTTTGCAGTGCAGTTCGCCGGACAGTTCCCGCAGTTCGAGGCATGGGCGGATACGATCGTGTCGGCATCGATTGAAAAGTTGGGAAAACTGTTGATCGAGACCGAGAACAAACTCAATGAACTCCGAAACAGCACACCGGGCGACAGCGATTCTATTGCCGTTCTTGAAGCCAAGATCGTGAAGATTAAGGAGCTTCAAGCCCAACTGGAAGCGAAAGGGAATACAGAAAAAGAGAATGCTGCCGACACAACGGACTGGACGGAATTGTATCGCGTGTTGACCGATGTCGTGCAGACATTCGACGAAGTCGGCGACGCCATCGGCGGAGCGGGCGGGAAGATCGTGTCGGCGGCGGGGAACATCGCCGGTTCGACGTTGCAGCTCGTCAACGCCGCGAAGGCCTATAAAAATGCCGACAGCGATGACAAGATCGGCAAGGCGTCGGCAATTCTGGGAGCCGTGTCGGCCGGCGTCGGCGTCATTACGACGATCGTTCGGTTGTTCGAAGGCGGCGAGACGTCATTCGAGCGCAATCTGAGACTGGCGCGCGAGTTCAATGAAGAGCTGCGCATCATGCGCGAACGCGCCCGGATCGACTCCGACGAATTCGAAACCATTTTCGGCGACCGGCTCTTCGCCCGTTACGCGCAGAATGTCGACGTGGCCCGCGAAGCGCTCGAACGGTTCGAGCGGACGCAGGAGGAGGTGCGCCGGCGCGGCGAGGAGATCTTCGTCGGGCCGCTCGACAAAAGGCAGGCGACGACAGGGTTGTCGGGTCTCGCCGAGGTCGAAAAAACGTGGGAGTCGGCGGCCGAATCGATCGCCAACATGCAGGTGCAGACGCGTCACTCCACGTGGTTCCGCTCCGCAAAGTACGCTTCTCTCGGATCGCTGCTGCCCGAACTGTTCTCCGGCGGCGAACTGGACATGGAGGCGTTGCGGCGGTTCGTCGACGAAGGCGGAGAGACGTTCCAGCATTTGACGCAGGAGAACCAGCAGATGCTGCGCCGAATGGCCGACGACTGGGAGACCTACGAGGAGGCGCTCGCTTCGATCAAGGATTACCTGACGAACATCTTCGGCGAGTTGGGCGGCACGTTGACCGACGCGCTGGTCGATGCGTTCGAGAACGGCACGGATGCCGCCAACACCTTCGTCGACAGTGTCGGGCAGGCGTTGCGCAGTTTGGCCAAGGATATGGTCTACTCTGCGACGCTGGGGCCGGTCTTCGAAGCCGCGCAACAGCGGATGAATGCGATCGCCGAGAGCGCCGGCAGCGACGAGGAGAAGTTCTCCCAGTGGTCGCAGACGCTCGGACAAATGGTCTCCGACGCGCTCGGCAAGCAGTCCGAGTTCAACCGTCTGTGGGAGGAATTCCGCCGCATCGCCGCCGAGAACGGGCTGTCGATCGACAGCATCGAGGGGACGGCGCAAAGCGGCAAAGCGGGTGCGACCCGGACCGTCACGCAGGAGTCCTTCTCCCGCGTGGAGGGACTCGTTACCTCGATGCAGATTCATCTGGCGAACATGGACGACGGTCTCGAAGGGATCACGCCGACGCTGGGCGCATCGCTCGATGCATTGAACAAGATAGTGAAAAATACCGATCATCTGCCGTCGATCCTCGCTCTGTTGGAGGAGTTGAAGCGCGACGGCCTGAAAGTCCTATAACGATGGATATTCTCGAAGGATTGTTGTTGATAAACGGGACGGACGTCTACACGCAATACGGCGCTTTTCTGGCCGAAACAGCGGCCGACAAGCACGAGAACTACGACGCGCTGCTGGCGCCGCCGCCGCTCAAAGAGCTGACGGAGGTGTCGATCCGCGAGGAGGACGGCGTGCGTCTGCCCGATACGTTGCCGCAGGCCTTCGACGCGCGCGACATCAAGCTGCTGTTCGCCATCGTCGCACCCGATGCCGCGTCCTATCTGTCGCGCTACGCCGCCTTCGTCCGGTTCCTCAAAGAGGGCGACGGCGGCTGGCTCTCGCTCCATGTCGCCGATCTGCGTCTCACGTTCCGAACCTATGCGACGGGCATCTCGGAGTATTCGCAACTGACCGATTTCGGCGGCGAGGTGGCGGCGACGTTCCGCGTGACGCTGCGCGAACCGAAACCGGATTTCAAACTCGTTCAAACGCCTCTCGAACATCTCTGAAATGGAACTGAAAATCTACTCGAAACAGGGAGAGCCGAAACTGACGGCCGCACCCGACGACAACGGCAGCGCGTCGTGCGGCATTCAGGAGGAGAGCGTGCTCGCGCTCTCGTTCACGGCTTTCGCGTGCGTCGCGGTCGAGGTCTACGACTACGTGGACTTCGAGGGCGTGCGTTACTGGGCGCTCGAACGTTACCGACCCCGAATGAACGCCTGCAAGGAGTGGGCCTATTCGGTGAAGTTCTACGGCGCGGAGAGCCTCGGCAAACAAGCGCTGATGGTCAATCCGACGGACGGTCTCGATGATCCGATCGTCACGCTCACGGCACCTGCGCGCGAGCACGCGGCGCTGATCGTCGCCAACCTGAACCGGATCACCGGCACGACCGACTGGAAGGTCGGCGAGGTGATCGTCACGCCCTACATCACCATCGAATATACGGGTAAATACGTCTCCGATGCGTTGAGCGAACTGGCCTCGGAGGCCGAAACGGAGTGGTGGTTCGACGGACTGACGCTCAACATCGGCCGGTGTGAGTTCGGCGAGGCGATCGAACTGGCCTACGGCGACGCCCTGCTGGGCGGCCTGAATATCGCGGCGGCCGACGGCGTAAAGTTTTTCACACGGCTCTTTCCGGTCGGCTCCTCGCGCAACATCGATCCCGACCGTTACGGTGCCGCCCGTCTCCAACTGCCCGGCGGCGTGAAATACGTCGAGCAGGACACCGAGCTGGGCATCGTCGAGCACTTCGAGCAGGAGGCGTTCGCCGATATCTATCCGCGTAGAGTCGGTACGGTCGGTTCCGTGCGCAGCCGCGAGGTGAAGGACGACGACGGCGAACCCTACACGATCTGGTATTTTACCGATCCCGACCTGCCGTTCGATCCCAACGAATACGAACTCGGCGGACTGGTCAAACAGGTGACATTCCAGTCGGGCGAGCTGCGCGGCCGCGATTTCGAGGTGAACTACGACTCCGAGGCGCACGAGTTCGAGATCATCACGCAGTGGCCCTACGACGATGACATGCAGCTTCCGTCGCCGCCGCTCGTTCCGGCCGCAGGCGACCAGTACGTGTTGTGGAACATCCGCATGCCCGACAGCTACTATCCGGCCGCCGAGCAGGAATATCTCGATGCGGTAAATGATTTCATGGCCGAAAACCGAAAGGATACGACAGTCATAACTGCGCCGACCGATTACACGGTCGTCGACCGCCGGCAGCTGGCGTTGAAGCCCGGCCAGCGCGTGCGGTTGCTCAGCGACGAATATTTCGCCGGCGGATACCGCGACACGCGCATCGTTTCGGTGAGTCGCAACGTCAACCGTCCAGGCAGCATGACGCTGCGCATGAGCGACGTCCTCTCGACCGGCCGCATCGCCCGCATCGAGGAGCAGATCACACAGGTCGGACGGCTCACGCGACAGGTGTCGTCGGAATTTCCCGATATCATCCGTTCGTGGGAGAATACGCCGGCGGCCGATACGAACCTCTACTCGGCACGCAAGAGCGAGCAGGAGTTTCTCAACAAGCGGCGCGGCGGAACGGTCGAGGGGCCGGTATCGTTCCGCAGCGATGCGGCGGTGGCCGGAACGCTGCGCGCAGCAGGTGCCGTCACGGCCGGCGGGCCGCTCACGGTGGGCGACTACGCCGCGGGATTGGCCGGTACGGGCGGCCGCATCGACGCGACGGGCGCCGCCGAACTGGACAGCCTGGCGCTGCGGCGTTTTCTGGAAGTGCCCGAACTGCGCTACAACCGTGTGGACGTCACGCTCGGCGACCGCTGGTCGGCGCCCGGCGCGGGCATCGTCGAGGCAGTCGATACGGCCGCACGCCGGATCACGCTCAAATTGGAGGAGGGCGAGCTCGGCGCCCTGCGTGCCGGCGACATCTGCATGGGCATTTACCACAGCCTCACACCGTCGGAGAATGCCGCCGCGGATTCCGACGACGGACGCGGCAACCGCCGCTTCGCGGGCTTCGCCACCTGCTATTTCCGCATCGTCGAGGTCACGGGCGCACAACACGAGCAGCTCCGCTACGAGCTGCGGCCTGCCTCCGACCGCTATGCGTCGCCTATCGCCCCGATGACGGCGATGCACTTCGTGGCCTACGGATCGTTCACCGACCCCGCGCGCCGCACGTCGCGCTACGAGACGCGCACCTACCAGCGTTATCTCAAAGAGGTGGCCGACTGGGAGTTCACGGCCGGCAACATCGCCGCACAGTTCGGCGATCTGTCGAACCTCTCGCTCTTCGGGCTCAATATGGCGGGATACTCGGCCTATCTGGACAACATCTACATGCAGGGCGTCCTCCGATCGCTCGACGGCATGTTCCGGCTCGATGCGCTGCGTAAGCAGCTGCTCATCGCCGGAGAGTCGGGCACGGGCATCGCCTTCGATCCCGAACGGGGCATGATCTTCGGTTCGGTCTACGATCCTGAAACCGGCCGCTTCGTGACGGAATACGATCTGGCGGAGATCGACCGATTGCAGCAGACGCTCGCGCAGATGAACGACGACACGGTATTCGACCTCGTCGAGAAGCAGCAGATGCGCATCCAGTGGGAGACGATCAACGGTGCGGCGAGCGTCGTCGAGATGGGCGGGAGCGGTTCGTATTACCATGCGTTGCAGATCGCCGCCGCAAAGGAGGGGCTGTCCGTCTTCGCCACGGCCGACGGCGAAATCTTCCTCGTGCGTACCGCGCCGCAGTCGGAGCAGTACGCGCAGATCATGCTGCGCAGCGGCGAGGCTTCCGCATCGTCGCTGGCGACGTCCTACCTCGCTCTGCGCGACTATCTGGCCGACATGCGGCTCTACGACGACGAAGTGACCGAAGGCTTCGATCCGCGCCGGCTGGCCGAGCTGTTCACAGCCTACTACGATGCGCTGGACGCGGTGTACAAGGGGCTCAGCGACAAGGCCCAGCAGACGGCCGACGACGCGGCGAAGGAGGCCGCAGCGGCGAAAAAGCGGCTCGACGAATGGGCCTCGGACGACGTGATCTCGCCTACCGAGAAGACGGCGATGCGTCAGCAGGAGGCCGACATCCGGGCCGAGCACGACACGATCGTCGCACAGGCGAACCTGTACGAAGTGAGTACGAACAACTACAACCAGCAATACGACCTGGCGATCGCCGCTTTTGCCAAATATACGGCTTCGATGCCCGAAAACATTCCCGTCGAAGAGGACTACGACGATATACGCTATTATTACACCGAGCGCAACGCAATCCTCAAACGGATCGATGCGGCGCAGAAAGCCGCGGGCGACAAGGCGTCGCACCGCTACACCAATCCCGAAAGCGATCCTCCGACGGACATGAAAGCCGGCGACACGTGGTCGCCCGTCGGTGCCGACGGGAATCCGCTGGGATACACGAAGACCTACTACGGGGAGAAGGGCTGGGTGATTACCGGCGACGACACGAAGACCGTCATCGAAAACGGCCTCGTCACGACCGGCACCGTACTGCTGGGCGACGAGTCCGATCCCTCGAAGGCAAAGGCCGGCGTTACGGGCGCCGGGACGACCGACGGCAGCGTGCGTTTCTGGGCAGGATCGGAGGAGGACTCGATGGATACCGCACCGTTCCGCGTGACACAGGCAGGCAAGGTCTATGCCTCGGACGCCGAAATCGCGGGGAAGGTCGATGCGAAGAGCGGTTCGATCGGAGGAGTTCAGATTAGCGAAAATCAGATCGGAATCGAAGGCCGAGTCGAAGGGAGCGGTGATGATAAGAGATATATCGGCGGTGTCGTTGTAACCTCGGAATTTATAAAATTCTCCAACAACGGCATATCGGCATCCTTTGGCGCCAATGTCGCACCGGCGGTGCTCGGCGTGCCGATCCCCGGCATTATCCGAAACGAGGCGTCGCTCGACGACAAAGCCTACGGCCTGCAACTGGACGTGCAGGGGGCCGTGGTCGACAACATCGCACTCGACATTCCGCATGGAGCAATCCACGGCGTGCGCCACAACGTCCGCATCCTGTCGAATGCCTACTGGGCCTACGAACTGACCGATGCGGACTACGAGGCGATCGTCAACGACGCGGATATTACGGTCAGATTGCCCGCTGCGCCTCAGAAAGGGCAGGTGTTCCGAATCTGGAAACACGCCCTCGGCAACGCCGCGATTCAGTCGCTGGGGCCGACGATCCGCCCGCTCGGAAGCAACTCTTCGGGTACGACCTACTCGATTCCCTACGACAACCACAACATCTTCGAGGTGGTATACACGGGCTCCGAATACTTATTGAAACAATACTCTTAAAAGAATACGATCATGGCAGAGACCAATACAACCTACTACCAGAGCCGTCACACGGGCGAGGAGATAGACGATCTGCTCGACCAGTCCGTTGCGGCCACCGAAGCGGCGAACGCATCGGCCAAGAAGGCCGACGACGCTGCGGAAAATGCAAATCAAGAGGCCGCGAAGATTCCGGGCATGGTGACCGGCAAAGCCGACCTCGACTCCGCGACGGGCTTCGTCAAATTGTCGCAGTTACCCGATCCGCTGGCGCAGATCGCATCCAGCACCTACGGCGTGGAGTGGGACGTTACCGATCCGTCACCCCAGTGCCGGCGTATCGGCAACCTCGACCTTCACCGCAGCTTGCCGGTTCAAAGCCGAATGCGGGGATGTCTGCTCAGCGACGACGGCAAGGTCGTGGAATATCTGCCCGCCGCGGACTGGCGGGGCGCGACGCGCGACGGCTCCCGGGGTCAGGTGATGATCGAAATTCCGGACTTCTATTATCGTTTCGAGACGGAGGGCACGCTCCGCCGCGTGTGGCTGAGCGAGCAGGCTATTCCCGGATACCGTTTTCACCGACGAGTCTACTGCTCGGCCTACGAGGCGACCGTACAGCGCAGCAGGAAGGCCCTTTGCTCGGTGGTGAACATGGATGCCGACTACCGAGGCGGTAATAATAATGAAACATATGACGGAACCTATCGCACACTCCTCGGTCGTCCGGCGACGGCGATCTCCCGCACCGATTTCCGCAACTACGCCCGCAGGCGCAAAACGGGTTCGACGGAGTGGAACTGCATGACCTACGACATCCACAAGATGCTGTATTGGCTCTTCGTCATCGAATATGCCACACTCAACTCGCAGGCGGCATTCAACGCGGCAAAGGACAGCAACGGCTACGCGCAGGGCGGCCTCGGAGCGGGCGTAACAAACATGATCAATTGGGGCGGGTTCAACGGAGCATATCCGTTCGTACCGTGTGGCCATACCGACGAACTCGGAAATGGCACGGGCGAAGTAGCATACCCCGTCCTCAATGAGGACGGATCGACTCGATGCACGGTCATGGTTCCACGCTATCGAGGTATCGAGAATCCTTTCGGCCACATTTGGCAATGGACGGACGGCATCAGCATCTGCGTCAGCCCGACCGAGGAGAACAGCGGCGACGGATTGAGCAAGGTATTCGTCTGCACCGATCCGTCCAAATTCTCGGATAGCGGTTACGATGGCTATTCCCATGTAGGCAACGAAGCCCGTGCAGGGGGATATGTCAAGGAGGTGATTTTCGGCGAGGGAGGCGAGATCATGACCTCCATCGTAGGAGGCGATTCTTCGACCTATTTCTGCGACAACCACTATACCAATATCCCGATGACCGAAGCATTGCGCGGTGTCCTGTTCGGCGGTATTGCGTCTCACGGCGCGTCTGCCGGTTTTGTGTCTGCGGCTTCGGATAACTCCCCCTCGACTACGTCTGCGTTTATCGGATCTCGCCTTTGCTTTGTTCCCCATTTCGGTCTCGATCTGCCGGATGCCTTCAACGTCCTCGCTGCGTCGAATTGCAGCCTCGAAGCCCGCGTCACGGCCCTCGAACGGACGCTCACGGCTGTGCTGTCGGGCGCTGCCGTGATCCCCGCGTTGCAGGTCAGGGAGCTGGGCGTGTGGGGTTCGAACAACCTGATCCTGACAGGCAGCGGCGCTCCGGCGAAAGCACCCGACCGTGCGGGTCAGCTCTACATCGACACCGCCTCGGGCGCCGTCTACAAATCCACGGGCAACGCGGCCGTGTCGGATTGGAAAAACCTCTAAAACCTCGATACCATGTCACAAGTAAACAAATATGCGGATCGTGCGGCGTATGCCTCCGACACGAATCGTTTGTCGACCCTCTCGGCCGTCTCGCTCATCGCGAGCGACAACGAACTCATCTACGACGGTGTGAACGTCGTCGTGGGCAAGGATGCGGCCGCCGCGGGCGACTGCGCGGTCTACGACAAGACGGCCGGTGCGATCCGGTTCGTCAAGGGTACGACCCTCTCGGCCGCACAGCTCCCCGAAAGCCTCACCCCGCTGGCCGTCGTCTATGCGCGGCAGGGCGACAAGGTGCTGATCGTCTCGCTCGATAATGTCGCAAGCGAACTCCGTTGGGCGGCCTCTTACGAAGTAGCCTTGTCGGGTTTTGACCTCGCAACCGGAGGCACAATCGTATTAAGGATTGGTTCGGAAACCGAAGTGTCGATAACGTATGCCGCCGGAGGAACGCTCGCCGACCTCGTGAGCGCGACCAATACGGCATTCAGAACGACCCTGGCATATGGATCTCCTCTTACCAGTGTCGACAGAGGCGGCTGGGCGGCAGTTGCAGATGATGCAAGCGGTCGTATGATTATTACCGCGAATGGCTATATGTCATGGTGGGCGACCATTACCGTCATAAGCGGTGCAACAATGACCACGAGACCTGAAAACGTGGATTATCAGACGACGATAACGAGTGTACTAATCGAAGGGGAAACCGAATATATCCGCCGTAAGAACGGCGTTAACGCGACGAATGTGGGCTGTAATTTTGCAAAATTCCTGCAATACCGTTCAGTCAACGGCGCAGTCCCGACCTCGAACGTGCCGCTCGGTTCGGCGACGATCGTCAATCAGGCATCGTTTGAGACCTCGGAGTTCTGCGCCGAGCTGCGGGCTGCCTATGCGGATTATGCGTCGTATCTCTTCGGCGAACACATGGCTGAGTATCCGTCCGCCTACGGAGCGATGCTGCGCGACGGCAGGACGAACACGGCAAAGATCGGCCGCCTGCGTTTCACCGATATTTACGGTCAGAGCAAACCCTGCTATCCGGCCGCTGCTGCCGCTCTCGAATACGGCGTCGCGGTCGAAGGTGCGACGACAGGGCTCGAAGCGGGTGCATGGTGGCTGCCATCAGCGGAAGAGGTCTACTTGCTCATGCGTGATCGCGTGCTTGTTTCCACAGACGTAGAAAAAGACCCTGTAAACCGTACTTTGTTGCGCCTCAGTAAAGCTACTTGCTATGGGACGGGATATTACCCATGGACATCTTGTGAGTGTAATTCATCCAGTGTCTTCATATACAACGGCACTACGGGCGAAGATGGTAACGGCAACAAGTATAGTACACGCAACGTGCGGCCCGTTTCCGCCTTGTAAAACGAAAATCATTATGAACATGGAAGAACTGCAAAAGAGAATCGACGCTTTGCAATCGCGGCAGCTGGCGCTGCGTGCGATCATGGCCTCCTCGGACGAGCGGGCCGCAAAATGTAGTAAGACGGGCGCATCGTTCCGCGAGACCTATCCCCGAGACTTCGCACGATACGTGGAGGCGAACGACGAGTACAACCGAAACGAGATGACCCTCGCCGAACTCGAAGCCGAGCGGGTGGCGCAGCGCGAAGAGGAGATGCTGACACAGACGGATTTCCCTGAGATCGATCCCGGCTTCTTCGTTAAACCCTGATCTTTTCGGGGGCGGATGAAAAAAGCCCCCGGTCTGTTAAATAGTCGTCTCACTTACTTTTAACAAAACGCTCATGACGCTCGACCGGGGGATTCCTCGTTCGCGCCATGAGCGTTTTTTATGTGACAAAGCAAATGAGACAGTACAAAGGTAACAAATAAAAGCCAAAATACCCCATGAGAACCCCGATTTCCTACTACGGCGGCAAACAAACCATGCTCAAACATATCCTGCCGCTGATACCGTCTCACAAGATATACACCGAAGCGTTCTGCGGCGGTGCGGCAGTCCTCTTCGCCAAACGTCCGGCCGAGGCCGAAATCATCAACGACATCAACATGGAGCTGACGAATTTCTACTGGTGCGTACAGATGTATTATCCCGATCTCAAAGCGGAAATCGGCAAGACGCTCCACAGCAGAGATGTCCACGCGCACGCTGCGCATATCAACCGTTATCCTCGGTTTTTCACGCCCGTAGAACGGGCATGGGCCGTTTGGACGCTTTGCAAGATGTCGTTCGCATCGATGCTGGACGGGACGTTCGGATACGATTTCGGCGGCATGATGCCTAAAAAACTGCGCAACGCCAAAGATGAGTTCTCGGAACGGCTGTGCCTTCGATTGGAAAACGTTACGTTGGAAAACCGAAATGCGCTCGACGTGATCGCCTGCTACGATGCGCCCGATGCCTTTCATTTCGTCGATCCGCCTTATGTCAACTCCGACTGCGGACACTACGAGAACACGTTCAACGAACGGAACATGGAACAACTCCTGCGCCTGCTCGAAACCGTCGAAGGAAAGTTCATGCTCACGATGTTCCCGTTCGAGATGATCGATCGTTACGCTCAACGAAACGGATGGATCATCCATCGCATCGAACGCACGATAAGCGCTTCGAAATCGAATCGTCGCCGGCAGGAGGAATGGATGGTGTGCAACTACGAGGAACGTGCACAAGCGGCGCTGTTCTGAATGTAAAATTCGTTCAGATCGATTAAACACGTTAAAGAATTTCCAAACCAAAACACCGTTCGAATGGTTGTCGAATTCCATTCGAACGGTGTTTTTCGTGTGCGTGCGAAATTTTCGTCACATTTCGTTTTGGGCTATTGACACCCTCGAAAAATCGCATTTCGTTTTGATTTTCGTCACATCTGGTTTTGGCGATTATAAATTTAGGACAAATCACCCCCCCCCTCCAAATTTTGCGGGCGGAAAATGGACGGCGGGGTTCTCTTTTTTCATCGGCGGACGAAAAATCGGACCGAAGAGCGGGAACGCGGTGAAAAAAGCGTACTTTTACCGGAAAAATTATAACTTTGCACCTTGCCTGACAAACGTTTTCGAATCTGCGGAGGCCGGTAGAGCCGGTGTTTGCGGAAGCGGAAAGCGGGCGAAGAAGTTCAACGTAATAAAATTTATCCGATATGCAGATTGCCGACAAATACGCTCCGCAGGAGATCGAGCAGAAATGGTACGACTACTGGGAGCGGCACGGACTGTTCCACTCCGAACCCGATGCGCGCGAACCCTATACGGTCGTCATTCCGCCGCCCAACGTGACGGGGATGCTCCACATGGGCCACATGCTCAACAATACGTTGCAGGACGTGCTGATCCGCCGCGCCCGCATGCAGGGAAAAAATGCCTGCTGGGTGCCGGGTATGGACCACGCCTCGATCGCTACCGAGGCGAAGGTGGTGGCCAAGCTCAAGGAGCGCGGCATCGAGAAGTCGTCGCTCACGCGCGAGAAGTTCCTCGAATACGCGTGGGAGTGGAAGGAGCAGTACGGCGGCGTGATTCTGCGGCAACTGCGCAAGTTGGGGGCTTCGTGCGACTGGGACCGCACCTGTTTCACGATGGACGACATCCGCACCGAGGGGGTCATCAAGGTCTTCTGCGACCTCTACCGCAAGGGGCGCATCTACCGCGGCGTGCGCATGGTCAACTGGGATCCCGCGGCCAGGACCGCGCTGTCGGACGAAGAGGTGGTCTTCAAGGAGTCGCACGGCAAGCTCTACTACCTGCGCTATGCGGTCGAGGGGACGGACAAATACCTCGTCGTGGCTACGACGCGCCCCGAGACCATTCTGGGCGATACGGCGCTGTGCGTCAATCCCGACGACGAGCGCTACGAGTGGCTGCCGCAGGACGCCCGCGTGGTGGTGCCGCTCGTCGGGCGCTCGATTCCGGTGATCCGCGACACGTATGTAGACATCGCCTTCGGCACGGGTGCCTTGAAGGTGACGCCGGCGCACGACGTGAACGACTACATGCTGGGCGAGAAATACGGGTTGGAGACGATCGACATCTTCAACGACGACGGGACGATCAACGGCAAGGTGGGTATCTACGAGGGGATGGATCGCTTCGAGCTGCGCCGCGTGATCGAGGGCGACCTGCAACGTGCCGGTCTGCTCGAAAAGACCGAGGAGTATACGAACAACGTGGGCTACTCCGAGCGCACGGGCGTGGCTATCGAGCCGAAGCTTTCGATGCAGTGGTTCCTTTCGATGGAGGAGCTGGCGAAGCCCGCCACGCGCGCCGTCATGGAGGACGAAATCCGTTTCGTCCCCGAAAAATACAAGAATATCTACCGTCACTGGATGGAGAACATCAAGGACTGGTGCATCTCGCGC
>OLQM01003145.1_pt1 | contig 14780 bp, 8 predicted proteins | sample 1673161 | NCBI WGS metagenome assembly OLQM01 (sample SAMEA3136761, study PRJEB25190) | human gut metagenome | reverse complement strand
CTCGGCGGCCTGCTTTTCAGCCTGTGCCACAATACGCTTTGCTTCTGCTTCTGCCTCAGTCAAAATAGCCTGTTTCTGAGCATTTGCATCGGCAATGATTCGCCCTGCTTCTTCGTTGCCTTTCTCTACACCTTCTTTGTAGATTTTGTCGGTCAGTTCCTGAATCTTTGTATCCATTTCTATATATTTTTTTAAGTTGTTCCCACGTAAGTATTAAACGCCTACAAAGTTATTCTTTTCTTTGAATTAGCATTCAGTCTATCCTAAAAATTTGCGATTATACAATTTTTCACACCACTGGTTAGTCGGGATGGTCGCCACCTGCTTGTGATAGATAACAGATAAAATACCCTTTTCGCAAAACTTTTCCAAGTTTGAATTAAAAAATATCAGAACCAGACCATATCTATCATATTTATATATTTTGAAAAACTACTGTCATACTATCACTAATCGCCTTTTATCAATTGAATATCAATGGACAAAAGCAATGATAGTAGGTATGATGGATGCCTTTTCCATCTATCATACTGTCATTAACTGCCTGTCCGATATTTTTCTTCACATTACTTATTTTCAATAACATAATAAGATAAGACCATTGACACCCGGGTCTCGATATCATTCACACTCGGGTGTCAAGACCGTTCACATCCGGGTGTAAAAAGCCTGTAAACGGGAATCTTCGGCACTTTTTCTGCCTGTTTGAAGCAAAATAAGTCACGTGTTTCAACAAAAAAGACGGCATCTCCTACAGAAAAACATCAATACTACTCTCAAAACCAACAAATGCTAAATTCAAACAGGCTCTTAGCGGCAAGCATAGCAAGTAATATTTTTTAACGTTCCAAATCTATTCAAAACAGTCTTTTTTCTATCGAAATGACAATTCGCATTCTATCTTTGCGTCACAATTTTTTATCATTCATAGTAAATCCAAAATATATGTTTTCCATCGAAAAAGCAACCCTTGCCGATTGTCCCCTTATCCAGACTCTGGCATCCAATATCTGGGAACCGACCTATGGTTCCATCCTCTCCCGCGAACAACTCGACTATATGTTCGAGATGATGTACAGCAATGAAAGCCTTCAAAAGCAAATGAGCGAACTTCATCACCAGTTCTTCATCATCTATGCCGACGGTGTCCCTTCCGGCTACTTGTCTATCGAGACCGTAGAAAAGGATTTATATGAATTCCAAAAAATATACTCTTTGCCTTCCCTACACGGTTCGGGAATCGGGCGTTTCATTATCGAACAGGGAATAGCCTACCTAAAAACGATCCATCCGAGCCCCTTTACGATAGAACTGAACGTAAACCGCCACAACCCAGCCGTAGGTTTCTATAAACATATGGGATTTCACGAACATGCAACCCGTGATTTCCATATCGGGAACGGCTATTACATGAACGATTACATAATGAGAATGGAGGTAAAGGAATGAACGTACGCCTAAAACCGATCATGTTTGTCGGGACTTGTTCCGATGCAGGCAAAAGCGTTATCAATGCAGCTTTCTGCCGTATATTCAAGCAAGACGGATATCATCCGGCACCATTCAAGGCGCAAAATATGTCACTCAACTCCTACTCCACTCCCGAAGGAGGAGAAATGGGACGTGCACAGGCGGTACAGGCCGAAGCCTGCGGGATCACCCCACATACGGATATGAACCCGGTGTTGCTGAAACCGACGAATGATAAAAGCTCCCAAGTCGTCTTGAACGGCCGGCCGGTCGGAAACATGTCGGCACAGGATTATTTCGGTATGCAAAACCAAAAAGAGGTATTATTCAAAGAAGCGATTGAAGCCTTCCATCGCCTGGAAAGTCGCTATAGCCCGATCGTCCTGGAAGGAGCCGGTAGCATTTCCGAACTAAACCTGCGCGACCGAGACATCACCAATATGCGGATGGCCCAACAGGCAGGAGCGGCCACCTTTTTGGTTGCCGACATAGACAGAGGCGGCGTTTTCGGATCTGTTTACGGAACAATCGCCCTTCTGAAGCCGGAAGAAAGAGTTTTGATGAAAGGGATCATTATCAATAAATTCAGGGGAGATGCATCTCTTTTTGACGATGGCAGGAAGATTATCGAGGACTTGACCGGTGTGCCGGTAGTAGGTGTGATTCCTTGGTTTCGCGATATCAAAATCGAAGAAGAAGATTCGGTCGCCCTCGATATGAAACACAATACTTACCGGGACGGAAAAATCAACGTGGCGATCATCTTGCTGAAACGAATGTCTAATTTCACCGACTTCGACGTATTGGATATGGACCCTCGCTTCAATGCCTATTATACGAACAATATCGACGAGATAGAAAAAGCAGATATCATCCTGCTCCCCGGCTCTAAAAATACACTTTCGGATCTTCAAAGCCTGCGAGCGTGCGGTATAGCCGATGCAATTATCCGTGCCCATAAAAACGGGAAAAAAGTTATCGGCATCTGTGGAGGGTATCAAATGATGGGAGCACGCCTCGAGGACCCGAAAGCCATCGAAGGAAACCTGCCCGCCGTTCCCGGACTGGGCCTGCTACCGCAATGTACGATCATCGAACCGGAAAAAATAACTCGCCAAAGCACCTTTGCCTTTCTGCCTGGGCTATGCAAGGACGGTTCCTGTAAAGGCGGTTCGCGAACCATCTCCTACGGCTGTCGCGGCTACGAGATACACATGGGACGAACAACTCTGCTTGGCGACGCTCCAGAAAATCCGGTGGCCGTCCTCAACGACGGACGGACAGACGGTTATTATCTGGATAACACATGCTGGGGCAGCTATATGCACGGAATACTGGATAACCCGGAAGTCCTGGACAATCTGGCCGAAGGATTTGATAAAGAAACAACAGACCACCCTTTCGACTATGCAGCATTCAAAGAAGAACAATACGACAAGTTGGCGAATTTAGTCAGGAAACATGTCGATATGGATTATATCTATCGGCAACTGGTTTGACAATTGTCAATTATTTCAACCGGTCCACCCTGGCAACGTCATCTAGTTTGACACAGACTGTAGCCCCTAATTGTTCAAGGTAAAGAACTAAATGATTCTTTTTAATCTTCTTTACTTTTCCGGAAACATGTTTCATGGCTCCGCAAAGGATCTCGACCTCTTCGCCGGGGCATAAAGCATGTTCGGATGCTTGGTCGAGAAAATCCTGAATGGCATCGATCTCCTTCTGGCGGACAACGGCCGGTTTTCCATTGTAATAGACGATACGGGCCACGCCATACACTCGGGTCAGATTTCTTAACTCCGGGTCGGTACACCGTACAAACAGATAAGAGTTGAATAATGGCAACTCCACGATTTTGACACGGTCAGACCAAACCCTGGGCGCACGATGAAGCGGAAGCCAGCACTCGACTCCAAGCGCATCGATCCGGTCCCTCACCTGCTTTTCCGCCCTGGGAGCGGTATACAACACATACCAACTTGTCTTATCGGCGTTTATCTTAAGTTCTTTTTTCTCCATAACGTACACAAATATACGACTATTTTTCATACATGGAATGGCCCATATTCAATAAACCTTTATCCATTCCCGAACGAGCCGGATTAATCTTGTTATTTTCCCTGAATATCAATAATTATCTCTGTACGAACAAATATACACACTATTCAAGAGAAGACTTATCTGAATTTCTTTGATGCTGAACGTATGTATATCGACATCAATATATTTCAAAAGCCGAATATTCCGGAAGACGATCAGTAGGACCATCATCGAGAGTTTGAACGAGGCAATCGGGGTCGACTCTGTAAAAGGTTCCGGTTCTACTTTCTGGTTCACACTACCACTCGAATAAAAACGCGGTGTGCAAAACAGCCTTGTTCCCGTACTCCACATAGGATCACATAAAACAGACCATATAAATATCTGATTGATAAGACCTGTTCTTTTGCCCCCCCCTGTAGGAGCGGAGACAAGTACATTTTGACACACCGCTTTTCATTACTTTTGCATCGGACCCACCGATGGCGGAGGATTTCCAATCCCCCATTTCTTATTTGCTTTCGGCCCCATCTTCAGAGACAGGACACCGCCGGCGGTAATCCGGCTATGGTCAAACCAAGGCCCACTCAACTCTTCGCCGTTCAACGTGACCGATTGCACATATTTATTATCATGGGTAGCACCATCTGCTACAATCTCGAACACGTTACCATCGCCGAGATCAATCTTCACATCCGAAAAGACCGGACTACCGATATTATAAGTCGGAGATCCCGGTGTCACCGGATAAAATCCCATCATACTAAACACCACGAAGGCAGACATACCGCCACCGTCTTCATCACCCGGAACTCCCATCAGGTCGTTACGGAACCACTGGTCAAGCAGGACACGGATGCGTTTCTGCGTCTTCCAAGGTTGTCCGGCATAATTATACAGATACGGGATATGCAGGCTCGGTTCATTTGCCATCGAGAACATTCCGACATTGCCGGTATGATCAGGCAAAAACGAGTAGAATTGCCACTTGGACATTCCTAAAGGAGTATCAAACATCGAATCGAGAGCAGCCGTAAAGACCTCGTTTCCTCCGATAAGCGAAACCAAGTCGCCGATATTGTGTTGTACATCCCAACGATAAACATAACCATTATTTTCATCATAATAATCGCGAGCACCCAAACCACCAGAATACCGATAATCCACACCTTCGATAAACTTACCGTCCTTATCCTTCGGATGGAAGAAACGGGTTTCCGGATTAAAGAGGTTCCGGTAGTTATAAGACCGGGCAAGGAAATATTCCGCATCCTCTTTCTTACCCAGTTCGGCCGCGATCTGAGACAGACACCATTCGTCATAAGCCGTTCCTAAGGTAACGGCAACCGGTTGGCGTTTTTCCCATGGAGAGACATCTGCCACCGTTTCTTTTTCACCCGGTTTCAAAGCCGGAATATAGCCATGTTCCTTATAAAATTCATCCAACCATCCGGAAGGAGCCGCCGACCAGGGGATCAACGTTTTCTCTTCGATACCCTTACGGGCTGCTTCATATGCTTTTTCAAGATCGAAACCACGAACACCTTTCCGCCAAGCATCGATAACAGTGGCAACGGCATGGTTGGAGTTCATACGGCGGGAGTCGCCGGTCACTTCAGGGAATGTCGGCATCCAGTTCGTCCCCATTTGCTGGGCCATCAAGAGATAAGAGTTGATAATATCGGTCTCACGTTCTTTATCGATCAGGATACGAAGCGGATGGGTAGCACGATAGGTATCCCAAATCCAGTCGTCGGTATAGAACGAACGGCCACCGTCTTCATGTATCTTGCCATCAAAAGCACTATAGTATTTACCGTCTTCGCTCAGATTCACCGGACGTTCATAACAACGGTATAAGGAAGTATAGAAAACGGTCTTGTCGTTTTCACTTCCTCCACTTACCTGTATCTTGCCTAAAGCATCGTTCCATTCATTTCGTCCGATCCGGGCGATTGCACTTACATCATATGAGTTGATCTCACGCTCCAGGTTCTTCCGGGCTTGTTCTGTGCTAATAAAAGAGATTCCATAGCGCACACCGATCTCTTTCTGACCGGAGAAAGCCAATGCCAAGGCGGCATCTTTTCCCTCTACGGACGATTTACCGTACTTCACGGTTCCACTGGCCAGGACACCGGATTTCTCCGGTGTCTTGTCTGTTTCGGCATATAAATAGACCTTTGTTTTCTTATCTACATATTGAAAACCACTGACAGTGTTTCCATCGCATTTCAACTCTCCATTCCGGCTATTGAACACCAGATAAGCCGGGCCGTCTTTCTCGAACGTAAGGCTATAAACCGCGCTCTGGTGAGATGGAGCATAATCGACCTCGATATTCGCCTCATCCAAATATACCTGATATCGATACGGGACAATCTTTTCCCGATCGTAACTATACTGGATAACAGGTTTCAGACCCGCCTCATCACCCTGATAAGGACTCAGGTTGAAAGCCGAACTACCTCGATGGCTTGTCACGATGAGAGGCAACCCACCCAACCGGTCTCCCGTAAAATCGCCACGTTCGGGATAGACACGCAACATGCTGTTAGGCAGATGGACGGTCGGATAAGTCGGCACCAACAGATGGCTGATGTTCCCCATATAAGGGTTAACATATTCTACCGGTTCTTTCGGCAGGTTATCGGCGATCAACCGTTTTCCTTTGACATAATACCTATCGGCAAACATCATGATGGCAACTCCGATCACGACGCCCAATAAAAATTTTCCTGTTTTCTTTAGTATCTCCATTGTTTATTTCTTTTGTTTTTCATTTACTGAAAATGAATATGGAAAATCTTCCGGACTCACTCCTCTGTTCATATTCGGCTCATCTCCCATTTTGATATCCAAGACACCGCCTTTCAGCAGTTCGAAATGTTCCAGATAGTTTTTCGTATAATTCTTTCCGTTAAAAGACATAGACTCGATATAGATATTCTTGTCGCTGTTCTCCGGCGCATTGACAACCAAGCTCTTTCCATTTTCAAAATGCAAAGTGGCTTTCTTAAACAAAGGTGCGCCCAATACATATTGTGTCGTTCCGGGAGCAACCGGATAAAAGCCAAGAGCAGAGAATACATACCAGGCGGAAGTCTGTCCGTTATCTTCGTCACCACAATAGCCATCCGGTGTCGGAGTGTACATACGGTCCATCACCTGACGTAGCCAGTATTGGGCTTTCCAAGGCTCACCGGCATAATTGTACAGATAAATCATATGCTGGATCGGCTGGTTGCCATGTGCATAGTTTCCCATATTCATAATCTGCATTTCACGAATCTCATGGATAACCTGTCCATAATAACTATCATCAAATACGGGAGGAACAGCAAATACGGAATCCAGCATAGTGATGAATTCTTTTCGTCCCCCCATCAAATCGATCAATCCCTGCGGATCGTGAAAAACCGACCATGTATAATGCCAGCTATTCCCTTCTGTAAAAGCATCTCCCCATTTCAACGGCGAGAAAGGAGCCATGAAGTTGCCGTCCTTATTCTTTCCGCGCATCAATTTGGTCTCCTTATCAAACAAGTTTTTATAGTTCATTGCACGTCTGGCATACAAATCCAGTTCTTTTTGGGGACGTCCCAGATCTTTTGCAATCTGATAGATACACCAGTCATTATAGGCATATTCCAACGTACGAGCAGCATTCTCGTTAATCTTTACATCATAAGGCACATAGCCCAATTTGTTGTAATATTCATGTCCTAAGCGGCCGGTAGAAGAAACCGTCGGATGTACATTTTCCGTTCCGTGGATCAAACCTTTGTACAATGTTTCGAGATCATCCACCTTTATACCTTTGACATAAGCATCCACCAAAACCGAAGCGGAATTGTTGCCCACCATACAACCACGATGTCCGGGACTTGCCCATTCGGGGAAGAAACCGCTTTCCTTATAAGCATTGATCAAACCTTCCTGCATTTCTTTCGACATGGTCGGATACATCAGGTTCAGGAACGGGAACAGACTACGGAAAGTATCCCAGAAACCAGTATCCGTAAACATATAGCCCGGCAATACTTCTCCATTATAAGGACTATAATGTACAACTTTCCCTAAGGCGTCTATTTCATAAAACTTACGGGGAAACAGAAGCGAACGGTACATGCAGGAATAGAACGTCCGATACTGGTCCAGAGTGCCACCTTCCACTTCGATCTTACTCAACTCCTTATTCCAAACATCTTTGCCTTTTTGTACCAATGTGTCAAAATTGTCAGAACCCAACTCTTTCAGATTGAGCGAAGCTTGTTCGAAACTGATAAACGAAGAAGCGACCTTTGCATGTACAATCTCGCCTTTCGTCGTCTTAAAACCGATAACGGCACCGACATGGTCGGATTGTTGCTCACGAACACCTTCCTTCAAAGTTGCATCGGCAAAAGTTGCTTCATAAGTGAAAGGTTTATCAAATTCGATAACGAAATAGTTTTTGAAATTATCCGGTACACCACCGCTATTCTTGGTCGTATAACCGATAACCTTGTTTTCTTCAGGGATCACTTTGATATAGGAACCTTTGTCAAACGCATCCACTACGACATAGGAATGTTCGTTTTCCGGGAAAGTGAAACGAAACATGGCAGCACGATCAGTCGGTGTCAGTTCGGTTTTCACATCATGCTCTGCCAGATAGACTTCATAGTAGTACGGTTTTGCTATCTCACTCTTATGAGAGAACCAACTGGCCCGTCTATCCTGATCAAATTCAGGAGTACCGACAACCGGCATGATGGCAAACTGCCCGTAATCATTGATCCAGGGACTTGGCTGATGGGTTTGTTTAAAGCCACGTATCTTATTGGCGGTATAGGTATGCCCCCATCCATCCCCCATCTTACCGGTTTGCGGGGTCCAAAAATTCATACCCCAAGGACGTGCTATAGCCGGATAGGTGTTACCGGTTGATAGCTCAAACGACGATTGCGTCCCCATTAAAGGATTAACAAACTCTACCGGATCAAAAGCACCATCTGACGCAACGGCAGGCCTTCCCAGGCAGGTTAGCATAGCAATAAGAGCAAAAGCCCATATACTTTTTTTCTTCATTTTTATTTATACGATTAATATTCTACTTACAAAGATAAGTCAAACAACTCCTTAAGTAAAAGCAAGTAATGTGAATTTTTCTCAAAAATCAATAAAAAGGGAGGTTACCCATCTATGAACAACCTCCCTTCTGATCAAAACTGCTTTTTAATGAGTCCTGATATCAACTCTATAGTTTGAACTTATACAGTTGCGCCATCACCTTCTGGTATTCATTCTGCAACTGCATATGATTCTGCATACTCTGATAGAGCGTGGTGACGTCTACAAAATATTCGATCATCGAGATTTGTCCCGCTTGGATCGCCTTATTCAACAACGCCAGGTTATTCTGGCTCTCCAGCACTTCGCCATATTCGTCGATGGAAGTCTTCAAGGCTACCGACTGGTTATAGAGTTGGAGCAATTCATTCTCTACCGCCGTCATCGTGCTTTCCAGTTGCAAATCGGTGTAAAGGTTCTGTGCTTTCGCCTGTTTCACATTGTTGCGGTTTGAGAAAAGAGGAATACTGATGCCGACCAAAAAGCCATTGAAACGTTCGCCACCCGAAGATGGGTTCATACGGTAACCCAACTCAAACGAAGGCAGCCCCATCGTCTTGTTGACACTGATTTGTCTCGATGATACGGCCTTCGCACTTTGCAAAGACAACAGACGCCGATCATTCTCCAAGATTTCCTGGCGCAGGTCGGCAAACGAGAGCGGAAGCTCCACAACCTCGTAAGCCGTATCAGTCAACTGAATAGAAATCCCCCCGTTCAGCATTTCTAGTTCCCGCTGTTTATTCACACGGGCCGCTTCGTTCATGCGTACCTCGTTACGGACGTTCAAAAGTTCAAGTTCGATCTTGTTCGTTTCCAAAATATTGGCATCACCCTGTTCCAAGCGTTGCTGATAGAGTGCGGCAAGCTGTTCGGCGCTTTTCCGACGGATATCCAGCAGGTTCTTTTGCTGATTCAGAAAGATCAAGTCCAGGCAAGCTTCTTTGGCTTGCAACAAAATCTGCTGGCGCACTTCTTCGCCCTGTCGGTCGTAGTTTTCGCCCTTCTGCTTGGAGAGCTTGTTCCGTTGCATATATAAAGACGGGAAGTCAAATGATTGCGAAGCGACTAATTCACCGGTAAATCCCATTCCCTCTTTGTTTCCATACAAATGGGAATAAGTAACGGTAGGATCAGGCAGGTTGTTGTCCAGTTTGGCTTCCAACTTTTGTGCCGTCACCATCTGACGGTTTGCCTGCAATTCCTTGTTATTGGTCTCTACACTCCGGAGCACTTCCTCGATGGAAGTTCGCGCCCCGGCCACCAATGCAGAAGAAAGCAATGCTATTGTTAATATGAATCGTTTCATTCTTTATCTTCTTTATTCATTAATAAATAAACAATCGGGATGATGAAGCCGTTCAGGAAAGTGGATGTCAGCAGACCTCCTAAGATAACGGTCGCCATCGGACTTTGTATCTCGTTGCCTGGCAAATCGCCGTTCAGCGCAAGCGGGATTAACGCGAGAGCCGAACTGAGCGCCGTCATCAGGATAGGATTCAAACGGTCCATAGAACCTTGCAGGACGGCTTGTTTCAACGGTACATTCTCTACAGTCCGAAGATGCGTGTAATGGCTGATCAGCAACATACCGTTACGAGTGGCAATACCGAACAGGGAAATGAAACCGATAATAGCCGGAATACTCACCTCGCCGGAAGTCAGCTTCAAGATGAACACGCCCCCGATCAACGCCAACGGTAGGTTCAACAGAATAACCCCGCTCTCTTTCGCATTCTTAAACTCATTATAGAGCAACAGGAAGATCATCAACAGAGACATCAACGAAGTAAGCAGTAACGTACGGCTGGCAGCCTGTTCACTCTCGAACTGCCCGCCATATTCGATATGATAGCCTTCAGGCAACTGGATGGAAGCATCTATCTTCTGCTGTATCTCATTGACGATGCTGCGGAGGTCGCGCTCGGAAACATTACCACTGATCACGATCTTACGCTGCACATTCTCGCGATTGATCGTGTTCGGACCTGTCACGGAACGGATTTCGGCGACATAGCTCAACGGGACTTTCTTACCACCCGCATCGATCATCAGATTACGGATATCCTCCATTGTGGCACGGCTTTCATCCGAAGTCTTTACCGTCAGGTCAAATGTCTTGCCATTGTCATACACCTGGCTGACAGCTTCGCCCCCCAGCATGACATTGACATACTCCTCAAACTCCGGCAACGTGATGCCATATTGTGCCATCAACTCACGCTTCGGTGTAATGGTAAGCTGCGGACGCTCGATCTGTTGTTCCACTTTCAAGTCCACCAGACCGGGGATTCCTTGTATAGCCTCCTTGATCTGGTTACCGACCGTAAACATCAGATTCAAGTCCGTACCGAACAATTTGATTGCGATATTCGCCTCCGTACCGGAGAGCATGGCGTCGATACGATGAGAAATAGGCTGTCCTATTTCGATGTTAGCTCCACTGATGGTAGACAATTTCTCACGGACATCATTCATAACCGCATCGCGGCTACGGTCTTTCAAGACAAACGGAGCTTCGATTTCCGATACGTTTACCCCTAAAGCATGCTCGTCAAGCTCGGCACGTCCGGTCTTGCGGGCAACAGTCTGGATTTCGGGAACCTGCATCAGCAATTCTTCTGCCCGTCGTCCCATCTCATCCGATTCTTCGAGGGAAATGCCCGGAAGAGAGCTTACATTGATCGTAAACGAACCTTCGTTAAATGGCGGCAGGAAGCTACGTCCCAGCGTAAAGAACATTCCCAATGCAACAAGAAACAGGCCAATCGTACACCCTAACACCATATTTTTATGTGCCAATGCTCCATTCAAGGCTTTGCCATACAATTCTTTCAACTTGCGGGCCACCCATGCCTCCTTCTCTACTTTCTTGTCTGTAGACTTCCGGTTCAACAGGTAGCTGCACAACACGGGGGTCAATGTCAACGCCACGACCGTAGAGGCAAACAGCGCAACAATAAAGGCGATCCCCAGCGGCACCAGCATACGCCCTTCCATCCCGCTCAGGAAGAAAAGGGGCACGAAGCTGACCACAATAATGAGCGTCGAATTCAAAATCGGCATACGTACTTCGCGAGATGCATCGAACACGACTTCCAAAATGGAACGTTGCTGATCGGAAGGCAACAAATGATTTTCCCGTATCCGTTTATATACATTCTCCACATCAACAATCGCATCATCGACCAACGAACCGATAGCAATCGCCATTCCTCCCAAACTCATGGTATTAATAGTCAATCCCATATAATGCAATGTCAGTATGGAAACTAACAAGGAAAGAGGCAAGGCAACCAGCGAAATCACCGTTGTACGGATATTCATCAGGAACAGGAACAGAACAATAACAACAAAGAAACTGCCTTCGAACAGACTGTTCTTCACATTATCAATAGAGCTGTCAATAAAGCGGCTCTGACGGAATATGTCGGTCGAAACGTGCACATCAGCAGGCAGGTTCTTCTGCAAGTCCGCCATAATCGCGTCTAACTTTTCCGTCAAGTCGATCGTACTGGTGTTCGGCTGTTTCGTGACCGTAATCAACACGGCAGGTTTCGCCCGTTCGGAAGCAGTTCCAAGCTTCGGACTCTTGCTGCCAATCTTCACTGTTGCGATATTTTCCAATAAAACGGGGAAATCTCCGACAATCTTGACAACTCCCTTTCCGATCTCCTCGGCATTCGCAGTAGAAAGAACACCCCTGATGATGTATTCATTATCATATTCATAAAGGACACCACCATTGGCATTCCGGTTCATGTTGCGGGTAACGGCCAGTACTTCACCCAAGCTTACACCGTAGTGCTTCATGCGGGTGGGATCAAGCAATATCTGGTACTCCTTGATATCGCCACCAATCACGGCAACCTGTGCCACTCCTCCCGTCGAGAGTAATCGCGGACGGATGGTCCAGTCGGCAATCGTACGCAAGTCCATTTGGGTTGTAGGGGCGATTCGTGAACCACTCTTACTATCATCAACCGTCAGCCCGATAATCATCATTTCCCCTAAAATGGAAGACTGCGGGCCCAGCGTCGGTTTCCCGACATTCTCCGGCAGGCTCTCACTGACGACAGCCAACTTTTCGGAAACGATCTGACGGGCCCGGTAAATATCCGTTCCCCAATCGAATTCAACCCACACGACAGAAAAACCTGTCGTAGAAGACGAACGGACACGGCGCACATCCATCGCACCATTCACAGCCGTCTCTACCGGAAAAGTAACCAGACGTTCTACCTCTTCTGGCGCCATACCGTTTGCCTCCGTCATAATGACAACGGTCGGCGCATTCAAATCCGGGAACACATCCACATCTGTATGGAAAGCGGTATACGTACCGGCAATCATCAGCAGCAAGGAACAGATCAATACAACCAACCTGTTATGCAGCGAGTAATATATTATCTTATTCAGCATAATCTTTTTTAATTGTCAATTCATTAATGATTATGTGTCTGTGCGGGAATTGCATTAGAAGCAGAAGCCAGCTTGATCTGGTAAGCACCGACCGTCACAACTTCGTCACCTGCATTCAGGCCGCTCAATATCTGGACTTCGGAGCCGTTGTCGGCACCTAATGTCACAGGAACCTTTTTATAGGCTTCTTCATGCACGCGAACAAAGACTGAATAAACACCCTGCTCCTCGATAAGGGCGGAAACAGGGACACTGATAACATTCTGCATCGGAGCCGTAAGCAGATAGATCTCGACAAACGAGCCGGGAATAATAACTCCCTTATTATCAAACTCGAATGTAACCGAAACATAAAAAGAGTTAGTATCGGAGGCCTTGCCATAAGAAAGCAGATGTCCACGCAGATCGGACAATTTATAAGTCACGTTATCGTACGGCGTACGGAAATTAGCGGACTGTATAGATGGCAAGTAGTTGTAATATTTCTCTGAAACCTCCGCACGCAACACCAGGCGGCTATTCTGCGAAATCGTGGCCAACGGCTGGCCTACCGTCACATAATCACCCTCTTTCACTTGCAAGTTTTTCAGATAACCGTTTATTGGCGAAACAACCGACACACCGTTAGCAGTCTGTTTTCCTGCTACCGCTTCCCAAGCCACCTTCGCATTCTCGTAATTCAGACGTGCCTGTTCAAAATCTTTGGCAGAAACGATCTTATCCCCTACCAGGGTTTCCATACGTTCATATTCTTTCTTTGCATTCTCATACGCATATTTGGCTTTAGCCGCCACATTACCGTCAGACAAACTACTCGAAGCAAGACTCAGAATAGCCTGTCCCTTGCGAACAGCCGTTCCATCGACAAATGACAGGTTGCCGAATGTTACCACACCGGGAACCGTAGCCACCACAGTCGACTCCTCTCCCTGCGCAGCCATCACCCGCCCGCTTGTTTTGATCACATCGGTAAAAACACCCGGCTCAACCTTAGACGTCTGCAATCCGACTGCTTCCGCCAATGCTTTCTTAAACGAAATTTCACCGGCATGTCCTTCTCCGGTCTCTTCATGTTCATGGTCATGCCCTTCGTGATCGTGGTCGTGTCCTTCTTCGTGTTCGTGGGCTTCATGTTCATGCTCTCCATGTGCCGCAGTATTGCCATTGCAACCTGCCAGGATGTAGGCGAAAATCACCCACACTAAATATATTTTTTTCATTATGATGTATGAATTTTGATTTATGAGTTATGAATAAAAGAAGGTTCATGATTTATGATTTATATCATCAACACATAAATCATAAATCATAAATTATAAATCAAATTCATACGGAGGCGCACGAAGCCCTGACGCAGAAACAATCCACGTATCATGCAGGGACTCGATGTAGTAGGCCCGGTCATTCTCGAACAAGAGCTTGTAAAAGACCGGAACAGGAGGGTTTATATAATCAAACAATACAAGCAAAGGGAAAAGAAACTGATTCACGTTTCCATCTGTCACATGCGAGAAAATGGAAGTGTAGAGTGCGATGTTATGCCCGTTGCATCCGCAATCATGTGATTCGGAACTTCCATGCCCACCATGAGCCGCCTCGGCTGAAAGTGATTTATAGCAAGGCAACCCGTTACTATGGTGATGGTGCGGTACGACTACCGACATAAGCATCACGATACTAACGAGCAGCATCACATATTGGTATATTTTCTTTTTCACTCTCATACTTCC